>Ga0114931_10006181_pt1 | contig 14746 bp, 12 predicted proteins | sample 2SBtaG_FD_89579 | JGI IMG/M metagenome (GOLD analysis project Ga0114931, IMG submission 89579) | Deep subsurface microbial communities from Kolumbo volcano to uncover new lineages of life (NeLLi) - 2SBTROV14_V59a metaG | ecosystem: Environmental > Aquatic > Marine > Volcanic | place: Kolumbo...
CCCGCAGGGTGAGGGGCATGGATGCCCCGAATCAAAACCGTATGCACGGTTTGATGAGGGAGGACTGGTGACGGTCTCCATGGATTGGCTATTGAGGCACCGCCAGACGAAAGGGGCGGCAACGGATAGGCCGATTCCTACCGGGACCGAAACCTGTCCTCTACTCTACCCGCATTTGGAGGGCCGTGGTACATAAGTGGCTTGGCTGGGTGTAGGCCCTGTAGCCCGTAGTTCGCGTATTGGATCGTACGGCTGAGAATTCCCGCCGGTGGACGTAGAATGCGCCCTGCGTCGTGTGGCGTAGTGGTTTCTTTCTGCCAATCGGGGAGCGTTCGATGCCTCATTCTCAAATATTGCAACACGCGGGACTTTTCGACGGCGAGTTGAGCGGGGGGCCGCTGATCGTTCGCACGCCGATCGACGGCGTCGAGTTGGCGCGCCTGCCGGTCCACGGTGACGCCGATGTACGCGCCATGATCGCCAACGGCGTTGCCGCCTTCGCGGCCTGGCGTTCGGTTCCGGCGCCGCGTCGCGGCGAACTGGTGCGGCTGCTCGGTGAGGAACTGCGGGCCGCCAAGCGGGATCTGGGGGCGCTGGTGAGCCTCGAATGCGGAAAGATCCTCCAGGAAGGACTCGGCGAGGTGCAGGAGATGATCGACATCTGTGACTTCGCGGTCGGGCTGTCGCGCCAGCTCTACGGCCTCACCATCGCCTCGGAGCGACCCGGCCACGCGATGCGCGAGTCCTGGCACCCGCGGGGTGTGTGCGGCGTGATCACCTCCTTCAACTTTCCGGTCGCGCCGTGGGCATGGAACGCGGCGTTGGCGCTGGTGTGCGGCGACCCGGTGATCTGGAAACCGTCGGAAAAGACCCCGCTCACCGCGCTCGCGACGCTGAAATTGTTCGACCGCGCACGGCAACGCTGGGGCGACGCGCCGGAAAATCTACTCCAGGTGGCGGTTGGCGAAGCAGCGGCGGGCGAAGCGCTGGTGGAAAGCCCGGAGATCGCAATCATCTCCGCCACCGGATCGACGCGCATGGGTCGCGCGGTGGGCCCTCGAGTCGCCGCGCGTTTCGGGCGTTGCATTCTGGAGCTGGGCGGCAACAACGCGATGATCGTCGCGCCTTCCGCGGATCTCGAAATGGCGGTGCGCGCGATCGTATTTTCGGCGGTCGGCACCTGCGGCCAGCGCTGCACCTCGCTACGTCGATTGATCGTTCACGAGGACGTCTACGACGCGCTGATCCCCCGACTTCAGGGGGTCTACGCGGGGTTGTCGGTCGGTGATCCGTTGGCTCCCGGGGTGCTGGTCGGACCGCTTATCGATCAGAATGCCTTTGCCGCGATGGAGGCGGCCATCCGGGAGATCCGTGAGCAGGGCGGCGTGGTCAGCGGCGGTGAGCGAATGCTGGCCGAGGAGTATCCGGACGCCTACTACGTACGGCCGGCGATCGCCGAGATGCCGGAGCAGACCGAGGTGGTGCGCCGCGAAACCTTCGCGCCGATTCTCTACGCGATGAAATACCGGGAATTCGACGAAGCGATCCGTATCCACAACGACGTGCCGCAGGGACTTTCCTCGTGCATTTTCTCCACCGACGTGCGCGAGATCGAGGCCTTTCTGTCGGCGGCGGGCTCCGATTGCGGCATCGCGAATGTCAACATCGGCCCCTCGGGGGCGGAAATCGGCGGCGCCTTCGGTGGCGAGAAGGCGACCGGGGGCGGGCGCGAATCGGGTTCCGATGCGTGGAAGGCCTACATGCGGCGCCAGACCAACACGGTCAACTTTTCGCGCGAGCTGCCGCTCGCCCAAGGCATCGAGTTCGATATTTGAAAGCTCGGGCAGTTTGCCGAGCGCCGCCGGTGCATGCAAACAGGGATCATGGTCTGTGGGCGATGACCGCTCCTCCGGCGCCGGCCACCGCACCGCTGCACGACGATCTCCGGAGCGAGGTGCTGGTGATCGGTGCGGGCTATACGGGTTTGTCGGCCGCGCTGCGCCTTGCCGAGCGCGGCGTTCCGGTGGCGGTCATCGAGGCGCGTGCGATTGGTTATGGCGGCTCCGGCCGCAACGTCGGCCTGGTCAACGCCGGTTTGTGGCTGCCGCTCCCGGACATCATCAGGCACCTCGGGGAAGACGCCGGAGAAAAGTTGATCGAGGTGCTCGGCGAGGCGCCCGCCACCGTTTTCGGCCTGATCGAGCGACACGGGATCGAATGCGAAGCGGTGCGCAACGGCACGCTGCACTGCGCCGATTCGATCGCGGGCCTGCGCGACCTCGAACAACGTACCACGCAGTGGGCGCAACGGGGAGCGCCGGTGGAATTGCTCGACGCCGGCGCCACCGCGGAGCGGCTCGGTTCGACCGCATTCCGCGCGTCGCTGTTGGATCGCCGTGCCGGGACCATTCAGCCACTCGCCTACGCGCGCGGTCTCGCGCGAGCGGCGATTGCCGCGGGCGCGATCATCCACACCGATTCCCCGGCCCTCGATATCCGGCGCGAGGGCACGGCGTGGCGTGCCCGCACGCCGCACGGCTCGGTCAAGGCCGAACGCGTCATCGTGGCGGTGAACGCCTACGGGGAAGATGGCTTCCGGGATGCCGGGCAGCGGCTCGTCGCGCTGTATTTCTTTCAATTCGCAACCCCGCCGCTGTCGGCGAGGCGCCGCGCCGCGATCCTGCCCGGAAGGGAGGGCGCCTGGGATACCCATGCGGTGCTGACCTCGTTGCGCCTCGATGCCGCGGGGCGGCTTTTGATCGGCAGCGTCGGCTGCCTTGGCGGTAGCGGCCACGCCTTGCATCGCGGTTGGGCGCGGCGCGCGCTGGCGAGGATCTACCCGACGCTAGCCGGCGAGGCATTCGAGTTCGGATGGGGCGGGCGCATCGGCATGACCCGCGACCACTTGCCGCGAATCAGCCAACCCGCGTCGGGGATGGTTTGTGTCACGGGCTACAACGGGCGCGGGATCGGACCCGGCACGGTGTTCGGGCGCGCGCTCGCCGATTTCGCGATGAATGGACGCGCAGAGGATTTGCCGCTGCCGATCCAACCCGAGCCCAGCGCCTGTTGTGGCGCGTTGCGTGGCTTCGCCATCGAAAGCGGTGCGCGCGCCAGTCATTTTTTCGGCTGCCGATCCGCGGCGCGGCGTTCAAGCAGGGGGTCGACGCGGCGACTCGACGACGCGGGACCCTGATCCTGCCGTGTCCCCGCGCCGGCGTTCGGACTTTTGAACCCGGGTTGAGGAGCCCAGCTATTCGCCTTTCTCACTGCCGGTCGGCGTCGCGTCGCCCGTAATGGCAATCCTGTTTCGGCGCGATTCCTCAGGCGAGCGAGTGGGCGGCCGCGCACAGGTTGGTGAGTTTGGCCGTGGCCAGTGCGCGGCCGAGCAGGGCGAGGCCGCAGTCGGGGGCGGCTACCAGGCGCTCGGCGTCGATGTGCTCCAGGGCCGCCCCGAGTCGTGCGCGGATTTCGTCGATCGGCTCGACGCGGCTCCTGGCAATCGCCACGCAGCCGAAGATGACCGTGGTGGCGCTGAAGTGCTCCAGCAGAGCCAGGTCGTTCGGCCGGTGAGCGTCCTCGATCGAAATCGCGTCGATGGTCGCGGCGTCGACCGCGTCGGCGAGTTGCAGATAGGCGCCCGGGTCGGCCTTGGGGTAGTCGGGGTTGTCGAGGCGATCGGGATAGCCACAACACATGTGGACGGTGCGAGTGACGCCCGACGGGCAGCCGTGAAACGCCCGTTCGAGGTTGTCGATGCCGTATTCCAGGGCCGCGGTGACCTTGCGCGCGAACAGCGGTTCATCGATCTGGATGTGACGGCAACCGGCCGCGGCCAGCGCCAGTACCTCCGCGTTGAGGGCCTCGGCGAGGTCCGCTCCGAGTTTGCGCGGGTCGTCATAGAACTGGTCGACCGCGGTGTCGCCGATGGTCATCGGGCCGGGCATGGTGATCTTGACCGGCCGCTGCGTGCAGACTTGGGCGCGTCGCCAGTCGGCGACCAGAAAGGTGTCGCGCGCGCTCACCTTGGCGGTGATGGTCGGTAGCTGCGCACGATAGGCGTCGTTGCGTAGCGACTTTTCGGTGAGGTGCTCGAAATCGAAGCCCCGCAGGTGGCGGCAATGATAATGGATGTAGTTCTCGCGCATCACTTCGCCGTCGGTCGGGATGTCGACCCCGGCCTCGACCTGCGCGGCGACCACCTCGCGCACACCGCGCGTGATGATCGCCTCCGCGTCCGAGCCCATGGCATCCATCGCCGCGGCCCAGTGTTGGGTCGGCAGCGATGTATCGGGGCCTTCGACGTCCTTGAACCAGTCCGGGAGTTCGACGTACTCGGGTTTCGGAAATGCGCCGATGGTCGTGGTGAGGATGCTCATGCGAAGCCCTGGTTCGTATTCGGAGGTGAGCGGTGGTGAGGTGGTCGGGGTGCGTACGCAGAGTGAAACGCGACCCGCGGTCGAGGCGCGCGCGAGCGACGATTTCGCGACTGCCCCGCGCCGTGTGATCTATTCCTTCGCTTTATCCTTCCCGATTGCCTGTTTTTCGAGGTTTCGGGGTGCGAAAACGTTGCTGTAACCCTTGGTACCCGGCGCTTCGATCTTTTTCTTTTTCTTGCCGCTGGCCTGTTCTTCCAGATTCTGAGGTGCGAAGACATTCCGGTAGCCTTTGGTGCCTTCCGCCTCGATCTTCTGCTGGGGTTTGCTGCCGGCCGCGGTACCGGTCTGCTCACTCGGCGCCGCCTGCTGGAACATCCGCCGGGCGCGCAGTTCCTTGATCTTGCGCTGGGTCGCCGCGCGGCGCGCCTTGAGCACATTCGCCTTGCATTCGGTGACGCCGGTGGTGCCGCGCAGGTAAATCCCGCCGGCCGCGGCGACGCAGATCGCGATGAACATCAGCAGCACCGGGTCGGCCCAGATGCCGCGGCGCTTGGCGCGCTGTGCGATTTCACCACGCGCCACCCGTGACGCCTCGATCGATTCGGCCTGTTCGCGACGCTTGGCGATCTCGAAGACCACCGCGCCAATCAGGGTGAGTGCCACGATCGCCACCGCCAGCGCGCTGATCGACGGGTTGATGCCGTAGCGCACCTTGCTCGCCAGCACCGTGGTCAGGGTGCTCTCGGTGAGCACCGTGAACACCGTGGTGTTGTAGTTTTCGAAGGAGGCGAGGAAACCGAGCACGGCGGCCGAACCGATCGCGGGTTTCAGGAACGGCAGCAGCACCTTGCGAAATGCCTGGACGTGGGTTGCGCCCAGATCGAGCGCCGCCTCTTCGAGCGCCGGGTCGAAGCGCTGTAGCCGGGAGATGAACACCAGCATGCTGTACGAAGAGATGAACGCCGATTGACCGACGATGGTCAGGAACAGGCCGTTGTAGAAAATGGAGTTTTCCCCGGCCTGGAACAGTCTCCCCAGTGAGTCCCAGAACACCAGCGTGGAGATCCCCAGAACCACACCGGGGATCAGGATCGGCGCGATCACGATGGTGTAGTACCAGGGGCGGATCCGTGGGCCGATCTGGGTCAGCATCAGCGCGCCGGCGAGCCCGGTAGGTACCGAGAGGGCGATGACCCCGATGCCGATGATCAGGCTGTTGCGCACCCCGTGCATCAGTTCATTGTCGTGGGCGAGTACGTTGAACCACTCGACCGAGAAGCAGTCCCACGGCGTCACCCGCGGGAATTCGGAACTGTTGAAGGCGGTCAGGCCCATGGTGACCAGCGGGCCGAAGAGGTAGGTGAAAAAGGCCGCGACGAACAGCAGCACGGCGATTCGCATCAGGTAATCGGATTTCACTGGCGGACTAATCCTTGATCATGCGCTGGCTTGATGCATGTTTGACTACGCCGGAGCTAACCGGCGATCTCGCCCAGTTTGACCTTGAACACCTTCATCATGATCAGCACGAAAATGATGGTCGAGGCGAGCAGCACGATGGCGTAGGCCGATCCGCGGTGCCAATTGTTGCCGGTCTGGAACCACTGATAGATGATCTGGGTAAACCAGAGGCTGCTGGGCCCACCGAGGATCTGGGGCGAGGCGAGGGCGCCGGCCGAAAGCATGAACACCATCGTGCAGCCCGAGGTGATGCCGGGCTTGGCGAATGGCATCACGACCCGCCAGTGGATTCGCCACCACGGCGATCCCAAATCCCGCGCGGCCTCGATCTGGTTGCTGTCGAGGCTCTCGACCGCGTTGAAAATCGGAAAGATCATCAGCAGGATGAAAGCGTAGCTGAGTCCCGCGTAGAGGGCGATGTTTTCGCGGATGAAATCGATCGGTTGATCGATAATCCCGGCCCAGATGAGCACCGCGTTGATCACGCCGGTGTTACCGAACACGATGCGAAAGGCGAAGGCACGAAGCAGTTCGTTGACCCAGAACGGGACCAGCAGCGACAGCACCATGAGACGCGCCCAACCGCCCTTGGCGACCTTGGCCAGAAAGAAGGCGATCGGGTAGCACAGCGCGAAGTCGAAAATCGTGACGAATACGGCCGCGAGGAGGGTACGGAAGAACACCGAGAGATCGACGGTGTTGTAGCTGCCCCGCGCCTGTTCACTGCCGTAGAGCATGAACTTGAAGTGTTCGAGCGTATAGACATCCTGCGGGCCGCCCACCGCGGCCGGCGGGAGATTGTGGCGCAGCGAGAAATCGACCATGAAGACCTGCGGTAGCAGGATCAATACCAGCATCCAGAAGGCCACCGCGGTGAGCAGGAACACCCCGAGCGTGAGACCGTTGCGTAGAAAGAACTCTCGAAAATAAGCCGTCAGCTTCATGCAGGGAACCTCCGCGCGAGCGGCGCCAGGGTCACTATTCGGCCGCCACCGGCCCCTCGGGGAGGGCGACGGCGAGACTCGACGGAAAGCCCAACTTGACCTCGGTGCCCGTCTCATGGCTGAGCGTGGCGCCGCTGTTGACCATCGACATTTTGATCTTCTTGTCGCTGCCGGCCGCGTCGAAATAGACCTGCCAGAGATTGCCCTCGAACTCCTGCTGGTGGATCCGCGCGGTAAGTACGTTCTCCGGGGCGGGGTCGCCATTGATGAAACCGAGCGATTCCGGCCGCACGAATACGAAGGCCTGATCGCCGCACGCGAGCGCCTTGCCGGCGCCGTCGGGGTCCACCCGCGCGCGCAACGGTCCGACGTTGGTCTGCACCACCACTTGACCGTCGGCGACCTCACTTACCTTTCCGGGGAACAGGTTGTTTTCACCCACGAAGGAGGCAACGAAGGCGGTCTCCGGGCGGTCGTAGATGCTATTGCCGTCACCGACCTGTTCGACCACGCCTTCCCGCATTACGGCGACGTGATCGGACATGGTCAGCGCTTCACCCTGATCGTGGGTGATGTAGATGAAGGTGATCCCGACGCGCTGCTGGATCGAGCGCAACTCGGTGCGCATGTGCTGGCGGAGTTTGAGATCGAGTGCCGAGAGGGGTTCATCCAGGAGCAGCACGTCGGGTTCGGCCGCCAGCGCTCGGGCGATCGCGATGCGTTGTTTCTGGCCGCCGGAGAGTTCGTGGACCATTTTGTCCCCTTGGCCCGGCAGGGCGATCAGGTCCAGCAATTCGTCGGCGCGTTTGCGCCGCGCGGCCTTGCTGATGCCTTTGACCTCAAGCGCGAAGGTGATGTTCTCCCACACCGTCATCAGCGGGAACAGCGCGAGATTCTGGAAGATCAGGGCGGTGGGTCGCTTGTTCGGCCCGATCCCGGCCATGTCATTGCCGCCGATGCGCACCACCCCCTGCGAGGGATTGAGGAAGCCCGAAACGGCACGCAACAGGGTGGTTTTCCCGCACCCGGAGGGCCCGAGAAAGCTAAAAAATTCACCTTCCTGGACGGTAATGTTGACCTCGCGGGCGGCGACGAAGTCGCCGAACCTCACCCACACGTTGTCGAGTTCGACATTGGCGCTCATGCGTGCTACTCGCTATCGTGCCGAGACCGCCCGTTGAGTCGCTGAACTGGCAACGGACTCGGCGCCCGGCAGGCCGTGGTGGTTATATTCACGGCCCCGGGACGGCGCCCCGGGGCCGTGGATGCTGCCTGTCAGCCCTTGGCGCTGACGAACCGGTTGCGGTATTCGGTGCGCACGTCCGCGTACCACTGCGGCTCTTTCGGCCACGGCCACAGGTTGGACAGCGAATTGCCCGGATACACCGAGGCGAACACCTTGGCGTACTTGGGGCTGGCAAATTTATCAGCTCCCAGCACCGCCGAGTTATAGCCGTGCCCGCCCCAGGCCTTGTCGCCGCCGCCGTCAATGGATTTCCCGGCCGGCTTCGGGTTGTAGCAGTAGTTGACGAAGGCGTAGGTCTCGTCGACGTTCTTCGCGGCCTTGGAGAAGGCCATGCCGTCGACCCACGCCAGGGCGCCTTCCTTCGGTGCACGGTACTGAACCGGATCGCCATTGTTCATCATCGCGATCGGGGGGCCGTCCCAGGTCTGGCCGACCAGCACGCCCTCGTTGAGGAGACCGTTTTTCTGGGAGTCGGCGTCGTTCCAGAAGAGCTTGACCTGGGCCTTGTTCTTGATGCAGAACTGGGTCACGACTTCCCACGTCTTGCGCATGGTCTTCTCGTCATTATAGGCCTTTTTCATCGCCCCGGGTTCGAGCGCGCCGGTGGTTTCCAGGTACAGACCGGCGCCGAGCATGCCGGAGTGCGGGCGCATCATGGTCTTGCCCTTTACGTCGGGCTGCCACACGTCGCCGTAACTCGGGATTTCGTTGGCGCGCGGCGGCGCCCACTGGTCGGTGCGCCAGGCGACGCCCTCGGTGCCCCAGATGTGCGGCAGCCAGTGCGGGCCCTTGCCGCCGAAATTCCATTCTTCCTGGCCGATCTTGAGCATCGCCGGATTGACGTGCTTGATGTTGGGGATTTTGGAATAGTCCCAGGGCTGGAGCAGTCCCAGATTGATCCACTGCGGCGAGCGCATGTTGGTGGGGCTGCACACGTCGATGCCGCGGCCCTTGGTGGCCTTCATCTTGTTGATGATTTCCTCGTTGGAGCCGATCCCCGTGTAGTTAATCTTAATTCCGGTGTCTTTCTGGAACGCTTTGAGAAAGCCGGGCGGCAGGTAATCGGACCACATCAGTACGTTGACCTGGCCCGACGAGGCAAGCACCTCGGGGCTGATGATCCACGGACCGGCGGCGACCGCCGTACCGGCCGCGACAGCACCTTTGAGAACGCTACGGCGCGTCAAGCGCGTGGGACGTTTGGAGTGGTTGCTCATCGATATCCTCCTCAGATGGCATGTCGCTCGAAAAAAATCGCTCTTACGATCGAGGTCGTAAAACTTCTGATTGTGTTGTGACGCAGTGGATATTTCAAATATCTCTGGCGCGTTACTGCGCTCCGGCCGAGCCGCCGGGCGAACCTTGGATTTATGGCGCCCTTGGATTTATGGCGCAATATAAACTCACGACGATAGGTAGCGTCAAGGCCAATCGTGTTCTTCCAGTGGTGCCAGCGGGGCCGGGCGACGGGTTTCGGCGAGCCGCGCGGCGGCGGCGCGACCTTCAGTACGGCACCACGCGCGAAATCCCCCCAGGCCGCGATTCTCCCATTCCCATCGCGCCGCCTTCCAGGCCCGGGCGCGCGCTTCGTCGAGCCGTTGCCGATTCAGTTGCTCGCGGGCGACCAGTCGGGCCAGGCGCATGCGGAATCCCGCGCCGACGCGCTCGCTCACCAGTCCGCAATAGCTCGCCACCTCGAAACGGTAGATCAGTCGCTTGGCGGCGTTGCGCAGAGCGGGTTTGACCCATTCATCCGCGGCGAGGCTCAGCGACGCGCCGGCGATCAGCAGTCCGCAACCGGCGACCGCCCCCTGTAGCCGCGTCATCGGGAAGCGCGGCGGGGGCCGCGGCCTTGCCTACCGCCCGGCAGTGCACGACGATAAAAAGTACCGCCGTGCAAGAGTGCGGCCGGTCGCGGCGAATATTGCGGATCTTCGGGGGCCAACCGGCTCCCGTTGACGCTGTGTGTATGATTGGCCGGCGGGGTCGACGACGGCAGGCCGCCGTTCCGACTGAAAACGAGCCGCGACGGGAGCGGGCCGTGATTTGAATTTCGATGTAGGTGATCGAGATCAATAGCGCGTTCCTTGTTCGGCCTAGAATTATCGATACCCATTTATCCGTTTCTCGCTTGTTGCAGGACCGGGTGGTCATGCGGCTCATGGCGGGATGAACTCTGGAGGAGATTATGAGATATCGCAATCGTCTTTTCTTTGCCGGCGCGGTCGCACTGACCACGTTGGCGGTTACCGTGGGCTCGGTTCAGGCCGAGACGCTGCGTCTGTTGACGTGGGGCGGTTACGCGCCGCTCGAGTTGATCAAGCAGTTCAAGAAGGAAACCGGGATCACGGTCAAGGTCACGAAATCCAACAATGAGGACATGATTTCCAAACTCCGAGCCACCGGCGGCTCGGGTTTCGATCTGGCGCAACCGAGTCAGGACCGTATCGTCGGGGCACAACTCGATTACAACATTTACAAGCCGTTGAATATGTCCAAGGTGGACACCGCGAAGATCATCCCTTCGATGCTGGCGGCAACCCGTAAGAATACCTCCATCAAGGGTAAGGTTTATGGTGTTCCACTGGTGTGGGGCACCAGCGGCTTGGTGGTCAATCGCGCCAAGGCGGTGGGCGTCACCGGATTCCTCGACCTCTGCAAGCCGCAACTCAAGGGGCGGGTTTCGTATCGTCTTAAGCGGCCCACGCTGATCGGCTTCGCGTTCGCGATGGGTATGGATCCGTTCGCCGCCTATAGCAACAAGGCCAAATACCAGAAGATCCTCGACGCGGTGCAGGACAAGCTCATCTCCTGCAAGGGCAACGTCAAGACCTACTGGTCGGGGGGCGACGAACTACTCAACCTGCTTCGTTCCGGGGAAGTCACGGCGGCGATGGCCTGGGATACCGGGGGCTGGAAGCTGAACAAGGAAAACCCCGACATCACCTTCATCGCACCGGATAGCGGGGCGCTCGGGTGGATTGATACCTTCGCGCTGCCGCGCAAGACCAAGGCGGAAGACGCGGCCTACAAGTGGATCAATTTCGTGCTGCGCCCGGAGAACGCCGCCAAGGTGACCGCCGCGGCCGGCAACTTCACCTCGTCGAAGGGGGCCGACAAATATGTCGAGGCGGGGCTCAAGCGTCGCTTCCGGGAAAGCTTCCCGCAGTCGGCGATCGACAACATCAAGTGGTATCCGACGGTACCGCCGGGTCTGGAGGACATGGAAGGCAAGGTGCTGGATCGGGTGAAGGCGGCCCAGTCGAACTGAGCGCAGGTGGGTCCCTCGGTGCCGGTTCGGCGCCGGGGGACCCTGCGTTGTCCCGCATGACAAATTTAACAGCCAATGAGCCGCCGGATTTGGAATGCCGGCACGTGGTGCGTCGTTCCGGTAATTTTACCGCCGTCGACGACGTTTCTTTCACCGTTCCGCGAGGACAATTTTTTTCGATCCTCGGTCCGTCGGGTTGCGGAAAGACGACCCTGATGAGGATGATCGCCGGATTCGACGAACCGAATGCGGGCGACATCCATATCAAGGGTGAGGCAATGCGGGGGGTGCCGCCGAACCGGCGCCCAGCGAACATGGTGTTCCAACACCTCGCGCTGTTTCCGATGATGACGGTGGCCGATAACGTCGGCTACGGACTCCGGCGCCGCAAGGAGCCGCGCACGCAGATTGCGCGCAAGGTCCAGGATGCGCTTGAGCGGGTCAGTTTGCCGGACGCCGGGCGCAAGCAGATCCGCCAACTCTCGGGTGGCCAGCAGCAGCGCGTCGCGATCGCCCGCAGCTTGGTGCTCGAACCGCGTGTACTGTTGCTCGACGAACCGCTCGGTGCGCTCGATCTGAAACTGCGCGAACACATGAAGGTCGAGTTGAAGCAACTCCAGCAGCAGGTCGGTACGACCTTTGTCTACATCACCCACGATCAGTCGGAAGCGCTGGTGATGTCGGATCACGTGGCGGTCATGAACGCCGGACATTTCGAGCAGGTCGGCACCCCCCAGGAACTTTACTACCAACCGCGTACGGCTTTCGTGGCCGGTTTTGTGGGCGATGCTAACCGCTGGCTGGGGCGGATCAAGGAAGTGCAATCCGACCAACTGGAGGTCGAAACGGATACCGGTCTGAGCTTCCGCGGGGTCATGGGGGAGGCGGAGGAGGCGCAAGTCGGCGGCCGGGTCGAGGTGTTCGTGCGCCCGGAATCGGTGGTCTTGGAACTCGCGGCCGGCGACCTGCCCGGCGACCGCAACCAGCTTCAATGCCGGGTTAAGGATCTGCTGTTCAATGGCGCCAATAGTAGCGCGCTGCTGGAAGAGACCCAGAGCGGCGGTGAGATCCTGGTGCGCTTGCCGCAAACCGGTGAATTCGCGCATCTGCAACGCAGGCAGGCGTTGCGTATCCATTGGCGCGCCCGGCACACGCCCTGTTTCATCCATCGGGACGAGGCATGACCCGGTCGCCCGGGTTCCGCCTCGGGCTGGTGTTGTTGCTGGCACCGGTGTTGCTATGGCTGTCGCTGCTGCTGATCATCCCGCACATCGATGTCCTGGCGATCTCGTTGCGTGAGCGGGTGGCGCCGCGCGTGTATGCCTTCAGTCTCAACAACTACGCCGAGTTCTTCCACGAACCGTTGTTCTGGCGGACCTTCATGCGCACCGCGGTGATGTCGATCCTGGCGACCGCGATGACCCTGCTGATCGGATTCCCGGTGGCGTACTACATCGCGAAAGTACGGCGCGGCCGGATCAAGACCTTGTTGTTCTTGTTGTGCCTGATCCCGTTCTGGGCGAGCGAACTGGTGCGGACCTACGGTTGGATGATCCTGTTACGGGAAACCGGCGTGGTGAGCAGCCTGTTGCAGTGGTTGGGTCTCGCCAGTCACCCGATCGAAATGTTGTACAACGACGTGACCATCATGATCGGGCTGATATATACGTCACTTCTATTCATGGTGGTGCCGTTGGTGACGACCATGGATAGTCTCGACGATGCACTGATTGAGGCCAGCTACGATCTCGGCGGCAGCGGTTGGAGCACCTTGCGTGAGATCGTCATTCCGCACGCGATGCCGGGTATCGTTTCGGGCTGCATCGTGGTGTTCATGTTGACCCTCGGGGATTATCTGACGCCGACACTGCTGGGCGGCAAAGAAAGCCTTTGGTTCACCGCCCAGATTTATACCGAGTTTATCAGCCGCTTCAATTGGGAGCTGGGTTCTGCCTTCGGAGTCTTGCTGTTGATCCTGTCGTCGTTGATCGTATTCGTCGGTCTGAAGCTCAGCCATCAGACCCTGTCGGAGGCCCTGGAATGATTCCGACGCTGCCGCAACCGCGTTCGTTCCGACTGATTTACAACAGCTACATCCTGTTGTTCTTCGTCTTTTTAGCCGCGCCGCTGACGACCGTGGCGGTATTTGCGTTTAACAATTCCTTGTTCCCGTCGCTGCCATGGAACGGTTTTACACTCGACTGGTTCTTGGGGACCACGGAACCCCGTTTGGGTTTGTTTCACGATGATGCGCTGCTCGAAAGCATCGGCACATCGGGCTTCGTCGCGTTCTGGGTCTCGGTGGCGTCGGTGGGGATCGGGACCAGCAACGCATTTCTGTTCGAGCGCGAGAAGTTCCCGTTTCGCAATGCCCTGTACATCCTGATGTTGATGCCTTTGGTGGTGCCGGGCGTGATTCTGGGGATCTCGATCCTGGTATTCTCCAACTCGATCATCAACTGGGTCGAGCAACTCACCGGCTACGAGGCGGATTTTTTGCGTCCCGGGTTGTTGCTGGTGGTGCTGGGTCAATTCTCGTTCATCGCCACGATAACAACGCTAATCATCTCGGCACGCTTGCGCAAATTCGATGTCAGCCTTGAAGAGGCGGCGATGAATCTCGGTGCGAGCCGGCTCACGGCGATCCGGACGGTGACGATCCCGTTTCTTAAACCCGCCTTGATTGCCGCGGCGATCATTTCGGTGCTGATGTCGTTCGAGAATTTCAACACCACCCTGATGCTGGTGGGCTCTGACGCGCCGCTGACCATCACCATGTTCGATCGCTTGCGCGAAGGGTCGACGCCGGTGCTGAACGCGGTATCGTTACTCCTGATCTCGGTATCGGGCATGCTCGCCCTGGTCAGTCTCTTCGTGCAGCGTGCCCCGGAGCACTGAGCCGGATGCCTGCCGGTCGGCCATCCGACCGGAATCGTTGCAAGTGGCTATTACTATCGACCGATGCGGTGTTTGCGATCCATGCCCCGGCGGCGTCCCATGCCCATGATCAGGGCGGGTGCGCGACCGGAGCGCAGCAGATCGACCATGGTCCGCATGTAGGGATCGATGTGGGCGAAGAAGCGCCGGTACGACGGGCAAAGGTAGTTGAGTCCGGGCTCGCCATCCGCTGATCGCGCGAAGCGATGCTTGGGACATCCGCCGTTGCAGGCGAACAGGTAAGTACACGCTCGGCAGCAGCGCGGCAGGGGGTGGCGCTTCCCGCGGCCGAAGTGCAACTGACGCAGCGAGCGCGCCAGCACCGCCAGCGGGCGCTCGAGAATATTGCCCAGACGGTAATCCGGATAGGTGTAATGATCGCAGGCGTAGAGGTCGCCGTTGTGCTCCAGCGCGAGGCCCTCACCGCAGGACTGCGCGTAGATGCAAAGTGCGCTCGCCAAGCCCGCCCATTGGCCGAACTGGACATCGAAGAGTTGCACGTAGATGC
>Ga0114931_10006182_pt1 | contig 14745 bp, 12 predicted proteins | sample 2SBtaG_FD_89579 | JGI IMG/M metagenome (GOLD analysis project Ga0114931, IMG submission 89579) | Deep subsurface microbial communities from Kolumbo volcano to uncover new lineages of life (NeLLi) - 2SBTROV14_V59a metaG | ecosystem: Environmental > Aquatic > Marine > Volcanic | place: Kolumbo...
CCAATGAGTCCGTCCCAGCTCAATACGGCCTTCAGGATGTCATTGTCGAAATTTTCGTCCATCAGGTCACGAGTTGGAAGTGAGATGATTCTCAGGAACTCCCGCATGTCTTTCTTGCCGATACGGCGCAAGTTGAGTCCAATGTGCGCGAATGTCATCAACTCGGCCACGCTGTCAGACCCGATGCGCGGCATGGTTTTTTGCCAGAATGGTCGTAGCACATCGGCAAAACGCTGCATCTGCAAAGCATATTGTCGATAGGAACTGACATCCTCGTCTGCGACGCCACTCAGCGAATCCTGGTGGACAACGATATGCTCCCCACTCGTATTCAGGCCGATTGTGGGCAACGGCTTTGACGGTACATCGAAGCCATGTGACTGGAGCTTCAGGTCACTGGCAACCTTCTGCGAGAAATGGCTGATCGAATGCGCAACGGGCGTCTGGAATCCGGGATGAAATTCGCGTGTTGCAGCCAGCCCGCCGGGCACATCGGAGGCCTCCAGTACCAGGACACGCTGGCCGTGCCGTGCCAGGTAGGCTGCGCACACCAGCCCATTGTGTCCCGCACCAATGACGATTGTGTCGAAACGGTCGGACTTCATTCAGGGATCATTTTTGTATCTTTTTGCTAGTCTATTCTCCGGGCATGTGCAAACCTCCGTCCCTATAGGCGCAACGCAATGCAGGTCTGCCAATCTGACATTATACAACCAGCCATGCCAGGGATTGCAGTTCATGAAATGGACGTGGCAAGCAAACTGTAACTACATTATTTTCGAGGGTGAGCATTGTGAGTGAAGGTTTCCCGGGTCCGAAGACGCGTGCCGCTCTTGAACGCGGCATTCCGCTGTTCAAGAACGGCTTGAGGTTCAATGCCGAAATGGAGCGAGCCGGGCGACGCGGATTTCGTTCGGTACGGCAGATCGTTATTGACAAGGCAGAGGGCGACTTCGTCTGGGACCTGGACGGCAAACGTTACATCGATTTCCAGAATGGCTGGGCGACCAATCCGCTCGGCAACTGCCATCCCGAGATTCTCGAGGCTGTCGCTGTGGCCAATCGGCGCTTCGGCTTCCATTACGACCACCCCTTGCGCTACGACCTGGCCGAAATGCTCGCTGATATCATGCCAGGCAAGGCGCTGCCACGAACCAATTACGAAGTATCGGGTACCGAAGCGGCTGAAGCCGCCGTCCACCTGGCTCTCACGCACACAAAGCGACGCTATATCATCACGTTCAGTTCTGCCTACCACGGTATGGGACTCGCGACGAAGGTCCTGAGCGGACTCGACGGCAGCTACGGCAAATATCTTGAAGGCTGGGGCGGCGGCGTCATCAAGGCGCCCTACCCGTACAGCGAACGCATTCCGGCCGGCATGAGCGAGGATCAGTACGTGGAATATTGTCTCTGGTACCTCGACAACCACGTTCCTGCCAGTATCGCGGCACGTGACAACATTGCAGGCATCCTCGTCGAGCCGGGTCTCGCCGAAGGCGGCAACTGGATCCCGTCGACGCGTTTCCTGGGTGGAATTCGCGAGATCTGTGACAAGAATGACTGGTTGATGATCTCGGATGAAGTGCTGACGGGGCTGGGTCGTACGGGCCGAATGTGGGGCATCGATCACTATGCCGTCGTACCCGACATCCTCGTGTACGGAAAGAACCTGTCCGGTGGCATCGCGCCCCTGTGTGGCATATCGGCGCGCGATGACATTTTGGGTGACAATACCGATTTTGCGTCCGGCTCGACGTTTGCTGGCACGCCGGCCGGCTGTGCGGCAGCGATTCGCACACTCGAGATCTTCGCACGCGACAACATCGTGGCGCATGCGAGCAGGCTCGGCAACATCGCGGCCAGCATCATGCGCGAATGGGAGAAGTACAGCATAGTGCGCCAGGCGCGTGGTAACGGCTTATTGCTGGGCGTGAGTTTCGGTAAACCCCAATCGGCCAGCGTTGATGAAAAAGACTGGTGGACAGCCCGAGCCGTTCGGGGAAAGATGCTTGAGAGCGGTGTATGGGCGATCTCCGACCACGAGGACACCATTCGCATGTATCCCGCGCTAAACATGCAGGAATCCGTGCTTCGTGAAGGCCTGGACATCATGGAAGAAGCGATTTGCCATGTTGAGAAACACGGCCACACAGAGGGCGATGCGGCAGCCTATCCGAGTGGCGTTGCCGGTTTTTGACAACGCCTACGCCGAGCCCACAGTCGCCGATCACGCGAGTCCATCACCTTCTCCAAAACCGATTCAACACTGACAAGCGCCATTACAAAGATCATCGACAACAAGTCGACCATCTGAACACATCGTCGTGAAGCCGTTTATCATCCACGCGTGTAGGGATGGATTCGAGTTATGCCGACGTTTCAGTATGATTGGACGATGAATGGCGGGACGAAATTTTGTCGGGAAATTCAGGATCGCGCGACGCGACCATTGCAGTAGAGGATTAGTAACTTGGCACTTATATCGAAACAGGAACACACCAGTTCCTACTATGCGGCAACGGCAAACGAGGTAACGAACTATCCGGTCGTTGCGGGCGAGCACCGCGCGGACGTCTGCGTTGTCGGCGGTGGATTCACTGGTGTTGCAACCGCGCTGACTCTGGCCGAACGCGGTTTTTCCGTGGCGCTTGTCGAAGCCAATCGCATTGGCTGGGGCGCCTCCGGCCGCAACGGCGGGCAAATCATCAACGGTATCAGCGGATTGTCGAAAATCGACGAGAGGCACGGTGACCGCATCGCGGACATGGTGTGGGATATCCGCTGGCGCGGAAATGACATCATTCACGACCGTGTCGAGAAGTACGGCATCCAGTGCGACCTGAAGAACGGTTTTGTCGAAGTGGCCACGAAACCGAAGCATGTGCCGTGGCTGGAAGAATATTTTGCCCTCAGGGAAAAACATAACTTCCCGTACAGGTATGAGTTGTGGGATCGAGACAAGACCTCCTCGATGCTGGGTACCGATGCCTATCACGGTGGTTTTGTTTGCTACCGTGACGGTCATGTACATCCATTGAACCTCTGCATCGGGGAAGCACGTGCTGCCCAGGAGCTGGGGGTACAGATTTTCGAACAGTCGCCGGTTGTCGACATCGAGCATGGCGAGCGCCCCAAAGTGAAAACGGCGACCGGCCACGTGGCAGCCGACGCTGTCATTCTTGCCGGCAATGCTTACAGCCGTCTGGAACCAAAATACCTGTCTAACCTGGTGTTTCCGGCCGGCAGTTACATTATCGCGACGGAGCCGCTGCCCGACGACGTCGCCAACGAGATCAATCAAAACGACGTTGCCGTTTGTGACACAAACGAGGTCGTCGACTATTACCGTTTGTCAGCGGATAAACGCCTGTTATTTGGTGGCGCCTGTAATTACTCGGGCCGCGACCCGGCCAACATCAAGTCGTATATTCTGCCGCGCATGCTGAAAGTCTATCCGCAATTGAAAAATGTCCGGATCGACTTCGAGTGGGGCGGCAAGATCGGCATTGTCCTGAATCGAGTCCCGGCCGTCGGCCGCATTCACAAAAATGTCTACTACTGCCAGGGTTACTCGGGCCACGGCGTGTGCCCGACACACACAATGGGCGAAATAATGGCAGATGCTGTCGCCGGGACGATGGAACGTTTCGATCTGTTCGCCGACATGAAGGCTGTCCGCATTCCCGGCTCTCATTGGCTTGGCAACCAGATCATTGCCCTGGGAATGTTGTACTACAAACTCAAGGATCGCCTCTAGCCTGGGCATCAAAGTGGTTGCATTCAACCCCTTAGTAGAAATCCGCGAGCTTACCGGCCTCTATCGAGCCAAGGCGGGCATCGATGCCCAGTGCTGTTGCGCCGTTGATGGTGGCGGCCTTCAACACAGCCGCTGGCGGTATCCCCGCGTACGTCATTGCCAGTAATTCCCGGTGATAAGCGAAACCGGGTAACAAGTTCGTGTAGATGGGTTCGTCCGTGCCAACGATCAACAGGTGAGCACCTCCAGCAATAGACGCGGGATTTTATGCCGGTGTATGCTCGCAATGACGACGCTATTGGTTATCAACAAATGTACGGCTCCAGGAAATCATCATGAAGAATCAAATCACCTGTCTGTTGGGCGCCCTCGTGATGATCGCATGGGCCTCAACCAGCGCAGCCCAGGAGCTGCCAAGTACATACGATCCCGGGGAATTATTCGCACCACTTACGCTGCCCAACCCCGTAAACCGATATCGATCAGCGGATGGTTCGCCAGGCCCGGACTATTGGCAGAACGGAGTGAATTACGAAATTCACGCCTCACTTGATGTAGAAAATAATCGACTGAATGCCAGCGAGATCATCACCTATGTCAACCACAGTAGCGATGCGCTGGACAGCCTTTGGCTGCAACTGGACCAAAATATCTACCGCAGCGATTCGCGTGCGGCGCTGTGGATGGAAAAACAGCCGACAGAATTTACGCAAGGGTTCGAGCTTGCAGTTGTTGAAACAGCGCGGAACGGCCACACGCTGGATGCCGAATACATTGTCGACGATACGCGTATGCAGGTGCGTTTGAGGAAACCGTTGGCGGCAGGCGACCAACTGCAACTTCGTATTGGCTATCAATTTGACGTGCCAGGCGATTTTGGTGGCCGCAATGGCTGGAACAAGACACCTGACGGAAAGATCTTTGATATTGCACAATGGTTTCCGCGCATGGCCGTTTACGACGATCTGCGAGGCTGGGATACCTCGCCGTATCTGGGCGCGGAGTTCTACCTTGAATATGGGACTGTCGACTATTATGTGACAGTACCCTGGGACATGCTCGTGGCCGGTTCGGGGGAACTGCAAAACCCTGCCGAGGTGTTGACCAAGGTACAGCGCGAGCGCCTGAAAAAAGCACACGGTAGTGATGCCACCGTGACGATTCGAGGTGTGGACGAGGTCGGCAGCCGCAAAAGTCGCCCTGTTCAGAGCGGCACCTTAACGTGGCACTACCGGATGCAAAATACGCGGGATGTCGCTTTTAGCGCGTCTCGTGCCTTTATCTGGGATGCGGCGCGGATGCAACTTGAAAACAACAACGCCGCACTAGCCATGTCATTTTATCCTGCGCAAAGTGCCGGGAACGAGCGCTGGGGTCGCTCGACCGAATATCTGAAACATGCGGTAGAAGAATTCTCGCGCCGCTGGCGTGTCTACCCCTACCCGGCGGCTGTCAATGTTGCCGCGAACGTGTCAGGAATGGAATATCCCGGCCTGTTGTTCGATGGCATGGATACCAAGGGAGAAAATCTGTTCTGGATTACGGCACATGAGATTGGTCACACATGGTTTCCGATGGTGGTCGGCAGTAATGAGCGCCGTGACGCATGGATGGATGAAGGCTTCAACACGTTTATCGATATATACGAATCGGATGCCTTCGAGAAGGGAATATACGGGCCAAAACGCGATAGCGAGTACGCGCCTGGCGGCGGCAATCCGGTGGAGGAAATTCAGGAATTGCTGGCCGATCAGGATGCACCGGTCATCATGATGCCGGCTGACGCGATCAGCGAGAAGTACCGCCACCCGGTTAGCTATTTCAAGACCGCGTTGGGGCTGGTGCTGTTGCGCGAGCAAATTCTGGGTCCGCAACGATTCGACTGGGCGTTTCGACGTTATATTAGTAATTGGTCTTTCCGTCATCCATCACCGTCCGATTTTTTCCGTTCGATGAACAGTGCCGCGGGCGAAGATCTTGACTGGTTCTGGCGCGGGTGGTTCATGCATAACTGGCAACTGGACATGGCTGTCCAGGCAGTGAACTCCGTCGACAACGACTCGTTCCAGGGTAGCGAGATTATCGTTGCCAGCCTGGACAAATTGGTACTGCCAGCGACGATGGAAATAAATTTCCATGACGGCAGCAGCCAACGCATGCGATTGCCGGTCGAAATCTGGATGCAGAAACCGACCAGGACAATTCAAATTGGTGGCTCGAAGCTTATCGACTCTGTCACAATTGATCCGGACGCAGTCATTCCGGATCGAGATCGCAGCAATAATGTTTGGCGCCACGCAGCCAATTAACCGCGACTTTGATTTGACGCATCATTCTCTTGGCGCACGTCCGAGATGAATGTGAAATAATCCGCCAACAACCCACTCACCGAATGGGAATTACCATGCACAACTGCCCGTTATCGAGGCTCGTCATTGTCGTCATCGCAAGCGTTTTGCTCGCCACCGGGACATCCGTTAATGCCAGACCTCAAAAACCAACGCTGCACGGTGCACATTGGGTGGCAATTACCGGCAAGCCACTCGGCGCATCAGCCGGTGCCAGAATCTTTTATCAGGGCGGTAATGCCGTGGATGCAGCCTGCGCAATGCTCGCGGCAACCTCAACCATGTGGGACACGCTGAGCTGGGGCGGCGAAACACAGGCCCTGATCTATAACCCGCATACCCGGAAAGTCATCGGCATCAACGCGTTGGGAGTCGCGCCTAGTGGGGCAACAGTAGAATTTTTCCGCAAACAGCAGCGGCAATACCCACCCGCGTTTGGCCCACTGGCTGCGGTTACACCGGGAACGCCGGGTGGTCTGATGGTGATGCTCGCCGAGTACGGCAGCAAAAGCCTCAAGGAAGTACTGGCGCCGGCGATCGAGATGGCAGCAGGGTATCCGATCGAGGCAGGTGCGGTGGCCAGCATCAATCGATCCAGGGACCGGATTGTACAATGGCCATATTCAAAAGCGGTGTTTCTGCCCCACCACGGGAAGGCGCCGGCGGTCGGGGAAATATTTCGTCAGCAAGACCTGAAAAACACGCTGTTAAAACTGGTCGAGACGGAGCAGGCGGCACTGGCGAAGGGCCTCGACAGAAAAGCCGCTATTTATGCGGCCTACGATCGTTTCTATCGAGGCGACATAGCTGCAGAACTGGTACGCGCAACGCAGGAACAAGGCGGCCTGATCACGCTGCAGGATCTGGACAAGTGGCAAGTGCGTATCGAAAAACCGGTCTCAACCAACTATCGCGGTATCGACGTCTACAAACTGACCACCTGGGTGCAGGGCCCGGTGATGTTACAGACCCTGAACATCCTCGAGAATTTCGATCTCGCCAGTATGGGCTACAACTCGGCACGCTATATTCATACGGTTTACCAGGCCATGAACCTGGCTTATGCGGACCGTGACTTCTACTACGGCGATCCCTACTTCCCGCCGCAGGAACCGATTGAGGGTCTGTTATCCAAAGATTACGCAAAACATCGCGCCGCGCAAATCGACCTGCAACACAACAATCCGGATACCGGACCCGGTGACCCATACGCCTATCAACCCGGTAGCAATCCCTACCGGGAGTATCTGCCGGGCCTGCAAAGCCGTAACGTTACCGCCCCTGGCAGCCGGCCGAATGACGAGGGTTTCTTCAAAGGTACAACCTCTATCGAGGCCGCGGATGAAGAAGGCTGGATCGTTTCAGTGACACCCAGTGGCGGCTGGATTCCTGCGGTGATTGCGGGTAAAACCGGTATCGGGCTTAGCCAACGGATGCAAAGTTTCGTGCTCGATCCGGCCGAGAACCCGTACAACGTTCTGGAACCGGGTAAACGACCGCGGGCGACATTGACCCCGGGCATGGCATTCAGGAAAGGCAAACCCTACCTTTCTTTTGCGGTACAGGGTGGCGATACGCAGGATCAGAACCTGCTGCAGTTTTTTCTCAACATGGTCGAATTTGATATGCACGTTCAGGAAGCCACCGAGGCCGACAATTTTATCAGCTTTCAGCTGCACGATTCATTCGGCGACCACAAGATTGAGCCGGGGCGGCTCGCGCTCAACGAGTCGGTTGGCGGGTATACCAGGCAACAGCTGACCAGGATGGGCTACCAGGTCGAGATCGGTGTCTGGGGAAGCCGCGACAGAACCTCCGGACCGATCAACGCCATTTACTTTGACCAGAAAAACGGCAGCTTTCAGGGCGGCTCGAGCAATAACGGTGACGACTACGGCATCGCGTGGTAGGCACTGCGCATATCAAAGGAGGCAAACTGTGTTGCAGAATATTCACAATACCAAAATCACAATATTCCTGTTCTGCTTTTTTATGTCCGCTCCTCTGGCCCTGGCTTCACCCAAGATTGAAAACAAGCCCAATATCGTCCTGATCAATATGGACAATTTTGGATATGGCGAACCCGGTGGGAAATTACTATCGCTGAATTGCTGTCTGATGCCGGTTACGCGACGGGCATGCGCAGGAAGATTGATCGGGAAATAACCACGCGCTCTATTGATTTTGTCCAGCGTATGGCCAAAACCAGACAACCTTTTTTCGTCTATATCCCTATGAAGGCTCCTTACCCGTTCCTTTTCTGATCCGCTGGCCGGGGAAAATCCCTGCCAGGCATGTATCCAACGGCATAGTTCATGAGATAGATGTGTTCCCCACATTGGCAAAATTTGTCGGCATTGATATCCCGCACGATAGAATACTTGATGGCGTTGACCAATCGGATTTACTGACGGGAACCGCAAAGAAATCCGCCCGGGAATCCATGGTTATTTACCTCGGCAACGATCTTTTCGGTGTAAAGTGGCGCAATTGGAAAATGCTTATCAAGGAACTCGATGACAAAAGTTACGCGGTCCTGAACATGGCTTATCCATCAATTTATAATCTGCTGATAGATCCGAAAGAAGAAGAACCCGAAAAATTCTATCTCGATGACACCTGGGTGGACGTTCCCCTGTGGAAAGTTGTAGAAGATCATGGCTCGCCTGCAACACCAGGCGGCTAATTCTTATACGGCTGTCAGGGATGAACGCCGGTCGCCCGCAGGGAAAACTCAATATCGGTCGTGGCACCGCTGCCGGTGACCGTCGTTATCACCAGTAACACCCCGGTATCGCTATTCGCGTCGTAAGTGCAGAGGCCTGGGCCCAGGCCGTTGCCGTCAGCGGTAATAATGGCACGAGGAATCGCAACGCCACTTGCATCGCGCGCGATTGAGGCGGTCGCGAGGTCGTCGAAAGAGTACACGACGCAGCCCTGGTGCATGGGATTCGCCCCAAGAATTATCGGTGTGACCACTAAAATGACGCTGCCATCACGCGCGACTGAGATATCCGCTTGTTCAATAGTATCCACACCAAGATCAGCGGCATCCTGCCCGTCCACAATGCTGCCGACATAGGCATAACCGGTCGGCGTTTGTCGTAACAACTCTATGCGCTCAAGATCGGTTCGCCGACCCGTTCCGTCGACAACCAGGCAGGACGTTGCGAGATAGGTTTCGCCATTGAATGCGAACAAAGCGGGTTCAGTTTGGACAGCGCAGTCAGCGAGTTCCGGGATCGCATTGAAATCGAACGGCGCTCCCCAGGAGGCAGAGGTCGCGGCAAACTTGCCCCAAACGGCGCTGTTGTCGCCGAGAGAATCGGGTATCGCCGCGGTTGTTCGCCAGTACAGAAACTCCTGACGCTCATCGACACCGGTTACCGTTCCAAACGGATTGAAGTATTTCAGCCACAAGATTTGCCACGTACCGGCGGGCTCTTTGACCAGTGTCGACACTTCGTGGGTGCTCCAACCCATCACACCGGTATCGGGATGGGCTTCCATCTGCATTTCATTGACAGTACGCACGAATGTGAAGGACGCGCCATTATCATCACTGCGGGCGAGTCGGGTTCGAACGCCTAGATCGAAGACCGCTGGCGGACCCACATCGCTGATTTGGGTATTCAGCCAGCTGTACGTCAACCATAGCGTGCCGGTGCTGGCGTCGTACTCGAGGCTGGGATCACCGTAGCCACGAAACGGGTCCGGCAGGTTGTTGATGACCGAATGCGGGTCGCCAACAATCAACAACTCAGGGCAGGACGCGTCCTTGCTGCAATGGAAAGTGATTGGGCCCGACGCGGGAGGTGGCGGAACGACAGGTGGTACCACGTCGCTACCGGAACTACCGCCGCAGGCAGACAAACAAAGCAAAAACGCAAGAAACGTCGCTGATCGGACGATATTCGAATACATGTGAATATCGTACGTCGGCCGTATCGCACCTGACCCGTGCACCGGTCACAATTGCCGTTGTTGCGAACCTGCCGAGCTACGCCTATGGCAGCGCCTCGACCACTTGCTCCATACGACGACGAGTCGCCTCGTCCGGAAGTTCTCCGTAGGCCGCATCCATGTTATCCAGCATATTTCGAGGTTTGCTGGTCGCGGGAGTGACGCAGGTTACGGCTGGATTGGCCGCGATGTATTTGATGAAGAATTGCGCCCAGCTGTTGGCGCCAAAGTCCTGTGCCCATTCGGGGACAGTCTGCCCTTTGACTCGAGCCCATAGCCGCCGGCGCCCAAACGGTACATAGATCAACGTCGCTATTCCTTTCTCTTTTGCCAACGGAAGAATCTTTTCGGCGGACTTGCGATTGTCGATGGCGTAGTCCACGCCGATAAAGTCCACGGGTTGATCCTGCATTACCCTGGCAAGATCCGAATAACGGCTGGCGCGGGTCGAGGTCACACCGATGTAGCGTATCCTGCCTTCTTCCTTGAACTCTTTCAGGATACCCATCTGCGTCGGCACATCCGCCAGGTTGTGTACCTGGATCAGATCGATCGGATTCTTGCCAATGGTACGAAAGGAGTTTTCAATCTGCGCGCGGGCCCTGTCCGGGTCTGCCGAGCGACCGCCGCGACCAGCAACGTTCAGTTTTGTGGCCCAGAATACCTTCCGAGTGGCGTCCAGATCCTGAACAATTCTGCCGGCAACCTCCTCCGATGCGCCGTAGCTGGGCGCGGTATCGAAAACGGTGCCACCGTTGTCCAGCAAGGCGCTCATTACATCCCGCAAAACTGATACGTCTTCACGGCGGGCAGCGGATGAGAATGTTGCGGAGCTTCCCAGGCCTACTATCGGCAATTTTTCGCCCGTAGAAGGAATCGCCCTGGTGATGAGCGCGTATCGTTCAAATGCCCTGAGCAGACCCGGTCGCAGCGCGAGGCTGCCACCGGCCAGGGCTGCATATTTCAGGGTCTCGCGTCGCGTCAGCATAGTTCTGTTCCCTTAAGATTCGTTCAGATTGAAGCCACTTGTTTGGCCTGTGGGAATTCCGCTTAAGTATACAACGTGGGCACCGATGTGAAATAAATTCGCGCATAAGACAAATAAACGCCCTTGTGCATCAAGCCCGGCAGGTCTCAACGTCTGGTTCTCTTCTAGTCTGATTCAACGAGTAATTGCTTTGCCTTTCGTCCGCGCGCACGCCGAAGAGACCGAACCCATAGAGATTCTTCATACTCGGGTCAGCAGCAGCCTTTTGCTGTTCCCAATCGGCACGAACTTATTTCGTGCCTGCTGTAATTTTCTGCCAGAGCTTTTCACCGCCATGCCGGCGCAGCCAGATCAACCAGACAACCACTAGAAATCCGGCGGCGGCGATGCTCGCCAGGAACATGAAGTAGTGCTGGTGGCCGACCAAACCAGGGTTTGCATCCAGTATTCGGCCTGTGATGGGGCCGAAGAAGATGTCGGGTGTGTAACCAACCAGTGAGACCATCCCGACCGCTGCACCTGTAATAAATTTTGGCGTTCGGTTTTCCTCGAGCAGCGCAAAATAGATTCCGCGCAAGGCGTACACGGCAGCGAACGTTGTAAAGAAATTGACGTAGATGACGGCCATGCCATATCCGGAAGGATTCGCCATCGACCAGGTACCGTAGCAAATGCAGAGCACCACAAATACCAGGCTGATAGAACGCGCCGCATTGAAACGATCGGCGATCAGCCCAGCCAGGACCGCAGCAACAGGACGCAGCCAGGCACCGGTGGCGGCGAGCCTCGCGCCTTCAACCTCGTCCATGCGCAGAACCTGCACCGCATATAAGGAGTAATTATCCAGTCCCTTATAGCAACAGTAGGCACACACGATGATGCCTGCCTGCGCCCATATGATGGGGCGCCGCATTACAATCGCCATTTCCTTGATGGGGTTGAACACAACCTCACTGGCCCGCTTGTCTAAAGGTACGGCGAACCACACCAGCAGGCCGGCAAGAAAGGTGAGTAGTGAATAAATCAGAATGATGGATCGAAACCCGGCTTCCCTCTCTGCGGGTGTCGCCAAATTTGCATTCTCCGGCATAAAAGACGCCAGCACGATGACAGCAAACCAGGCGACCGATGCCGCAACCAGCCCTCTGCCGCCCTCAAGAATCCCAAAGGCGGTGCCTTGTGCTTTATCCCCACCCCAATCGCGAGTTGCCTTGATCAGGGCTCCCCAGAACAGAAAAACCGTCGTCACTCCCCAGTAGCCATAAAGAAACACCATCTGCACGGGGCCCGGAAACGTGGCCATGTACAGCCCGCCGATCGTGGTAGCAAACAGTGATACCGTCATCAGCAACCGGGCTGAAAAATGATCGGCCAGCGCTCCGCCGGGAAAGTACGCCACGGTCGCCGCGAATCCGTAGGCCGCAAACATGTCACCGAGTTGCGTATTACTCATGCCGAATGCTTCGAGCATCGTCGGCCGGAAAAACCGCGGCACGTTGAACGGCAAACCGAACACGAGTTCACCGGCGACGACGAGCGCGAGCATGAGAAAGAATCTTCGCATCAACTTCTCAGCCTGTAGCCGCTCTTGAAAATCCAGCGCACGATGAGCAGGCATACGACCAGAAAGCCCACTGTGATACCGAGGCTTAACCCTACGCTGACGTCCGCGTTTTCATAAAAACTCCAGCGAAAACCACTGATCAGGTAGACGACCGGGTTGAACAAACTGATCGTCTGCCAGACCGGTGGCAACATGCTGATTGAATAAAACGTTCCGCCAAGAAAGGTCAGCGGCATGATCACCAGAATCGGCACGATCGTCAGCTTCTCCCAACCCGTCGCCCAGACTCCCAGAATGAAACCAAACAGACAAAATGACACGCAGGTCAGCAACAGGAAAGTGACCATGACCAGTGGATGCGCGATTTCGATATCGACGAAGAAACTTGCGGTGGTCAGGATAATCACGCCGATGATCAACGATTTTGTCGTTGCCGCGCCAACGTAACCCAAAACCACCTCGGCGTAGGATACCGGTGCCGAAAGCACCTCGAAAATCGTACCGGTGAACTTTGGAAAGTAGATCGCAAACGACGAATTCGAAATACTCTCCGTCATGATCGACAGCATGATCAGGCCCGGCACGATGAACGAACCGTAACTCACACCGTCGATCTCGGTGATACGTGAACCTATCGCGGAACCGAAGATGACGAAGTACAGCGAGGTCGACAAAACAGGGGCAACGATGCTCTGCACAACGGTGCGAAACATGCGTGCCATTTCATAACGGTAGATGGCTTTGACGGCGTAAAGGTTCATTGGTCTTTATGCACCAGGTCGACAAAAATATCTTCCAGTGAGCTCTGCAATGTCTCAAGGTCGTTGAAATGAATATCTGCAGCACGCAGATCGCCGAGCAGCGCTGTGATTCCCGTGCTGTCCTGTTTCGTGTCGTAGGTATAGGTCAGGGCTTTACGGTCATTGCTGAGCTCAAGTTGATAGCCGGCCAACTGTGACGGCACTTCGGTGAGCGGTGCCTGCAAATGCAGCACTAACTGCTTCTTGCCCATATCCCGCATCAATTTTTCTTTTTGTTCTACGAGGATGATCTCGCCATGGTTGATGACGCCAACCCGATCAGCCAGCTGCTCCGCTTCTTCGATGTAGTGAGTCGTGAGAATAACGGTGACGCCTTGCTTGCTAAGAGCGGCAACCACGTTCCACATATCCTGACGCAGTTCGACATCAACACCGGCGGTGGGCTCATCGAGAAACAGAATATCGGGTTCATGCGATAACGCCTTGGCGATGAGCACACGGCGCTTCATGCCACCGGATAACTCCATGCTGATCGTGTCTTTCTTGTCCCAGAGCGACAGCGACCGTAGAACCTTCTCGAGATATTCGGGACTTGCGGGCTTGCCGAACAAACCGCGGCTGAACCGGCAGGTATTTAAGACTGTTTCAAAAGACTCGGAAGCCAGCTCCTGCGGAACCAGGCCAATTTTTGATCGTGTGTGCCTGTATTCGGTCGAAATATCTTTGCCATCGACAAGAATTTCGCCTGACGTCGCATTGGCGATGCCACAAACGACGTTGATCAACGTCGTCTTTCCCGCACCATTGGGACCAAGCAAGGCGAAAATCTCACCGTGCCTGATTTCAAGGTCAACGCTTTTCAGGGCCTGAAATCCGCCCGCGTAAGTCTTGGTAAGGTTCTTGATGGAAATCATTGAGCGCATTCACCGAATGATACGATGCTTTGGGTCTTGGGCATAATGGGCAATGAGTAGTGTTCTCGCTAAAACCTGATATATGCCGTAATACATCTTCTTTTCAGTCGGTCTTTGTACTGTATGACTAAAACCTCGATTGCTATAGGCTTTATTCTAATTGTCGCCGTTTTTGCAATGGCGTTCTTTTGGGTGAATCGTCCGCGCCGGGTGATCATCGACACAGCGCTGCCTTCGAACTTTCCGCAGCAGGGATTTTCTCACGACAGTTTCGAAGAGTTGCTGCGGTCTTACGTATCGACGGATGGCCGCGTGGATTATGAGCAGTGGCACCAGCATCCGGAATCCGTGCAGCAACTGGACTCCTACCTGGCGGCCGTCAGTAAGTTCAGCCCGGACAGCACGCCGGAACGATTTTCGGGACGCAATGATGACCTGGCTTACTGG
>Ga0114931_10006183_pt1 | contig 14745 bp, 12 predicted proteins | sample 2SBtaG_FD_89579 | JGI IMG/M metagenome (GOLD analysis project Ga0114931, IMG submission 89579) | Deep subsurface microbial communities from Kolumbo volcano to uncover new lineages of life (NeLLi) - 2SBTROV14_V59a metaG | ecosystem: Environmental > Aquatic > Marine > Volcanic | place: Kolumbo...
CAAGCGGCAGGTCTGGGTAGTCAACATCCTCGACGCCGCGTTTGACACGCACCTTATCGCCGACCTTGAATTTGGCTGGTGTTGGCGGTTGCCGTCTCTTGTCTGGCATGACAATTCCTCCATGGTGTTGCTGTGGTTCCACCCCTCGCTCTCCTTGTCACCGACCTCTTTGCATCGGACGCTCACCGGTGAACTGCGTTGAGACCAACGCCCTACAATTGACGTCCGACCGGATTGCCGTCGAACGAACAATTGGGAAACCGTTTCCTGAATGCGTACTTGTCGAGGCCCGCGGAGCTGTGGATCACCGAAAGCCGCACCGTTGACGAAATCCGAGATTCGATCAATCGTGTGGCAAGACTGTCAGGAAACCAACGCAAACCGATAACCAGCCGCTCGAGCCGCGCGGCATACTCCGCATCCAGGAGGGACGCGATCCCATCGACCCCCAATCGTGGATTGTCAGCGACGGAAAGATGTTTCAGTTCGCGAAACGTGGTAACCTTGCTCAAACTCCTTGCCATTTCATCGTCCATGTCCGTGTCGTGAAGAACGAGCGTCTCGAGTCCCGAGGCCGCATCGGTCTTGCCGAACGCTGCCAGCACATTCGCATCGAGCCGCGACGTGCTCAAATCGAGTACGCGAAGCTGCCGAATGAGGGGTATGTCCAAGAGCCATGCTAAATCGATCGGATGTGGGAAGGCAACTTGCAGTTGCTCGACGCGACCCAAATACGGGGACTGGACGATCCATCGCCAGTCGTCGTCGGCCAGTTGAACCATTTTCAACGACCGCATCACCGACAGCTCCCGTTGGTTGGCAAGCTTCATGCCACGCTCCTGGATCTCGGACAGAGACAGGACGTTTACTAGCGGAAATGTCTCCAAGATACGGCTGCCCTCTTTCATAAACGTTACTGCGGTGCATTGGACTTCCTCGACCATCCCCCGGCAAAACCGGACGTACACCGACAAATCGTCCGCGCCACGGTCAAAGCGGTACTGGTGCTTGGCCAGCAATTCCTCGAGTCGGTCCGCAGTTTCCCAAGGCATATATCCGTCGGTATAGCAGCATTGGATTCTGATGACTTCCGACCATGCGTCGCCGCGATCCGCGAGCCAATCGGCGTAGGATAGCCTGGGCACATCGGACTCGGGGTCGGCTTGGATCGCGTCGAGGAAGGATTGGTGCGCCTTCATGCTGCGACCGCTCCTTTCGTACCAATTCCGCCACTGGGCCGTTATCTGCTCCACCCATTCTGGAATCCTTTGAAGAATGAACAGAGCCCATCGCCGCACGTCGTCCTCCGTACGAAACCGCAGCAAGAACTCGTTATCGCTCTCCGCTGAAAGCGGAGCTTGCAGCGGAATCCGCAACATCCCAGAGAGTTTCCGCTCAAGATCAGTCAGATAATCGGGGGCTGCATCTGGATTGGTAGTCATTGCCGCGGCTTCGTTATACCAACGTCGCATGGTTTCCCGATCCGCATGATTGACCAGCGATACGACCGAAAATTCCACCGGATTCCGGAACGTCGGGATCCGGGGATTGATTTGGTCCTGAATGCGCAGTCTGCATTCCAGGAATCCTCCCCAGTGCCGGTTCCATGGTCGAGGTGTTCGAAAGGTAACGGTGAGAAAGTGATCGTCGACCGGGTGGTACCAGCCCAATCCCCCCCGCTTGGTCCGATGAAACCCCAGGTTTTGGAATCCATTCTCAGATGCCTGTCGAATGATGCGTTTGACCTCCTTAGCAAGCATGGATTGCCTTTCCTCGCGTCCCGAAGTTCCGTGTTGAACGCTGGAATCATGGCAAAATTCCAAGGGACAACTGTAGGTGCGCGGCGTCCAACGACAGTGGTCGCCAACCGCCCAATTGTACGCGATTCGGAACTTGATTGCCGGCCGGCTGAACGGAGGTACCATAGTTGGAAAGTGGAATAGACTGGGTGCTTGAGCGATAATGGTTCGATGCACCGCCTCGCAGACTTTTTGAGAAAGCACGAGCGGCCGTGAAACACGACTCACGGGAATGAGTAGCTGCCCGAGCGTTTTCGGCCAGGTCCGGCTCGTGGAAGATTCACCTGGGACAGAACGGGACAGAACTCAACAACCTTGACGAGGATCCGGGAGCAACCACCAATGTGGCAGAACAGCATCCAGAGATATGTGAAAGGATGACGCGAGAGATCAAGGTGGGTTGGCACGTTGCCCAATGAAGTCAATCGAAAGCGGCGGAAATCAAGGTGGGACTGATGAAAGGGCGAACATTCGGCACATTGAGTCGCCGTTTACGGATCGCGGATGGCGTACGGCTGCGCCGCGAGCACTTTGGCGGAACCATCTTCGATCGACGGACAGGAACGACGCTGGATGTGGATCGTCGCGTGTTTCGTGGTCTCGAAAAATTACAGAACCACGGCGTTCTGAGTGATGATGCCCTGGGCCAAGCATTGCGTGGCCGGAAGATCAGCGAGCACAAGTTGGCGAAGGCACGCGATATTGTCAGCCAACTTGTCGATCTGGCCATTCTCGACACCGCTACCGCGGCGAATGTGGAAGCGTCTACATCCACCGTGACCTCCGATTCTGAACTAGCCGATCCTGCGGATGAGTGTTGGCCGAGAGGACCACACCTGACCGCGCCAGTTACGGCGCATTGGGGTGTCACCTACAGATGCAGCTCTTCATGCCCGGAGTGCTATGCTCGGCGATATTCGCACGAATTTCCCGACGAGTTGACGCTGCCCCAGGCAAAGCGTTTGGTGACGGTCTTGGCGGAGTGGGGGATTTTCGAGCTGTCGATCGGCGGCGGTGAGCCGCTGGAGTATCCGCTATTGCCGGCGATCGTTCGCGAGGCTCGTCGGCAGGGACTCGTAGTGCATGTGACGACCGGCCAGCATCACGTATCCGCGGTGCAATTGGCCAAACTCGCGGACGGAATCACTGGACTTCAGATCGGCGTGAAGGCAGATCGTTTTCTCGCCAATACATCGAGGGAAGTGGCAAACCTTGCGCAGACCGCGAGACTTGCGGCTGAACGCGGGATGCACATCGGGGCAAATTTGGTGCTGTCGAAACAGACCTTGCCCCACTTTGAACGGCTGTTGAAGATTCTTCAACAAGCCGGACTAACTCGTGTGACCCTGCTGCGATACAAACCACCGGCGGACGCGGCCGAGTGGCGGCGTTCAAAGCCTTCGTTAAAGACGCTGCAAGAATTCGAGAGCCGATTGCCAGCGTTCGTAAAACGATATGCTGAGATGGATGTGCGTCTTGATTGCGCTCTGAGCTTCCTTCAACGCCACCTCGAACCCGCTGAGGCGCTCGCACAAGGCATCCGAGGCTGCGTGGCCGGTGACCGTATCCTGGCAATTACGCCGGATGGGTCCGCCTTCCCATGTTCGCAACTCGTGCACCCTAGATTCTGACGATTGTCGTGGGCGTGTCTGTGCACGCATTCAACTGACGCATTTCTGTTTTGGCCCGACACAGCGACGGCTCCTGTGTCCGAACGGTCGGTGGCCTTCGGGAAGCGACAAAGCTGAGCGCAGGATTTGTTCAGCGTCACTATTCAACACATATATGGTCTCGCCAATGGACTAAAAAATGCGACCGGCGGCACACCGTTATCTCTCTGTCGATTCCTTGGGCCGTTGCCTCACCACTGCCAAGCCGCGCCGACCGAAATCTCGCTGATCAAAACCCGCGACAGCTCGTTATTCATTACCCGACAGGCCGCTCGAGTTTCTTGGCCGCACGGCGTGTACACCGCATGTCCTCCAACCTTGGGAATTGCCCGTCAAATCTTGGCGGGCACTCCAAAACCGGCGACGTCATTCGTACCGGTTAGCACTTCTCGCACGGCGGGGATGCCAAAATATACTCTCAGCAGATTATCCATAGCCCGCGACTGAATGATGCTACCGTTCAGCCAGCGAGACAGAGTCGCCTCGGCTATTCCTAAGGAGGCTGACAGGGCCTTCTGCTGCATGCCCAACGTGCGCAATGCTTCGCGGATCTGATCGGGAGTCAGCAGACCCAGATGGCTTCGCAGGGCAGCGCTGATCTGTTCATCCGCGTGATCGTCGAAGACGAGTTCGCCACAAGCCCGGCACCGAGCTGCCTCCAAGGCCGGAATCTCCAATTCGTAAATTCGCCCATCGTGGTTTACGCGGGCCGTGTATGGAACGACTGCCGCGTAGACTTCCTTCGCTCGACACTGCGAGCAACGCCAAGGGAAGCTCTTGCGCTGCGTGCGACGGTTCATGGCACTACTCACGCCTCATGAATGTTGACGACTTGAATCTCCGGATCGTCGGGATCCTCGCTCAGCAGTACGGTTTCGATGTAGATTCGACGCTCGTCTATGGTCAGGCGCAAGTCGTAATGAAACTTGAAATCCAGCCACTCCTCGCGAGTTTCCTTGACTTGGTCAATCTGACCTCCGGAATCGACGTGCCGGTATATCAGCTCTGCAATCCCTTTGAGCGTCACGTTGGGCAATTCCGTTCGCACCCACTCTTGTGCTCGCGGCCGCCACGTGACGTAACCCGCATAGCGCAGCCCTTCGTCGAGAGCCCGTTTGAAGGCCGCCAGTATTCGCGGGTCCGAAAGAGGGGCCATTTTCTGTTGGCGGATTGAGTTGCTGAATCCTGTTGTGCTATTGCACCTTGCCTCCATCGTACGCCTGGAGTTGATATATGTCAATTTTGGCCGCGTGCTATCAGTTCCCGATTCGGTCACATCGCCCGAGACGACTTGCCGGGCCACAGACTATCGTTTAGTGGCATCGGACGAACGGCCTGCTGAGTTTGTTGGTGCGGCCTTTGCGATCACGCATCGCCACCTACGTGACAACATGCGCAGTCATCTCGCTAATAACCTCCCAGCAGTGGCACGGTATCTGGCACGGAATCCATGGCACGGCACGGAATATTCAGTAAAATATGGAATGTTGAGCAAGGCAGAGGGTACTCTGTGTCGGTAAATATTCGCCGAACCCGGGTGAATGTTAATCTGGGCAGGCATATTGGTCTGGCCTTGTTTGCGGAAATGTTGTTCTATTGAGCGGCATCATGAATGCTGCTTTGTTGGAACCGGACAGCCGGCACGACGGGTGGCTCAGCCCGCTGAGCGTCCGGGGGGACGGCCAAGCCGGCTATCCGCCCGGCCAACGGGCCTCGGACAAAGGCCTGCTGGAGATGACGCTCGACGAGTACCTCAAAATCGCGGACTGGCCCGGCCGGCAGGAGGGCCGCGGGAAGCGAGGGGCGATTCTCACGGACGTGGCGTCGATCCTCGAGCGGCTTCAGATCCAGGAGAAGGCCTGGCTGGCGTCCCAACGCAACTTCAACGGGCTGTTCAAGACGGCCATCGGGACCCCCGAAAGTCTCCAGCGCAAGGCGCGCGAGCTGGGCCAGCGGTGGCTGCACGGTTCCGGCGCCTGCCGCAAGCTCTTTTCCCAGCCGCAGGGCGACCGTCTCAACGGCGCGGCGACGTAACGGCGTCGAGGCGCCGCTGCGGCCTCGCCTTCGTTCCTCCTGGATGATTCACGTCCGCCCGCAGCACGTCCGCGCGCTACGTCGCGCGATGATGCGTTCTCACCCCGTTCCACCGTGATCCAGGGGCGTCTGCTCTCGAGACGCACGCGCTCCCACGGCATCGGCGCTCCAAGTGTTCTCAGCGCCCGCTCCAGAAGCCGCCCCCAAAGCCGCCCTCTCGCCGCAAAAGGTGCATGTCTTCCTTCTCCTCTCGGGCTTCAGCCGTCTGAGTTCCTCTCGACAGCCAAACAGCAGCAATTCATCGGACGCATTTTCCCAGAGTGTGTTAATCACTTCATCATGTACAAACGGGCTAATACAGATTGTTCGGCTTCCCGCCTGCGTGACGATGGGGTTTGTGTGTCCGTCAATCCCAACCGGGTGGAAGGAGAAGTTGTTATTGAACCCGCGTGGTGCCTGAAACTCGACTTTCCGAAGGTCGGCAAGGAACTTCTTGTCACCGTCGAACCCTTCGTAGGACAGAAGATGCTTCACGAAAGACACAAGAGGCTGGTTCTTCTGCTGTCGTTTGCCCGTGACTTCACCATCGAGATGTGCGGCAATGTCCCAACTGCGGTCGTATGTCAGGTTTCTGCTGAGCACGATGACTCGATACATCGTCGGCGCTTCGTCGTGCTCGTAACGAAGTACCCACACCTTTGGGTGAAATGCGGTGTGGGCGTCGTCAGGGAGAAGTCCTACAACGCAGGGTTCGAGTAGACCGTAGAGCCGATTGTGCTTCCTTGGGACGTGAATCTTGCCCTGTTGGTGATAAATCCGCAGAACATCGGGACGTCGCTGGATGGCATCGAACAGCTGCACTCGCTCGGTTTCGAAGTTGCCCTCTAGCGTTTGCGAGAAGAACAAAGCCACGGGGATGGACAGGAGCGTATTCAAGTCGAGCGTATAGGTGGCAGCGACGGCCTTGGCGAATCGATATCCGGCTGGCGGAATCAGCATCGCACCGTAATCCAGTCGGTGTTTCTTAATGTCCAGCATCGTCATCCTCCGATGCTGTGAGGCCCCGGTCGATGTCTCTAATGATCGTGCGGGCTTCGTTGAGTCGGTAGTTCAAATCAGCAATGCCGATCCACTTACCAACGCTCTCTTCCGCCGTTGGTTGAAGCCGGGCACGCCCCTTCTTGTTGAACCGTTCTTGGCGAACTACCAGATCGTCAAGAGACTGGACTGATCCGTTGTTTCGCACCCGCTCAATCCAGTCTTCCACAAACTGAATCGTGTATTCACGGACCTTGCGTTGGTGCAGTTTCGTCAATTCCCAGAGGAACCCGGTATCCCATCGCTCCCACGGAAAGGACTCTAATTTAGTCTGCCACTCGTCCCAGTCCGCCTCGAATTCGTCTCGCAGGGCCTTCGTCCCGTGTTTGACCTGCAACAAGCAGTTGTAGCGAATGTGGGCACCGTACATTAGTTGCCAAAAGTCCCGAGCAGCGGCAATCGTCCTTTGAAGTTCGTCTAGAAACTGTTCGAGGAACGGCGATTCATCAGCGTGGGTTGTGAAATTCCAGTCTTCAGGCAGATCAAGGAATTGTCGCCGCACGTCGCTGTCAAGGAGAATCTGCCCCAATAGGCTCAACGGGACACGAGCCTCCATCTGCCGAGACAAGAACGACGCTTCATCGTAAGATAAGTAGATCGTCAGATCGTCGATCCAGCCATCGCCATACTCGGGACCGTTGATGGCCTCATTCAAATACTCGGAAGCATCGAGATCATCACCCTTCGTCTTGTCTGTTCCCTCCACCAAGTCCTGTAATGGCTGATCGGGATTAGCAAATCTTCGGCAGAAAACCTGTAGAGACAGATTCGTGCGAATCAATCCGAACTGGCGAATTCCCGTCCAGTAGGCCGAGGATGGTTTTCGCTGGACCTCGCCCTGCTTGTTGGCGAACGATTCGCCAATGATTCCATCCTGTGGATCATCCTGATGATTGGCGACCATCGCCTCCATGCACAGGTTTTCGTGATCGTTCAGAAAATCTACTAGCTTCCGTCGTCGTCGTTTGTGACCGGAGATTCTCTCGTAGTCCTTGAAGATGCGGGGAACGGTTAGAAAGTATTTGGCCCTTGTCTGGATCGTTGAGATTCCGGGGAAAAGTGTGTCCGAGAACGAATCACGGATGACGCCGATACCAAGTTCATCAATCACACCCGGAGTGGAAAGCAAGTCGATGACGGACTTTACCTTCTCTCGATGTTCTGACGAGAAATCCACCCAGCCAATTCCTGGCATAGCCAACTTGCCTCTCGGTTGTCCACTCGCTCTCAAAACTCAATAATGTCCTCTGACCCGTCAGGGGCATCCCACACAACTGCCGTGGATACGTCGTAGTATTTGATCTCCAGTTGGCCACGCACACGCTTGGCATCCAGCAACGTCTTCCGCTTTTCGAGCATGGCGGCAACATATTTTCTAGTGTCAAGGTTGTTGGGGCTCTCGGGATCACCAAAAAGACCAATGTACACCCTCTTCAGTTTGCGATTGTGAGCAAGGACGTTTGCGATATGTTGATCGCTCTCGCCGAAGGATAAGCCAAATGTGACGAGACAGTTCTCAATTCGCTCAAGCTTCCCCAAACAGTACGACAGATAACCGCTGTTCTGAATCTGCGTGAGTTTTTTCTCAGCAGTTCCTTCCGCCACGAACAGAGGGTACTGGCCCACATCAAGTGCTTCCCGAATTCCTCGATCAAGTGCTTGCCGGTTCTCACCCAGCTATGCTTTCTTACTTGCCCGCCTACTGAATAGAGGTGCAACGCTCCGTGGATGAAGAACATCCCTTTGTCACCGCCAACATGTTCGCTGAACACAACGTATGGAGCATCTGGGGCGTCTGTGTCGTAGTCAAATCCGTCTCGTCCTCCGAGTCGATCATGACCGTGCATTTCGACCCAATAGAGTAGGAGGTCATAGTTGGTGCAAAAGATGTTGTGATACGGTTCCAAGAATTGAACGCATGTATTTTTCCTTTTCTCGGGAATGTCATGCGTGTGGTCGGGGTGAGTCTTTGCGATTGCATCTACCAATGCCTTCTTTACTGCGTCCAAGTCCGATAGCATCGCACTCGGCGTAGCTCTGTCGATCAATTCGTAGTGTTGGGCAACCCAATCTGCATCTTCGAGAAGTCGCATTACACCCTCGAAGTTGTTCGTCCCGATCCTATCGAAAACCGGTAGGCAAGAAGCTGGAAGGCCGTTCGCCTTGGCATGTTCAAACAGGCTGCCATAAGCGAAGCATGACTCGCAGGCGACACTGAATCCGTTTCCCAGCAGAAGGTGGGACCGACTCGCACTTAGCTCCGTCAGGACTTGACTGTAGGAAAGCAAGTCAAAACTCATACTTCGTTCTTTCAGTTAATTGACCTTTGTGCTTGATCAGCCTTGAACAACGACCCGTCTCTGCTCTTCAACGGCTTGTTTCACCCCCGCTCGATCATCGAATCGTGACGTAAACACTTCGGTGGCAATATCGGCTGATAAACATTCTGAGAACTTCAGGTTCTCCATGGCGTCGATGTTCGGTATTGGTTGCACCAAATCTGGCTGGAGGCCGTCAATCAATTCGGACACGGTTTCCAGGGACGACGCAGTTGGGAAACTCAAACTGAGATTGTCGCTTTTCACATCGGAGTGCGGTTTCAACGTGTCGGCCAGCAATGTATTGGCAATTCCACCTGCGAAGGTCCACCAGCGGATTTCTCCGTTCGGGAGATGTACTAGACTCGTAGCGTCAGTAGATACCCACGGATGTTCGTCACGGAGTTCGGTGAATTGTTGTGCGGCTCGGCGGGACCATGTTGGATCGTCATCGTCTGCCGCCAGAATTCGACGGATGCTCTGGCAGATAGCATGGCTGAGCATCTGCCCCTCACCTAACCACCGTGACCGTCCTTTCTGGTCAGATGGTTCGACGTGAGCGATTCTTCGTTTCCAGTCCAAGTGTTTCGTCTTCCAGCTTCGACCGGCCAACACCAGAATGGCTGGCCCTTCTTCCTTCCGATAGAACGTGGATTCGTGGACGTAACCCAGTTCCTTCTGCCCAGACATTACCTTGAACAACGGCGGCGACGTGAAAACGGAGAGGATGTCCATGAAGTTTCGCCGCCCGAATGTCGCCTCACCTTCCGGGGCAAAGGCTAGGATGCCGTCATCGCTCCATAAGATGCCCTTGGCCACCATGAATGCGACAAGCTCTGCAACCCGTTCTGGTGTCATTTCGGCGAAGCCTGGAACATTCGCAACCCACTCGAACCACTGCGACCGGCCAATCCCTCGCTCTTGAAGCACCAGGGCCATCAATTGTTGAGCCAGGATGTGGTACGGGCAGGGCGGGGCTTGGACTGGCTCAACGTACCCTCGCTGCCAAAGCTCGATGAGAGCGGCACCTCGCAGGAGGCCCTCGTCGTTCGTCGCAAGGAAAAGACAATTCCTATTTGTCTCAGCACGACGCCCCGTGCGCCCCATCCGTTGCAGGAATGAGGATACAGTGCCAGGAGCATCGATCTGGATCACCCGGTCCAGATCACCGACATCGAGGCCGAGTTCCAATGAACTTGTCGCTACAATCACGCAGTTCTGTCGCTGAACGAACGCCTCTTCTGCCTGCCGCCGTTCATCGATGCCGAGAGAACTGTGAGAAACAAACGTGTCGATGCCGTGCTGTCGAAGTGAAACCGCCAACTGTTCGACTCGTGACCGGCTGTCGCAAAAAACCAGTCGTTTCTCACCCCGATGAAGCAGACTGATGACTTTGGCTGCATTGGACAGGGAGCCAACGTAATCGAGTTGGACATCGGGTTGCTTGGAATCGCTACCTTGGGGCCAGACCACTTGCTGGGAACGCTGGGAGCCGGATGACAACCATCCGAGCATCTCCTGGGGATTGCCAACCGTGGCCGATAGGCCGATCCGCTGAATATCTCGACCGGCGAGTCGGCCAATACGAGAGAAAACGGACAGCAGGTGCCAGCCACGATCATCACCAGCAAAGGCATGGAGTTCGTCGATCACGACGACCCGCACATCTCTGAAGAACTGATGATGATCGATCTTCTGGGAAACGAGCATCACCTCCAAGGATTCGGGTGTCGTCAACAGGCAGTCAGGCTGCTCGGTGAGGATTCGCTTCCGATCACCCTGTGTGGTGTCGCCGTGCCATAGAGCGGCTCGCCGCCCGACCAGCCGCATGTATTGATCGAGACGCTGTTCCTGATTGTTCAGCAGTGCCTTGATGGGGCTGACGTACAGAATCGAGATGCCCGACCACGATTCGTCGAGCATCTGGGATATCACCGGAAAGAACGCCGATTCCGTCTTGCCGCCCGCCGTGGGAGCCAGGATGACCAGGTTGGCTCCGGTTAGATATGCCTCGATGGATAAAGATTGAACTTCCCGCAAATCCCGCCAGCCGAGGGAATTTACGATGTGATGTTGTAATGCGGGATGTAGTTGATCGAAGGCACTCACAAATCCAACTCGATGTCGTTTACACTTTGGGCCTGGGCTTCTCGTTCCACGGAGGTCATCTCACTGGAATCAACCGTCAACTGGTAGTGCTGCCTGGGGTCGAAGTCGTCAAACTGATCGATTCGATCCAACACGTCTGAAACAAGTTTCTTCAGAAACAATCTGGGCGCAATCCCGACCTTGCCACCTAGTTTCCCCGTCATCGCACGGGCCAACGTTTCCAGGTACTCGCCATTAGCGTGGCTCCGAACTCGATCCGGTGACTGACAATCGGCGACATACAAATCTCGAACCTTGGTGCCCACTTCCACAAGCCGGTCGTGGTCGAACGTCGTCAACCGCAGTTGAACTGCCCGAGGATTGTCGAAGCGAGCTTCTGTCTGAAAATCCACATGGAGTCGTTGAGCCAACGGCTCAAGCCGTTTGATACCCTGCGGACCATCGTAGAACGCAGGCGTGCCGGTGATCACCAGGTACAAGCCAGGGAACCGTCCACCATCGATGTCGTCAATAAGCTGACGCAGGGCATTCAAGCCCTTTTCTCGAACATCGGAGCGGACTCTTTGGATGGTCTCGATTTCGTCGAGGACCAAGACCAGCCCTGAGTAACCAGAATCTTTCAGGATCAGCAGCAGGCCACGCAGGAAGCTCAATGCGGCGAAGTGGTCCACATCACCCTTGATACCCGCTTCTCGCTTGATCGACGCCGCTATGTGCGGCTGTCCCGCCAACCACCCGGCCAATCCCTCTGCCATGGCGTGATTGTCAGTTCTCTGGGCCGCACGGTAGGTCCGTAGGGCTGCCGCAAACTGTGGTGTCGCTCGGGTGATCTCGTTCAGCCGTTGTTCCAGAAGTTCATCGGCCCGAAGTGCAAGTGCATTGTCATCCTCGGGGTCAATAGTACCCTCTGCCAGTACATCCTCCTCCAGACCGTAGAACCACCCATCGATGATCGAACGAAATGCACCGAGGAAGCAATCCGGTGTGGAAAGCTGCTCCATCGCTCGACGATAGACGGTCTCTAGCTTGTGCAACGGAGTCTCGGCTTCCGAGATCTGTACTTCAGCAGTTGCGAAGCCCTTCTTCTTGGCCGACTCTTGCACCCAGCGAGCGAAGAACGTCTTGCCACAACCGTATTCTCCTCGCACGGCCTTGAAGATCGAACTACCCTGCGCCACATCGGCAAGTTCGTCTGCGACGACCGTTTCGAACCTTTGAAGGCCAACAGCGAGGAAGTCGAGTCCACGTTGTGGAACCGTCCCTTTTCTCAAGGCGGCGATTATCTCTCGGCGTCGTTCGGGGCTGATTTCCATGTTTGTTTCAGTTCAGGTCAAACTGGCGTTTCAATTTGGCGACATTCAATTCGACTCGATTCTCATTTCGATCCAAAGTGAGGATTTCATAACCATCGACGTTCAAAATTCGCTGCATTCGAGCGATTAAGCCATCCAGACGAGCAGTTGGTATTTCTGCGGCCTTGGCGAAGGCGGCGGGTGTCATGATGCCGCCGTTAGCGTCTAGAGACGCAAGTCCCTTTTGCATCACCTGGTCTTCGATGGCGTGGCGACGGATCAGCGACTTCTGATCTTTGTATGCCTGTGACTTGAGGAGCGAAGCGATCCAGTCGGCACCTTCAACAACCACCTCCGGTTTCTTGGCTGGCTTCGCAGGCTTCTCTTCGGGTTCCATATCGAAGAGAGTCGGCGGTCCTTTGTGTTCCGGCACCGTGACCGTGACTGTGGGCTCCGAGATTTCGGGCGAGGCCACTGGGGCAGCCGACCACCAATCCGGCTTGGGATACTCACATCGGAAGAGCCCTGAATATGAACTGCTTCTGTCCATCAAAATGATGAGTGGACAAGTCATTTCCTGCGGAGTGGCGCCTCCGTGGTAACCATTGTGCTGGTGCCCGTAGTACAGCCGCTCTGACCAGGGGACGATGACCTTGTTGTCCGTTCCCGTGACTCGACTGCCTTGGATGACAATTTCGTCGTCAGCACACGTACCGTCATCTGATCTCCAACGGCTTCCCTCTTCGTGTGGTCGGCGTTCTGCATCGGGACGATGCCAAACATGTCCGTAGTCACTGGCGAGAATTACGACCCGACCGGAATCTCGGGCCAGCCGCAACAGAGCACGCAGCGGACTAATGCGACTGATCGACCAGTTGTCAATCACTTACTGGGCATTGCTCAGGCGATCATCGATAGCGTTGATCACCACGCCAACGATACGTTTGCTAGTGGATAACATCGCCTTAGAGAGAGCTTGTGAAATCGCTCCACGATTTCCCTCGGTGATGTCCTTCTTATGGAACAGGACAGGCGGATAGCGCTTGTCACAAACCTTCACCAGTGCGTTGTTGGCCTCAAAGTTCTTCTTTTCGAGGTTCTGGTCCCCTTTGGCGAGCTTGCCTGACAGAAGACTTGCACGGGAATAGGTCGTGACGCTGGGGATCGCCGCAATGACTGGGTTTGGGGGCGTGTTCGATTCATCCAGAGTAGCTTCGAACCAATGGTCCTGCCGAATATCCTCCAGTAATTCGTGACAGACGGCCCAACTCATTCCATCGAGCACAACGAGGAGAACTCGGTTGTTCGCTTCGACAACTTTGTTGACCACTTTGCTCAGAACATCTTCCACGCCCAGCACACCAGCCTCTTTGGAGCCAACCGCTGTCCAATCAGCGAACGACCTGACAAACGTCTCGGACAATTTAATACGCTGTTGGAGCACAGTTGCATCGAGCATCTGATAGGCAGTAGAGAGATCCTCAACGTCTTCACCCCGGCACAGCGGTTCACGAGCCCAGTCAACGAAAGACAGTTCTCGTATGTAGTGGTTGGCCTGCTCGGCGAATGATGGTGGAGCACCGGTGTTGTTGCTCAGCCACCTCACTAGCCTCACGGCCATTTCCGCCCTCGATACTTGGTCCTTATTGCGACCAAGCTTGGCAATCCTGTGTTCCTTGATCTCTTCGAGCAGCGTCTCACAACTTTCCGTCGTCGTGTAACGAGCGATTTCGATAGCCGCTTTGATCGTGTGTCCTAGTCGTCCCAGGCGTTGTTCAAATGAAAGTCGTGTCAATGAATTGCGATAGGCATGGTCGTCACAGAGAAACTGTTTCAGCAATTCATCGGCACGCTGAAGGTGCTGCTGGGCGATTCGGGGATCGTCCTGACGGTCGAGATCGGCGACTGCATCAACCACCGCACTTCCAAGAGTGCGACCGACCGTTTTGGAGATTGGCGTGTTGCCGTGGTACCGTTCCATGCGGGCCGCAGCGGCATCGAGCGTCTTGTCATCGCCACGACCAAACACGACCTGGCACACGATGGACAATGCCAGCACATCGGGGCCTGCATCACTCTCCATGAATCGAAGCACGGAACTCGCAGAGTCACCCGAGTTCTGGGTCAACCGGCGTTGGAGACTTCCACGGATGTCATCATTTGCCTGTTGGTATCGCTTGATTCCCTTTTCCGATACACCCCACAGCAGCAACGAAACCAGATCCGGCTCCCGTTCACCCATATCGAATACATGCCGACAAATGGCTCGCCAGACCGTGCCAGCATCCAGCAATCCAGCAGAGACGGGAGGATAGCCATCTAAAGGCGCATATTCCATCAGCGCTTGAGCAATAGCCGGTTCGCAGATCGACCGATCCAGTTCCTTCGCCTTAAAGAGCGAACACAGACTGGCCCAATGATCGAC
>Ga0114931_10006184_pt1 | contig 14743 bp, 12 predicted proteins | sample 2SBtaG_FD_89579 | JGI IMG/M metagenome (GOLD analysis project Ga0114931, IMG submission 89579) | Deep subsurface microbial communities from Kolumbo volcano to uncover new lineages of life (NeLLi) - 2SBTROV14_V59a metaG | ecosystem: Environmental > Aquatic > Marine > Volcanic | place: Kolumbo...
ATTTGTTGCCACGCTCGACGGTTGAGCAAAAGATTGCGACCGGCTTTCTTCGACAGACGTTGAGTAACCGCGAAGGGGGGGCGGACCTGGAAGAATTTCGCGTCGTTCAGGTGCTCGATCGGACGATTCAAATGGGGACCATCTGGTTGGGGCTCACGATTGGCTGCGCCCAGTGCCATGACCACAAGTACTACGCGATTACCCAGAAGGAATTTTATGAGTTCTATGCGTTCTTCGACAGCGCCGATGAAGTGAACGTCGACGCACCGTTGCCGGGCGAATGGGAACCGTTCGAGGCGGCAGCGGAGGAGTACCAGCGACGAAGACAAGAATTGATAGGCTTACGGCGGGAGAAAATTGAGGAACTGCAAAAACGGTGGGAAGCAAAACTGCTCGAGACTTATCACAACCCGGGTCAGGATCACGTTTGGGATCGAATTTGGGAGGTTTTGGGTTTGGTTTGGGGAGCCGACCAGGGTGAGGGGCAGTTGGAAGGGACTCAGATTGTGAAGCTCGATTGGAGCGAGCGTACGACGCAACAACAAGATCGGTTGCTTGATTATTTTCTCAAGACAGGAGACCCTCGCGAAACTGAGGCATTCACAGAACTAAAATTGGGCGAGCTCAGTTCGCAGTTGAAAGAGCTAAAAGAAAAACTGCCCAAGCTGACTCGCGCACCGGCAATGCAGAGGACTCGAATCCCGCGTGAGACTTACTTGTTTGTACGTGGCGACTTCCGTTCGCCAGGAATGGCAATCAGCCCAGCCACTCCCGATTGGTTGCCGCCGCTGGCTGACGCGCAGAACGCCGATCGCTTGTCGCTTGCCCGTTGGCTCGTCTCTAGTGAAAATCCACTTACGGCTCGCGTGACCGTGAATCGCGTTTGGCAAGAGTTTTTTGGGCGAGGCTTGGTGTTTACTTCAGCCGATGTGGGCGCCCAGGGAGAATTGCCATCGCATCCCGAGCTTTTGGATTGGTTGGCGTCGGAGTACGGCGATCAAGGCTGGAGCACGAAGGCTTTGCATCGCAGTTTGGTATTGTCGGCCACCTACCGTCAGTCTTCCCAAACTCGACAGGAGTTGAAAGACCCCAACAATCGTCTCTTAGCACGGCAGGCGAGTTTGCGACTGTCGGCAGAGCAAGTTCGCGATACCACGCTAGCAGTGAGCGGACTGTTGTCAAGGAAGATAGGCGGACCGAGCGTATATCCTCCGCAACCAGCGAGCGTTGGGATGGAAGGTTTTGATGTGGAGTGGCAAGCGAGCGAAGGAGAAGATCGTTTTCGACGTGGGTTGTACACATTCACTCGCCGACAAGCTCCGTTTGCACAGAGTGTAACGTTCGATGGCCCCGACCCGAGTCGAAGCTGCACGCTGCGGCAACGTTCGAATACTCCGCTGCAGGCGTTGACGCTGTTGAACGACCCGGTGTTTTTCGAGGCGGCCCACGCTTTGGCGGCGCGCGTGCTGAAAGAAGCACCATCGGAGTTTGATAAGCGGCTCGAGTATCTTTTTTTAGTCTGCCTGTCGCGGCCACCCCATGCGGACGAAAGCGAAAGGTTAGCCGCGTACTGGCAGCAGCAGCTTGAGATATTAAGGGAAAATGAAGAAGCAGTTCAAAAAATTGCTCTTGCGGAAGTCGTCGAGGGAACCGATCCCGCAGAGTCAGCTGCCTGGACTGGGCTTTGTAGTGTCGTATTGAATTTGCATGAGTTTATTACGCGAGAATAGCGAAATCGGAGTAACCCATGAGCTTGAGGGAATATGTTGCTTTGCAGCAGCGTCGTCTGTTTTTACGGCAGTCTGCTTGCGGTTTGGGCTCGATTGCGCTCGGTGCACTGCTCGCTGAGGATGGCAAGTCGGCCACGGTTGCCGAGGGGACTCCCGAGAACCTGGTTTCGCATTTTAAGCCGCGGGCGAAGAATGTTATTTTTGTCTTCATGTCGGGTGCGCCGAGTCAGTTGGACTTGTTTGAGGAAAAGCCGAAACTAAGAGAATTGCATGGCGAGCCGGTGCCGGCTTCGTTGCTCCAGGGCTTGAACGATCCGCTGATTGCAAGTAGTGCTTCGGTGATGGCCAGTCCGCGAAAGTTTAGTCGGCATGGCCAGTGCGGGATGACGTTTTCAGACTTCCTGCCGCATCTAGCGACCCAGGCCGACGAGCTGTGCATGGTCCACTCGATGGTCACAGACATCAGCAACCACCATCCGGCACAACAGCTCATGAATTGCGGCGTGCCGAGGTTTGGTCACCCGTCGATGGGTTCGTGGGTGACTTATGGCCTGGGGAGCGAGGCGAATGATCTGCCGGGGTTTGTGGTGATGCTTTCCGATTCGGGAAAAGGAGTCGACGGAGGTTCTTCGTTATGGACGAACGGGTTTTTGCCTTCAAATTATCGGGGCGTCACGTTTCGCGGCCGGGGCGATCCGATCTTGCACCTTTCCAACCCACCAGGGATGGATCGTCAGATGCAAAGGACGCGATTGGATGCGATTGGCGACATGAATCGTCGTCATCTGCAAGAGACTGGAGACAGCGAAATCGCTGCGCGGATTGCGTCCTACGAGCTAGCGTTTCGGATGCAGACGGCCGGGCCCGAGTTGATCGACTTGTCGAAGGAAGCTGCCTCGACGCGAGCGATGTATGGGCTCGACCGCGAGACGACGCGTTCATTTGGAACCAACTGCCTGTTAGCCCGGCGGATGGTTGAGCGAGGCGTTCGATTTGTTCAGCTTTATCATTCGACTTGGGACGACCATGCCGAGTTGAACAAGAAGCTAAAGAAGAACTGCGATATGACCGACTTGCCGATGGCGGGCTTGTTGGAAGATCTCAAGCAGCGTGGCCTGCTGGACGAGACGTTAGTCATCTGGGGCGGCGAATTTGGACGTACGCCGATGAACGAAGTGCGACGCGGCAATGCCAAAGGCCGCGAGGGGCGGGATCATCACCGATTTGCCTTTACGATGCTGCTGGCCGGCGGCGGAATCCGCGCTGGGCACATTGTCGGCAAGACGGACGATTTTGGTTATCACGTCGTGGAAGACAAGATCCACGTCCACGACCTGCAAGCAACGATATTGCATTGTCTGGGAATGGATCACAAGCGGCTAACGTATCGGCACTTGGGCCGGGATTTTCGGCTGACCGACGTGGCGGGAGAAGTCTGCCATCAACTGTTGGCATGATAGTCATATAAGGAAAAATCACGATAGCCGCGATCCGATGGTTCGCCGGATTCCCACACAAACACCAAACTCGTCAGGCGTCGGTAGTGTGCCACAAAGGCAATATTTTGCTTACCAGCGAAAGTGCCACTAACGGCAGCACAAGAATAACGGCAGCGGTGATGAGTCCTTCGCGGCCGCCCCAGGGCAAGGGATACTCGACAAAGCCACGAAAACTCTTCGAGAACAACTGGCCCCCGACCACCACGTTCCAGCGCATTGCAAATACCTGCACCAAGACGAGCGCTCCAGCCAATCCACTCAGCAACGTCATCAGCCGAGGAGGAAGTTTCGGTCGGGTTGCAATCATCAATAGAAAAAACGGGCAGACTGAACCGATCAACACTTGTACTACGCCGTAGGAAACCACAAGGTGCTTGGTGAGGAGCGTCGAAAGGATATGCCATTCGGCGCCCGACTCATATGCCAGATGTACTAATTCTAGCATCTCAAGTGTGACCGCCACGATCAGCGAACCCCACAAGTATCGCGACAAAGCACGGACACAGTTGGCATCGGGCTGCTCGCGACGTTGCCAGCAGAGAAACAGATAGAACAAGATCAAAGCAGCAATCCCCGACACGATCGCCGACACCAAGAAGACCACGGGCATTAGCGCCGTCGACCACCAAGGATTTGCCTTCACCGCTCCAAACAAAAACCCAACGTAACCATGCAAAACACAGGCAGCTGGAATGCCAATAATTGCCAAAGCTCGAATCAGCCACTGATCCAAAGCGCGTGCTCCGTCAGAGATTTCACGAACACCCAACGACAGCACACGATAGATAAAACCTGGGAATCCCTCGTAGCTATTGGCTCGTTCAACAATCGTTGGCCGAAATACCAACCATACTTCGACAACCAGCAGCAGCATGTAAAAGTTGTAGATAAATCCAAACCCAGACATGGCCGAGGTAGCGTTGGGCGTGAACATTATGTTGAACGCTCGCTCGGGATGGTGTAAATGAAACAAGAGCGGAAGCGTTGCGAACGCACAGAAACAAAGGGCTGTAACGAGAGCCAAACTGGCAACCGGTTTTAGCACTTCCTGATGAAACACATGGTAAAGGGCGGAAACGACAAAAGCCCCAGCCACTAAGCCCGTGATGTACGGATAGAGCACAATCATAATGCTACATGCCACATGAGGATCGTTCGGGAAAACAAAGGACGACTCCGACATCAGGTCACCTCCTCAGAAAGGCCCACATAGCGGGTCTTAGGGTGAGTCCCCAGATGCTCTTTCAACACCTGGGTCGGGATCTCAGCAATCCGTTTACTGATTTCGCTTTCTGGGTCATCTACACGGCCGAACAAGCGGGCCCCGACCGGACAAGCCTCGACACAGGCTGGTTGCTCGTCTCGCATCACACGGTGGTAACACCAAGTGCATTTGTCGGCAGTCCCCGTTTCACTGTTGATGAACCGAACTCCATAAGGGCAGGCCTGAACACAATACGCACAGCCGATGCACCGCTCGTAATCGATCAACTCGAACCCTTCGGGCGAAGTAAACGAGGCATGGACGGGGCAAACCTGATTGCATGGCGCGTCATCACAGTGATTGCATGTCTTGGGCACAAAATAGGCTCGCTCCACGCTCTCAGGATCAACGCTCGGCAAGTCCGAGGCGGAATATCCCGACTCGGGCACCAAATCCACCCTTACTTCGCCGTCTTTGAAATGAATATAGCGCTCGACCCACGTACGATAGTTTCCCTCCGGTACCTCGTTTTCCACGCGACACGCCGTCAAGCACTTTCCCGTCCCAATGCACCTTTCCGTATCGACTAAGTAGCCATAAATGGGCGGACCATTTCCGGTCGTAGGGGTGCCCCCAGCGAGCCCCGCTTTGCTTACCACCTCGCCGCCCCCATGGCTCGCTAAGGCAGGAAAGAGCGTAAGTGTCATCGCTCCGAAAGAGACGGTCGCGATCCGTTGTAGAAACTCTCGACGCAACTGCATCTCGTCCGCCTCGCACTTGCAATTTGTGTCGTCACATGTGCGATTGGTGTGGTCGTTTTTCCTAGGCATCTACTATCTTCTCCGAAGCTACAACTACAGAAAATTACGAAAATACGCGATGATTAAAATTCGCTCCGAAAGCCCAGGGATTGCAATCCCTGGGCTTTCTGCCACCTGGGAGTTTTGAAAGTTGCTCTAATGGGAGTTTTGAAAGTTGCTCTAAGGCGCAGTATCGTGGCCCTCATGGCATTCAAAGCATGTTTCACGTCCCTCAGGGTCCTCTGCTTCCATTTCCTCCAAGTGCTCAGCAACGTTAATCTTCTGGAAGTCCTCAGGCATACCCACTACTTCCTTATGGCAAGCCAAACAGGTTGCTCGATCCTTGCTAATGTACAAATCCACCTCTGTCGGAAATTTCCCATCCCAGTCCTTGGCCGGATCAATCGAGACTTCCGATGACTCGGCTGCCTGCTCTGCTTGAGCAATATGCTCAAGCCCTAAGCCGTGACAATGCACACACCGGACCGAAATATGCAAAGCCTCGGCACGCTCTTCACCAACGTCCTCGTGACACGCCAAACATGCCGCGTCAGCTTGAAAGCGGCTTGGACGTGCAGCAAGCTCAGACATCGCCTCGGCCCGATAGGGTCCGTATTGGCCAAAGCTTTTAGGGATCATTTTGCCACGAACAAATAGAAATCCCACACTGCCCATCATCACAAAAAACAGCAACGTCCATAAATGTCGAGTGGCTCTCACAAACCCCCGTAACCAACTCATCGGCCACCCCCCCTCTCAGCAGTCGCGCCGCAAGCCGGCGATGACTTACCTAATGTCGAAAGAATTAGTATTAAGAAGCGGACCATGGCGAGATCGCGTGGGCAGCGATCTCTTGCTGCCGCGAAAATTGGTTGTGGCGGTGACATAAGTATAGTAACGAACAATCGAGAACTCCGACTCGCAGTACCTGTCGAGCAAATCACGCGCCACATCGCATCTCCGTTCGTGGTCGTGTTCTGATGGCAGTGCCACATAAACCGCGCGCTATTTCGCACACCTGCGCTAATATCGCACTGCCAAAGTCCGCCTCATTCGATATTTGTATCGAATTGTTCGGGGGAACGGTATTTGCGGCATTTTTGCGCGGGAGGACGTTGCTATTGGCGTTCCCGATCGACTGTCCTTCCCTAGCGGAGTCTTGTGTGCGGTAGAGATTACCTCGTTACGCCACCACGTAGCTTTTGCCCTAGTTGACAGTGCCATGCTTGCCATCATATTTCTTGGAATTTGCATTGCGATACTAGTTGCGTTCGCACTAGTTTTACTCACGTTTCTCGACGTCGTGCTCGCCGAGCCAACAGAGCAGTTGAGTTCTTCCCGGCAATGGCAGCCGCCATTGATGCGAGGCAATGATCTGCGATCCTGGGCAGCCGAAATGGCCTCTGCCGCGACAAACAAATGGCTCACCCAGCCTCGCGACAAAGATACTGCTTTCGCGATTGCTTCTGAAGTCTATCAAGGAGCGAGCAATGCAATTGCTCATTCGCAAAACGTTGTCCAGCAAATCTCCCCCAACTGCCCGAGTTGCCGTCAAAAAATGATCGGAGTAACACCGCCCGAAGCGTTGCTGATCGCCGAGGCGGTACGCAAGAACTTATCCAACAAGAAGGCCCGGCAGATCTATGCACAGTCGAAAGTGAACGCAAAACGCGTTGCTAATTTCGACCCCCAGCAGTACGAAAAATCCGAAGTGACTTGCCCGCTTTGGGACGGTGAATCTTACTGCATGGTTTTCAGGACCCGGCCACTTCAATGTCGAGGCTGGTGCTCGGATACTTCCTGCAAGAGCCGCGATAGATCTGCGGAAACCCATGCCCATACCGTAGGAATCGGTGCCGAAGATGGACTTTCCAAAAGCCTGCAGAATTCGGGACTCGATGGAACTGTTTACGAGCTGAATAGCGCTTTGGCTGCAGCACTGGACGCGTCTATAGCCAGCGAAGAATGGGTGCGTGGGAATTCGGTCTTTGAAAACTGCAAGCGGTACGCATAGCACAGCTCAGACATATCTCTCTTGGCAATAGCCAGTTTTAATATGCGTTTCTAGTCATGCTTAGGCAAATGACGAATTTCAAAATACCCAAATCCGAAAGGACGCGACGCTAGAATTTCGCGTATTTCTTGTTTCGTCATGGGGCTCCTCTCTGGAAAAAGGGCGTCATTCGTGCTTTGCCTTATGCGTCGGGTGCCGATTGGTAAGTTTTCATGTGCCGCTCGTCTTCGCTTGTTCCAGCCTACGGTTTCTCCTCCCGCAGACGCTCGACAACTAGCATGGTCTCATCGGTCCATTGCACATCGCCCGGCTTGTATTGAAAAATGGCTGGGTCGATCGCTTGGGCAAATTGCACCTCGAACACTTCATATCGAACCAGCGGGTCACGGGTCGGGCGCAAGCCGGCAACCGTGGTCAGCAAATAAGCGTCGCTCGACCGTCGGAATTCGATAACGTAAGGAAACAACTTTTCCCTGCCCAACAGCACCAGCACATGATGCGGCAATTGCGCAGGCCAAGGGCTTGCCTCTTCACCGTCCTGCTGTTCCAAGTCGACTCCCAAGCCGGCAAGCTCGCCGCTCCGCCAATGGCCCAACAGAGCGTAGACCGCCAATCCATTCAATTGGGCCTGCCGCGGCGGATCGAATTCGTAGCGCTGCATCAAGTCAGCGAGCAGTTGAGTCAACCCACCGTGGCCTCGCGCGAGGTCGACCGAATGTGCAACTCCCTCTTCGTGCTGCAATTTTCCCGTGCCCAGGCGTGATTGCAACAACTTAACGTCCAAGCGGTGAACTTCCCGGCCACTCGGAAGCCGTCGGTCGGTCCATAGATAATCGCCGTCGAATACCTGAACATAGCTGGCGGTTTTGCCGGCGACTTGGGTTTGCATTTCCCACTTTGAAACTTGTTTCTCGCCGGTCCCTCGTTGCCAATAGTTTCCCGAACCCATCAACGAATGTTCGTTTAATCGCGATTGATGTCGTATTCGAGCAACAATGCTCACATGCCACTGCAGCGCATCTAGAGCGCTGGCAAGCAGATGATTGCCGCTAGCAACGGGTGCCGCCGACTGAGCATCAGCGACTGCTATCGCAGCAATCCACCAAGCCGCTACGCAAAGCACACGTGTTAAACAACGCAATTTAGATTTCCTCTGCCGGTTTTGGCGGTTTTGCCAAAGATTCCGGTTGTACTAGGCCGACCAATTACTTCCAGGGGAGTTCTCAGCGCGGGCTGAGGAACAAATCGGTTTTTGAAATGACCGAACCCCGGATCAAACCATATCAGAGGATTCTAATAAGAGTTCTCTACCCTGGTCCACGGCAGATGATCTGCCCCAGGCAAAAATAGTGCTAGCAGCTTGGCTTGCCAAGCTAAAACGATTCTCGCAATCGGTTGCGAACAGCGAGGGGGAAATACTATGAAAAAACACTTTTTGATACTTACCATTGGTACGTCGTTTCTGTTGGCTTCGGCCAACAGTTTCGGGCAAGGCGCGTTGGGAGGTCGGGGCAGAATCGCTCACAACCTTCCACCAGCTCAGCGGCTCATGGAACCAGGCCCTGGTGTCGGCGGCCCTGGTCCAGGCGTTCTGGGGCCCCTGGCAACTCGCGGTATACGGCCTGCTGCTGCAATGGGAGGTGCTTCTGGTGGCGGCTACCTGGGCGGAAGTTGTGCTGCCCCTGGGGCGGGCCCTGCCATCACTTCGCAGATTGCTTTTCTCGGACCCGAGGGTGGAGAAGTTGCCTGGGACATTAGCGGACAAGGCATGTTCGATTCCACGCCGCTGATCTTGCCCGGACGGCAAAACTTCACTCAAGCTGCGATCTACCGACTCAAGCTCACCAATTTGCCAGATAGGCCTGGCGTCGAACTCTACCCCACGCTCGAAATCGCCCCGGTCTCGCCGCGTACCGATGCTTATTTGGCTCACGCGCCAATTCCCATTCAATTCACCGACGAAGATCTTGACCAAGTGCTTAGCGGTAACTTTGTCACTAAGGTAATCTACCTGCCCGATCCAAAATTTCAGGAACTTTCTCTCGCTGGAGTAGAAACTCTTGTCAGCACACGGTTAGGACCCGGAGTCGATCCGATCTCTGAAGCCGACCATCGTGGCTCGATCATGGCAATCCTACGGATTGGTAATCTCGATTTGCAACTTCCTGGCCAAGGACTGGCCATGCAGGGCGGCGTTACCCGCGCTCAGCACCAGGCGACGATCGGCTCAGGGACTCGCGGAGGTTATCAACAGATTTCACCGGAACGTGAAATCCCTTACCAGGGTCCAAACCAAGGAGAAATGCCCTATGACGGAGCCTCATATGGGCCGGTTGACGATGGCTATTCAAACGATGGCTATGACTCAAACGGTGGCTATGACGGTGCCATGGCAGCACCTGCAGGAATGCCCACGGCCGGATTTGCTCCGCAGGCAGTGCCTCCACACATGGTCTCCGGCATGACGACGCCTCAGTGGGGCATGCCCAGCGTAGGAACGCCTATCGGACTGCCTGGACCACCGCATATCCCGCTAGGGCATCAAGCCGGTCTGGTCAATCACACCATTCGCAACCACACACGTGTGAGAATGCCGCCACCGGTTCACAAAATGAAAATCAATGTGAAACAGCGACCGGGAATGAGTTACCCACGACCGGTCAACCACGTAAACATTGCTGAAAACAATCGCGCAGGGCTTCGCCTCAGAGGCGGCACGGTCGAACCTGCTTCGAAGAGCTTGTTCCACCGCATGACTTCTTGGGTAAAAAGACCTCGTTGTGAAGACGGTTCCTGCCGATGATGCCAAAAAACGAAGCTGCCATGAGGAATACATGACCGAGGAATTATGACAACGGTACGTAACTTTCAAAGCTCCGAAAGATTTCGGAAGCTTGTCGATGGCAAGGTGCTTATGGCAGTTCTGCTTGGTTTGTTGCTCGGTGCTCCGGCACTGGCGGTAGATCAACCAGTGCATTGGCTTCACGCCGGTGCAATGCCACCGGGAGCGATTGGCCGCCAACGACTTATGAGAGGCGGACCGGTGTCAGGTTTCTGTCAGCCGGTGGAGATTCGTGCCCCTCGGGGAGCACGAATCGCACCGGCGGCAGGTTCCTCTTTTCTTCCAGGCCAGAAAGACCAACTATTGGTAGGTCTGTCCATCGGGTCTGTTTATCGCTTTCGCGTTACCGAAATTCCCGATCATCCTGGCCGCGAAGTCTTTCCGACGGTTGAACTCGTCGACCGTCTCTACCCACCTCCAGGACAACGGCTCCGTTTTCCTATTCCCGTTGAGTTGACGCTCGAAGAACTAATTTCTGCCACCGAGGGACGCTTCATCACCCGGGTTATCTATCTGGAAGATCCAGCCCTGGCACCGGCGGTCGCTCGAGATAATGAAGAACAACCTTTGATCGAAGCACGACCGGGCGAAGACCCTTTAGTTGTGGCCGATCATCTCGGCCGACCCATGGCCATTCTTCGCCTTGGAGGTCGTGTACCAATGAACAACCAACCCAGCGATGCGTTCTTGTATGGCTCGCCGCCGGTTCAAGTTTATGCCCCACATTAGTGTCGGCGGCCACGCCGAATCATCACTTCATCCCCCAAAAAATCTCCTCACGGCAAAAAAACGTACCGTGCCAAGCAACATCCTAACAACCGCAGCGCCCAACCACCGACCACCTGCCTGGTTTCGTTATGGAATCGTAGCCGTGGCGACGCTCATTCTCTGTTCTTGCCGGGCAATCGGCCCAGTTAACAGTGCTCTCTTGGATGGTTCCCTAGCAGCAATTGCGCAAAGCCAGCCTGCTCCTCACAACGACTCGGCAATAGTCCGCTCGGCCGGCCATGAAAATAGCGCCCGCCAGCAAACTCTTCCGCCAGTCGTTCCTGCTATCTACATTCAAGACACCCACACCGCACCCCCCGCGATTCATCAAGCTCAGTACCAAGAACGTTTACGCAAGGTCGGCTATGAATATTCCCCTTGCCAAGACTGCGCTTGTGCCACCGACAGTTCAACTATCGGACCTCGCGACGAATATCTGTGCGATGGGGGCGACTACGGGACTCCAGCGGCGGTCCGTAAAGACTGGCACCTCGATGGTCTGCAGCAAGAAGACACCGTTGCCCACTACGACACCGTGGACGGGCGTACTGTCATCACCCCTAGCAATCGTGTTTGCATCTACGCACCACGTTTCGGGGTAGTCCGCCGTGAAATCGACTTGTACGAATATGCTCGCTACGACAGGTCCGTCGGAATCAACGACACTTTAGCACTCGCCAAGATTGACGAAACCGAAAGGGCAATTGCTGCACAGACCGATCTTGAGCCTTCCATCCATCGAGCCGAAAACCCACCGAGCCTGCTACGCGAACGTCAACAGTCTGGCGAACTCGATCAAGAGCTGAACGTCGCAGAATTCGATGGTTCGCTCGCACCCTATGCCGATCTGCAAATCATTCGACTCGGCACAATTAGCAATAACGAAAAGGTACTCGTGGCCCGTGCCAGCTTGGCCGCGATCACTTGGACAGGCGATCAAGGGCCTCAAGTTACGATCGACAGCCAACAAGCCCACGCAGCCCTCGGTCAGCGACAGGCTGGTGTCGTTTACCAACAAAAAGATCCCACCAAACCCCGTTTACGACTCGTCAAACTTGCCTCGGCTGGGTCTGCTCAGCCTGGCGAAGAAATCGAGTTCACTCTACGCTTCGACAACATAGGTTCGCAGGTGATGGGCAACGTAACGATCGTCGATCATCTCACCACACGTCTTGAGTACGTCGCCGATAGCGCCACGGCAAGCGTCGAGGCCGCGTTTAGTCTCCAGCCCGGCGACTCAGGCGGCTCGAAAGTTCTACGCTGGGAAATCAAAGAGCCGCTCGAAGCCGGTAAAGGCGGAATCTTGCAGTTTAAGTGCAAGGTGCTGTGAGTCCCTGCGGGACACTGCTGAATCCAGAATGACGAATGACGAACGTCATGGGGAGCAAAAGCTGACCTAAGGGAAATGACGAATACCGAAATACCCAATGCCGAAGGAATTCCGAAACACGAAATCCCATAACTTTGCGGTTATCTTCACAGTTAAGCGAAAATATGCAGATTTCGGTTTTCTTTCGTCATTTGGGCCAAGCTCTGGAAAAGGGTGTCATTCGAGGCTTGCCAATAGCTACCCTTGCTCCACCCACCCAAATGAGCCATTCTTAATTATTCGTCATTCCGTCATTCGTCGTTCCCCCCGCCCATGCCCTATCTTTCCTTCCTCTTCATCTGCGCCGTCTGGGGCGCAAGCTTTATCCTGATGGAACGAGCTTCCCATGCGCTGGGCCCGGTGGCAATTGCCACGAGTCGGCTGCTGGGCGGGGCATTGGTCTTGGCGGTTTATCGATGGTTCAATCCGCAGCGCATGAAACTCAGCCTTGCGGCTTGGGGGCATATCCTGTTGGTTGCCCTGTTGGCAAACGCCCTGCCCTTCGTCATTCAGCCCTACGTCATGACTCAAGCGGGCGAGCATGGCTACTTCGGTATGATGGTAGCGCTGGTTCCGTTGGCAACCATGATGGCGTCGATTCCTATGCTCGGCATTTGGCCTTCGCGCCGCCAGCTGTTCGGCGTGCTTGGCGGAATCGCTTGTCTGGCTGCCGCCGTTTACGATGTCTCGAACCGCGGCATCCCCCCGGGCTTGCTCGCGCTGGCGCTCTCAGTCCCCTTGTCGTATGCGATTGGCAACACCTACATCAAGTGGAAGCTCGATCACATGCCGCCGCTGGTGCTGACGATTAATTTTCTTGCTGTAGGCGGATTGCTGCTGCTCCCTTTGCAATTCTCTCCTACAGCACTCGCTGCGATGCACCTCGAAGGCCCCGCTCTGCCGCACGATTGGACACTGGCAATCGCCTCGGTGGCCTTCCTCAGCGTCGTCGGCACAGGCATTGCGATTCTTCTGTTCATCCAACTCGTCAAACATCAAGGACCGTTATTCGCTGGCATGGTAACTTATGTCGTTCCCGTCCTTGCCCTCTTTTGGGGCCAATACGATAACGAACGACTTACCGGCACCCAACTCTTAGCTATCGGAGGCGTTCTCGCGATGGTTGCTTTTGTACAATGGGGCGCTGCCGAACCGATCCCTTCAACTCTCGAACCCCTCCCCGACTAGTTCATCGAATTCAACACTTCCGCAATCCGCAATCCTTCAATCCTTAATTCCAAATGTCTACTTCTTGGCTCGCTCAACGTACTTCCGAATTCGACAGCTCCGGCATTCGCAAGGTTTTTGACTTGGCGGCGAAAATGACCGACCCGATCAATCTCTCTATCGGTCAGCCCGACTTTGCGGTGCCCGACGCGATTAAAGAAGCCGCCATCGAAGCGATTCGCAACGACAAGAACGGTTACAGCGTTACCCAAGGAATTCCCGAGCTACAACAAGCCCTGCAAGCCCGCATCGACGCTCAATACGGCCATGCCGACCGACGGGTACTCGTCACCTCAGGCACCAGCGGCGCGCTGGTCCTGGCCATGCTTTCGCTTATCGATCCGGGCGACGAGGTGATTTGCTTCGATCCCTATTTTGTGATGTACCCGACGCTGGTCGGCATGGTTGGCGGCCGCCCGGTGATGGTCGACACGTATCCCGACTTTCGTATTGACATCGAAGAAGTTGCTGCCGCGATCACCCCACGCACCAAAATGATCTTACTGAACAGCCCGGCCAATCCCACCGGCGTTGTGGCCACTGCCGACGAAATCAAATCGCTTGCCGGCTTAGCAGCCAAGCATAACATCGCCCTGCTTAGCGACGAGATTTATCGCGACTTCTGCTACGACGCCCTGCCAACCAGTCCCGCCGCGTTCAACGATCAAACTCTCGTCGTCGATGGCTTCAGCAAAACCTACGGAGTCACCGGGTGGCGGCTTGGCTGGATCCACGGCCCGTCGGCAATCATCGACAAGCTGACCATGCTGCAGCAATACACCTTCGTTTGCGCCCCCCACCCGCTACAGCACGCCGCCCTCGCCGCCTTAGAAACCAACATGGCCACCCACATCGCCGACTACAAGAAACGCCGCGACTTACTGGCGCAAGGCCTCCTCGACGCTGGCTACGAGTGCACCCCCACAGGAGGTGCTTTTTATGTGTACCCCAAGGTCCCTGACGACGCTGGCACCGGTACCGAATTCGTCACCCGTGCTATCGAAAACCAACTGCTAATCATCCCCGGAAACATCTTCAGCCGCCGCGACACTCACTTCCGAATCTCTTACGCAGCAAGTCTAGAAACGATCCAGCGCGGATTAGAAGTTTTGCGGCGAATAGGACCCACGGTTAGTCGTTAAGGCGCTTCGGCAGCTGAGAATATCATAACCCGACGCGTAACGGCGTGTTGAAGTATTCAGTTTTCAGCTGGAGGGGGCCGGTTTCCCCCCTTTCCCCCGCTCCCTGCTTGCGCAGCAGGGGACGGGGAGAAGAGGGCCGCTTGAATTA
>Ga0114931_10006185_pt1 | contig 14742 bp, 11 predicted proteins | sample 2SBtaG_FD_89579 | JGI IMG/M metagenome (GOLD analysis project Ga0114931, IMG submission 89579) | Deep subsurface microbial communities from Kolumbo volcano to uncover new lineages of life (NeLLi) - 2SBTROV14_V59a metaG | ecosystem: Environmental > Aquatic > Marine > Volcanic | place: Kolumbo...
GGGCAAATCCTGCTCGCCGCCGAAATGGTCGGAGCCGCCGACGAGATGCTCATCCGCACCCGCGACTACGCCAACGAGCGCAAACAGTTCAACCGTCAGATCAGCTCGTTCCAGGCGGTCAAGCATCCCATCGTCAACGTCATGCTCGCGGTGGAAAACGCGCGCAGCCTCAGCACCGTCGCCGCCGCGACCCTGGACGCCGAGCCCAGCCGGGCCGAAGTCCCCGCGCGCATGGCCAAAGCAGCGGCCAACGACGCCCTCGCCTTCGCCGCCGACCGCGGCGTGCAGTTTCACGGCGGTTACGGCTTCACCTGGGACTGTGATGCCCATTTCTATTTCAAGCGATCACTGTGGTGCAACGCCACACTGGGCGATAGCCGCCACCACCGCCACCACCTGGCAAAATTGCTCCTCGGCTGACCGAGCGCCGCATACTTACGAACCCGGGCTCGACGAGCCGCCAGGCCGTTGCCATAGTTTGGGTATGGAACGGCTGGTCGGCAGCACTGATGGCATCGACGCCCTGCGCAGGCTCGCGAAAGACAACCGGGACTTTCTCAAGTACCTGCTCACCGAAGCGCGCAGCAACAGCGACCACACCACCAACTTCAAGTCCGCCGACGGCGCAAAGTACGTGTTGCGCCTGAAGATGCAAACCGGCGAGATCGAAGTTCAGCCGGTCGAGTGAGTCGCCGGCAGCTAGTCCGTGGCCCTATCGCACAACCGCTGCCAGTGAAGCTCGAGCTCGCGCGCTGGTTTCCGGCGCTGCTTTACCGGTGCGGGAGTGTCGACGGGCTGGTCATTCGCGGGTTGCACGGCGCGTTGTTTCGACTTGTGTTGCATCGGTGCAAAACAACTGCATGTCCCGCGCCAGCCTGGCCCCGGCTAGTGGCGAGGCTTGACGAGCTGCAGGTGCGTCTCGAGGCTGCGCGCGCTGGCGCGCCAGCAACCGGCCGACAATCACAGTCACCAGCTCGGCCGAGCGCTGATGGTCCTGGGTGGCATCCATCACCGCTTCGTAGACGGCTGCCACCACGTCGCCAATTGAGCATGTATTCGTGTACACGGCATCCCCCCGATCGTGTCTGGTATGTAAAGACTCCAAGCACGTCCCGTGCCGCCGGCGAACAGGCGCAGGCTGCCCAGATGAGCTGCCAGGGCTGAACAGGGCGCGCGCACGAATCCGACTCGCTGAGAAAAAATCCCCACCCGGTGCCCCGTCGCGGCCGAGTGACGTCAGTGAAAATCCCGGCTGCGCGGCTCGGCCGGGGTTTGTCGCAGCTTTGGCGTCCACAGTTTCTCGGCGACCAGGTGCACCACGCCTTGTTGCACCTGTAGCTTGCCGCTGATGCCCAAAAACGCCGTGGTCTTGGCCAGGGTGGCGTAGCGGTCGAACACCTGTTTCCAGATGACCACGTTGACGAAGCCGGTCTCGTCCTCGAGAGTCATGAAGGTGACGCCGGCCGCCGTGCCCGGGCGCTGGCGACAAATCACGATGCCGGCGTAGTGGACGCGCTGGCCGTCGCCCATGCGGTTGAGGCTGCGCGCGTCCGGCAAGCGGCGACGCCGGAGCTCGGCGCGCAACGGTTGCAGCGGGTGACCGTGCACGCTGTGGTTGCTCGCAGAGTAATCCCACAACACCCGCTCGAGCTGATCGAGCAACGCGAACCCCGGCGCGGCGATCTGTTCGCGCGTCGCCGCCGGCATGGCGTCTTGCTTGCCGCGCAAAAGTCCGCGCACATCCCACAGCGCCGTGCGCCGGTTGGCCTCGAAACAGCCGAACGCGCCGGCCTCGGCCAATAGCGTCTGGCTGCGCTCGTCCAGCTGGGTGCGCGACACGAACGCGGCCAGCGACTCGAACGGCCGCTGTTGCCGCGCCACCAAAATGCGCCGGCCTTCCCGCTCGCCCAGTCCGCGCACGTAGCGCAAGCCCATGCGCACGGCAAACACCGCGGCGTCGCCCCGCCCGCTCACCAGCTCGAGGGTGCAATCCCGATTGCTGTGCGCTACATCGATCGGCCGAAACTCGACCGCGTGCCGCTTGCCATCCTCGATGATGGTCGCCGGCGAATAAAACCCCATGGGCTGGGCATTGAGCAACGAGCAAGCAAACTCCGCCGGGTAGTGACACTTGAGCCACGCGGTGGCGTACGCGATCAACGCAAAGCTGGCGGCATGACTCTCCGGAAAGCCGTATTCGCCAAAGCCGCGGATCTGGTTGAACACGCGCTCGGCGAACTCGATGGCGATGCCTTTTTTGGCCATGCGGTCGATCAGCTTTTGCCGGTGTTGCTCGATGCGACCGGTGCGGCGCCAGGCGGCCATGTCGCGGCGCAGCTGGTCGGCTTCGCCGGGGGTGTAGTCGGCGGCGACGACGGCCAGGCGCATGACCTGCTCCTGAAACAGCGGCACGCCCAGGGTCTTTTCCAGCACCGGGCGCAAATACTCGTGGGGATACTCCACGGTCTCCTCACCGTTGCGCCGGCGCAGGTACGGATGGACCATGCCGCCGGTGATCGGTCCGGGGCTCACGATGGACACTTCGACGACCAGGTCGTAAAAGAACCGCGGGCGCAGCCGGGGCAGCATGGCCATCTGGGCGCGGCTTTCGATCTGGAACACGCCGACGGTGTCCGAGCGGCAGATCATGTCGTAGGTGTCCGTGTCGTCGGCGGGGATGGTGGCCATGGACCAATCAGGCCGCGGTGGTTGGCGATCAGATCGAAGCAGCGGTGCATCTGGTGCAGAGCGCCGAGGCCGAGCAAGTCGACTTTGAACAGGCCCAGGTCTTCCAGATCGTCTTTGTCCCACTGGATCACCGTGCGATCGGCCATGGCGCCGTTTTCGATGGGCACGATGTTGGACACGGGTTCGTGACCGAGCAAAAAGCCTCCCGGGTGAATGGACGTGTGGCGCGGAAAATCCAGCAGCTCGTTGGCCAGCTCGGAAAGCAGCGCGTGGGTTTCTGAGCTCATGGTCAGCCCGGCCTGCTCCAGGGGCTCGGTGTCGACGCCCGAGTAGCGGCCGAGCAGCTTGGCGGCCCTATCCAATGATGTTTCCGGAATCGACAGGACCTTGCCCACATCGCGCACGGCGGACTTGGGCCGGTAGCGAATGATCACCGCGACCATGGCTGCGTAAGCGCGGCCGTATTTGTCGTAGACGTGCTGGATGACTTCTTCGCGCCGCTCGTGCTCGATGTCCAGATCGATGTCCGGCGGCTCGGCGCGCTCACGGCTCAAGAAGCGCTCGAACAAAAGCCCCATGCGCACGGGATCGACCGCGGTAATGCCCAAACAAAAACACACCGCCGAGTTGGCCGCCGAGCCGCGGCCCTGGCACAGGATGTTTTGCTCGCGGCAGAATCTGACGATCTCGTACATGGTGAGGAAGTAGCCGCAGTAGTCGAGCTCGTCGACCAGCGCCAGCTCGGTGTCGAGCTGGGCGGCGACGTCGGCTGGTGGCGCGCCGCCGTAGCGCTTGTGGGCACCGGCGTAGGTGAGCTCGCGCAGCCACTGGGCCGACGTGCGACCGTCGGGCAGGCGCTCTGACGGATAGCGGTAACGCAGCTGCTCCAGAGAAAACCCACAGCGCGACGCGATTTCGATGGTGCGCGCCACCGCAGCCGGATCGTCTTTGAACAGGGAAGCAAACGCGTGAGGTGACTTGAGCTCGTGCTCGGCGTTGCCGCGGATCAACCGACCGGCGGTCGCCAGGGTAACCTTATGGCGGATGCAGGTCATCACGTCTTGCAGCCGGCGGCGCCCCTTGGTGTGGTAGAGCACCTCGACCGCGGCGACCACGGGCAAGCTGTATTTGTCGGCGCGGTGGCGCAGGCGCGCTTCGAGCGGCACATCGTCGGCGCGGCGATGGCGGTTGACCATGGCGTAGAGCCGGTCGCCAAAGGCATCGCGCAGATCGAACCCAATCTGATCGGGATCGCTGTCGCGCGCCAGCGCGCTTTGCTCGCCGCCCCACAACGCGATGATGCCGCCGGCGTGCTCGCACACCTCGCGCCAGGTCACCCGCGATTCGCCCTTGGTGCAGCGCAACCGGCCGCGGGTGAGCAACCGGCACATGTTGGCGTAGCCGCCGCGGTCGCACGCCAGCAACACGATGTGGCTGCCGTCGTCGACGCTGACCTGGGTGCCGATGATCAATCTGGCGCCGAGCTCCCGGGCTTTGACGTGCGCGCGCACGATGCCGTAGACGCCGTCGCGATCGGTAATGGCAAGGGCGCCCACACCGTGCTCTTGCGCTTGCTCGATCAGCTCGTCCGGATGACTCGCACCTTCGAGAAACGAAAAGTTCGATTTGCACCACAACGCCGCGTAGCTGGTCATTGAACGCGTCCGTGCAGAAACCAGCGGCGCCGGCCGCGGTCGAAGTAGACCCACAACCACTCGCCGCGCTTGGTCTGGGCAAAGTGGTATTCGCGGTGGATGGCCTTGCGCCACCAGCCGCCGGAGATGATGTAGGGACCGACGATGCGCGCGATCGGGCCGGCTTCGAGGCCCTGCAACAACCAGCCGTCGTCGCGCACCTGGTGATTTTGTGGCGGCAACATCCGAGGCCGCGGCCGTACCCGGCGGATCAGAGTGGCCGGCGGCGGCGTTTGCGGCGGCTTGCCGCCAAATGGCAGCACCGGTTTTTCCATCGGCTCCCAGCCGTAGCGCGCCTCGGGCAGATGTCCTTCCCGTAGGGTGGCGCGAACCACCGCGTCGTTGCCGTACTCGGCGCGCAGGCGGGCAAACGCTTCGGCCCCGGCGTGCAGGTCGCGCTTGGGCTGCTGGGCGAACAGACTGAGTTGCTCGAGAGTCGCCGCCACATCTTCGACCGACAATAGAATCTCGGTGACCCCCGCCGGCGGTGGCGACGACTCCAGGCGCAGATGCACCAGGCGCAACAGCGACCGCATATCCAGGCTGGGCTCGGCCGGGCGGATGATTTCGAGCACCTTGTCGGGCGCTTGCCGGTCCAGCCGAAACTGGAGGAACAGCGCCGCCAGCGCCGCGTGGTTGGCGGCCAGCCGGGACAACAAAGGATCCAGCCCGCGCTTGATCGCAAACACCAGGCGCTCGGCGTTCGTCTCCGGATCGTCCAGATAGATCAACGTCTCCAGCGGCTCGCTGGCAGCCTTGGGCTGCAGCGGATCCCAGCGCTCGCCCGCCGCCAGTTGGTGCAGGCGCAATGCTTGTTTGCCGAAGCGGATCAACAATCCGCCCGGGGGCAAGCGCATGAACGCGCCCAGGGTGGTGACACCGAGCTTGGCCAAAAGGTCGCGCAGCTTCGGCTCCAGGTCCAGCCGATCGAGGGTGACCCGGCGCGCCGCTTCGCGCTCGTCGGCCAGGCGCTCGAACACGGTCACCCCGCCCGGCCGCGCGCGCGCAACCGCATAGGTGGCGAACCGCGTGAACCCGACGACGACCGTGGCCGCCAGTTTTTCGCCGCGCAGTCGCGCTGCGATCTTCTTGGCCCAGCTGTTTTGCGACCGAAACACCCGCTGCAACCCGGATGCGTCCAACCACAACACACCGGGCTCGTCGCCGCAGGGCTCGACCTCGGGAGAAAAATCGCGCAACAGCGCGGTGACCCGGTCGACGGCGTCATCGATGTGCCGTTGCGGCACCACCGCCGCGCGCAGCTCACGCGACAACGACAACCCGTGGGCGTAGCGCTGGCCGGGCAAGATGCGCGCCGCGCGAGCACGATCGTTGACCCACAAGATGATGCCGTTGGGCTTGTCTTCGGCGACCACTGCCACCGGATAGCCCTGCCACTCCGGGTGGCGGTGACACAAAAGCTGCAGCGGAAACGCCGCCAGGTCAACGCAGGCCAGCCGGTCCACGCACCACCTCTTGATGACTCCAGTTGGGACCGCGGCGCTTGTCCTTGAGCACCTTTACTTTGCAGCGGTACACGGCGCGCGCCTCGCCGGCGGTCGACGTCACCGGCTCGCGCAAGAACTCGGCGCGCAGCGACACCATAGATCCGATCGACGGCGCATCGGCGGGCTTATCGGTAATGCACACGATGGCCGCATCGTGTTTTTGCGCCAGCGCGACCAGCCGCCCCTGCAGCGGCGTGGGAATGTAGGCTTGTTTGCCCAGGTCCAACACCATCAGACCAAACGCGCCGGAGCGAACCAGACGCTCGGCGGCGCGCGCGGCGTTGCGCACCGTGGGCACCCGAACGACCGCCAGCGCGTCGAGATCGACACCGAATTCGCTGACATCCGGCGGGTAAAAACTCTCGCCCGGCACGGCGACCCACACCACTGGCTCGCATTCATACTGGGCCTGCAGCACCAGTCCGACCGCCGCGGTGAGCGGCGCTCCGGCACCGGCACCAGAAATTTCCGTCAATCGTCCCGACAGGTTGCCGCGACTCCACAACCCGGTTGCCGACTCGGGCCGAGCCTGGATCACGCCGCGCTTCAGCGATCCGCTGGAAAGCAGCTCATCTAGTCGCGTCACGCGGGCGGCCATCGGTTTCTCATGTACTGCTCGGATGTTCAGTTAACCAGGGGCGCCTGACACTGTCAAGCTGCGCCTATGGATCTGGACAAATTGCGCGACGAGCTCGCGGGAGTGGACCGCCAACTCATTGAGCTCGTTGCACGGCGCCAACAGCTCGCCTTCCAAATCGGTCGGGTCAAACGCGACGCCGGCATCCCGACTCGCAACTTCGACCAGGAACGCGAGGTCATCAAACGCGCGCGCGCCAACGCCGACACCGCCAACATCTCGCCGACCATCGCCGAGCAATTGATGCTGCTGCTCATCCGCTCGTCGCTCGCGATCCAGGAGCAGGACAGAGTCACCGCCCACGGCGAAGGACAGGGTCGCCGGGTGCTGATCATCGGCGGCGCCGGCAAGATGGGCCGCTGGCTGTCGCACTTCATGGCCAGCCAGGGTTACGCGGTCGAGATCGCCGACCCGTCCGGTGCCACCGACGACTACCCGCACATCGCCGACTGGAAGACCAGCGCGCTCGACCACGACATCATCGTCGTCGCCGCGCCGTTGCGCATCTCCAACCAGATCATGCACGAGCTGGCCGAGCGCAAACCGGCCAGCCTGGTGTTCGACGTCGGCTCGCTCAAGAGCCCGTTGCGCTCGGGGCTCGGCGCGCTGCGCGACGCCGGCGTCAAGGTCACGTCGATTCACCCCATGTTCGGTCCGGACACCGAGATGCTGTCGGGCCGCCACGTCATCTTCGTCGATGTGGGCAACGCCGAAGCCAACGACGAAGCGCGCGAGCTGTTCCGCTCTACCATGGCGACCCAGGTCGACATGGATCTCGAGAGCCACGACCGGTTGATCGCGTATGTGCTCGGGCTGTCCCACGCCCTGAACCTCGCGTTCGTCACCGCACTGGCCGAGAGCGGCGAAGCCGCGCCCAAGCTGGCCAAGCTGTCGAGCACCACCTTCGACGCCCAGCTCGACATCGCCGGCAATGTCGCCGGAGAGAATCCACACCTGTACTTCGAGATCCAGTCGCTCAACGACTACGGCACCGAATCCCTCAGCGCCCTGCTCTACTCGGTCGAGCGCCTACGCTCGGTCGTGCGTGCCGGCGACGAGTCCGGCTTCGTCGCCCTGATGGAGCGCGGCCGCGACTACCTCAGCGACCGCCAGCTGCCGCCGAAATAGTCACACGTAGCGGAAGCGCAACAGCGGGTGCGGGCGGTACAGGCCGTTGTGCGGCGGGTAGTTGAACGCGTGGTAGTGCAGCGGCCACGGGGTCGCAGTCGGGGCGCCATCGCCGTACCGGATGGTGAGCGCCATCGGCGTGACGGTGCGATACGACGAGTGCGCGGGAAGGTCGCAGTTGTCGTGACCGCCGGCCGAGAACAAGTTGAGCAAGCGATGGTCGCCGTTGTCGTAGATGACTTCGAACCCGCTGTCGATCTTCTCGTGCCCCCGCACCAGCGTGCACAGGCCGGTTCGGTCCATGAAGGCGCGGAACTGATCGTAGCCGAAGTTGAAGCGCGGGTTCTGCCGCTGCTCTTCGAGAGGCACGCGCGGGACCTGGACCGGGTCACTCCACGCCATCTGAAAGCGCAGCGCCGGCTCGTTGAGACTGGACAGATCGCGGTAGCGGGCCTCGAACGTGTCCTCGCGGGGAATGCCGGCGTGGACGAACAACGTGCGATCGCACAATAGCGACCCGGGCATGTGCTCGAACAACACCCGGTAGCCCTCGAGCATTTCGACCGGAACGTGGGGGGCGATGGATGCCAGCGCCTCGGCGGGATGAACGACGGCGCGGATGTGGTTGTCGCGCCAGCGCAGGTGCTCGTGATTGCCGCGCAGCACGTACACCTGATCGGGCATCGACACGAACAGATGTAGCACCGCGCGCAGCACACCGTCGAAGCTGAACAAGCCGCGGTCGATGTAGTCGCCGAGCAGCACCAGCTTGACGTCGGGAAACCGCTCGGGGTCCCACTGGTGCGCCCACGCGCGTTCGACGAAGTTCGACTGCAGCAGCGCCGCCTTCAGACAACTGTAGCAACCGTGCAGGTCGCCCAGCACCACGAGCTCCACGGGATGATCGGGGCGCAAGACGTAGACACAATCGTCCAAAAAGCTGGCGCCAGGCGACAGCTGATCGATGACGCTGAGGCCGGCCAGCCGGCCGTTGCCCGCGGCCCGTTGTTTTTGCCACTGGGTGATCGCGCTCTGGATGAGCCGATAGTCCCAGTCGATCTGCGACTTGCGCTCCTTTGGATGGGGCGACAACGTGTGCTCGAGGGGATCGAGCAACGGGTCCGACAGCGCCGTGAGCTCTCGGCGGACCGGCGCGGCGATGCGCAAGGGGATGGCGGCCCCCGGTGTGTAGCCGGCAGGCTCCGGATCGGCCAGCGCCTGCATCTGTGCCGTGTTCGCCTCCGGGGTCGCCGGCACGCGCGTTTCCGTGGCCTCCAACAGCTGGTCATACAGGGTCTGCTCCGGCGGCGTGACCTCGCCGTCGACATTGATCAGGCCGTGGACCAGCTCCATGGCGACCTCTTGATCCGGCGCCGGCAACGTCACGTAGTTGTTGAGCGCGCGGGCGCGAAGGTCCGGCGCGACATCGCCGACGCCACCCAGTGCGGGCGCGTTGCGGGCCAGCTCGGCGACCTCGTTGTCGAGGTGGCGATACAGGCTTTCGAGGTAGGCTCGCCACTCGGCGCCGACCGAGGCAACCGCGTCGGGCGCCGCCGACTGCTCGATGAGCAGCAGCGCCGAATCGACGAACTGCTGAATGAACTGGCGTTCGCGAGGATGCAGCGGCCCGTCGACGTAGCTCACCGTGAGCAACAGATCGAGCAGCACGCCGAGGTGGGCCGTGTCGGTGGTACCCGCCGAAGACGCCGACTCGCGCTGGGTCGACCGGTCTTTTGAGCCCTGCATGTGCCGATCAGAACCGCCCGAGCCCGTCAACGCAAGCCGCGAACACACACGATTGGCCCCGACCGAGCGACGCCGCCGAGCCTAACAGTCAGGACCGAACTCGAAGCCATCGGCAGGTGCGGCGCCGATGGCACCGGCTGTCTGCGGCCCGTAGAGTCCATCGACGCTGATCTGCGTGTCCGGGTTGTTGTGATTCCATAGGCGCTGGAATGCCTCGACCGAGATGTTGCGCATGTCGGTGCCGCCGCCGACATAGTCGAAGTGCACCGGGTCGTTGCTGCCGAACCAGTCGAACGACACTGCCTCGAGCCGAGACCGCCAGCTGGAGTAGTCCCCGACATCGAGGGCCAGCCCCGATTCGTGATTGCTGTGCCCGGGCTTCGCGGCCAGCGCGACCACGTTTGTGCACAGGCCATCGATATACCACTTGTAGAGCACATACTGCTGCACTGTGGAGCGCAGCGCCGAGTTGATGGTGATGGAGCCACCGTCGGCCAGCGCATCTTGCAGGCCCTCGGATGCGGCGCGCTGCAAGTACGGAAACGTCGAGATGTTGACCCCGGCGATGTCGCGGATATCGACCATCGAGCCCGGGCGCATGCATTCGATCTGTTCGATCAGTTGCTGGGCCAGGCCGCTCACGACCGACGTGCTGCAACCGGACACCGCCGCCTCGTCCACGGTCATGCCGTATTCGTAGCCCGAGTCCGGATCCGGCTGCGACGGGTCCGCGAGCAGCACGTTGCGGTCACCTACATGTGGGCCATCGCCGTCAATGTCGCCGTCGCCAGTCGCGCCGCCGACGTGACACCCCCACGACAGCGCAATGCCGAGACACACCAGCGCGAGCTTTGATCCTCCCATACCGCGATGTGCTGCAACGGTCGCGCCAGCGGCGGCGCGCGTGTTTGCGCAAGCTTACGACGACGCGCGTGGCGCGCAGAGGACACCCGGCTGCAAACAGATGTGAGCAGTGGCGAACACACGCCCATGTAAGCAGTGGCAAACACACGCCCACGCGGGTGTAGGATCGACATCGGGGAGGGGAGATGGAACGGCTGGTCAGCGGGTTCGAGCGGACGCTGTACGCAACGGGGAAAGTTGCCACGAGCAACGTGGTGGTGATGGGGCGCGTGGAGGGCCCCCTCGCGGACACGGCGTTGCGCCGGGCACTCACGCGACTACAGCGGCGACACCCGCTGTTGCACACACACATCAAACTGGACCCACGCACTGGCCGCCCCCGTCATGTCAGCGTCGGCACCAAGCGCATCCAGTTGCGTACGCTGGACCATGTGCGCCGCGGCCAGCTGGAAGCCGGCTGGCACAACCAGTGCGAGTTCGAGCTCAACACACCGCTGTCGGGCGACGGCTCGCCGGCAGCGCCCATCCGCGTGGTTTCGTTGCGGCCTCCGGAAGTCGGCAACGGAACCAGCGACGGCGGCGATCACGTCAGCGATCTGCTCATCACCCTGGCGCGCCACATCGGCGACGCGGCGTCGGGGGTATTTTTGTTCCGCGACCTGCTGGCCCTGCTCGCTGGCGACACCGACGAGCAAGAACGCCTGCCCGAGCGCCTGGCCATCGAGCAGTTGCTGCCGAAGAAGAACAAGACGTCCTCCGGCGGCCTCGGCGGCTGGTTCAGACAACCGCTACAGCTCGCCGTGGACGCGACCATCGCGCCGAGCGAAGGCCACACTCGATTCGTCGCAAAGCAACTCAAGCCGACCGAAACGGATGCGTTGTTGCAGCGCTGCCGCGCCGAAGACACGACGGTCAACGGAGCAATCGCCGCCGCGCTGGCAAGCGCCGCTGCCGCCGACATGGAGGACCGTGGCGACAAGCGCACAGACGTGGCGCTGTGCTGCGCGGTAAATCTGCGCGAGCACACGGCCAAAAAGCTCGGAGACGAGGTCGGGCCGTACACGTCGAACGTGTATTTCAGTCTGCGCACCGGCAAAGCGGAGCCTTTCTGGCAGCTGGCGCGCGACGCCCACGATCACGTGGGCACGGCGATCGCCCGCGGCGAGGCGTTCGGCGATGTGCGCAGGTTCGGCGAGCTGGCGCCCAAGAGTCTGGAACCGAGTGATCAGCTCGTCGACCAGGTACTGAAACGCTGCCCCGCGAACCTGAGCGTGTACAACCTGGGTCGGGTGCCACTCGGAAAGTCGGTCGGACCGTACCGGGTGCGCAAGCTACAGGCCGCGATGGGCCTGCCAATAGGCGAATGTGTGCGCGCCGCGGTAACGACTCACGCGGGTTGGCTGACCTTCAACCTGCTCTACAGGGAGGGCGCAATCGCGGCCGACCGCGCCGACGCGCTGGCCGAGCGTTGCATCCAGTCGCTGCGAACCGCCGCAGGCGCCGGCTGAGCTACCACTTCTCGGTGTACGGGCGCAGATCCAGCTCGTGAGTCCACGCCGACGGGTCTTGCGTGGACACGAGGTAGACCGTGTCGGCGATGGCGTCCGGCGCCAAGAACTGGTCTTCGGAGCGGTCCGGCAACATCTGTCGCGTGCGCGGCAAGTCGACCACGCCGTCGACCACGACCAGCGCCACGTGGATGCCGCTGGGGCCGAGATGACGGGCCATCGACTGGGCCAGGTTGCGCTGCGCCGCCTTCGCCGAGGCGAACGCCGTAAATTTGGCCCCACCGCGCAGGGACGCGGTCGCCCCGGTGAAGATGATGCTGCCTTTTTCCGCCGCCTTCATGTCGGCGATGACCTGGCGCGCGCACAGCAGCGCGCCGAAACAGTTGACCCGCCAGGCCTGCTCGAACGCATCGTAGTCGACCTCTTCGACCGTGCCCCAGACGCCGGAGCCGGCGTTGTACAGCAGCACGTTCACCGGGCCCAGATCGGATTTGACGTCCGCAAACGCAGACTCCACCGCGGCCCGATCGGTGACATCGCAGGCATATGCCCTGGCATCCGACAGCTGGTCGGCCAGCTCGGCGGTAAACTCCGTGGTCCGGGCGAGCAGCGCCACCGCATAACCAGCCCGATCGAAACGGCGCGCGAACGCCGCCCCGTTGCCCGGCCCCACACCAACGACAACGCATACCGGTTTCGACATTGCTGCAGCCTACCCCAGCGGGTACGCTCCGCCAATGCGACGCACAGCGTATCTGCTCCTGTCTCTGGCCGTGGTCTCTTCGTTGCTGCTCGGAGGCTGCTCGGGCAGCACCGACTCGACGAAAGCGCCCCGGACGGCGGCGACCGATGCTCCCAACTCGGCCACTCCCACCCCGGTCAAACACCAACCCGCCGCCGGCAAACCCATGGTCGCCGCGCCCGCGCCAAAGCCGGCCGGCAACACGGTGCCGCTGGCGGTGCCCAACGGCGCCGGCACGCTCAAGCGCGCTCATTTCATGTCCAAAGCGCTGGGCGTGGAAAAGGAGTATATGGTCTACCTGCCGCCGGGCTACGACGCGGACAAGAACGCGCGCTACCCGGTCATCTATTACCTGCACGGACTCGGCGGGCACGAGGGCAACTGGCCCAAGCTGGGTTTGGTCAAGAACGCCGACGCGCTCAAGATCGGCGCCATCGTCATCATGCCCGACGGCGACGACAGCTTTTACGCCAACGCGGTGTCCAGGTGGCAACCGTACGAGCGCTGCCTGAAACAGCGGCGGCCGTTCGGCGCCGAGCGCAACATGAAGCACTACTGCGTGCGCACGCCCAACTACGAAACCTACATGACGAGCGATCTCATCCAGCACGTGGACGCGACCTACCGGACGCTGGGCACCCGCGCCGGCCGCGGCATCGCCGGCCTGTCCATGGGCGGCTACGGCGCGCTGATGCTGGCCCTGCGCCACAAAGATCTGTACGCGGCCGCCGCCAGTCACTCGGGCGTCGACGCACTGCTGTACAAAGGTCCGTTCCCCTACGTCAAAGGCAAGGTGCAGCTTGCCACCAACATTCGCGCAGCGCTCAAGCGCCTGGGCTTTTTCGGCGTGTTGTTCCGCCAGGTGTTCGGCACCGAGCTGTCCAACTGGCAAAAGCACGACCCGGCCTTCCTCGCCCAGTCGCTCAAGCCCGGCGAGCTCGCGCTGTATCTGGACTGCGGCACCGAAGACGAGTTCCGCTTGCACAACGGCATGCAGTACCTGCACGAGCTGTTGTTGGCGCACAACATCGAGCACACCTACTACATCGGCCACGGTCATCACCGGGCGCCTTTCTGGCGCGACCGGGTGGACGACAGCTTGCGCTTTTTCAAGAAGCACCTGGCGCGGCCGGTCACGACCAGATAGTCGCGCTCAGCGTGCCGTGATGGTCACCGTAGCGCCGCGCTCCAGCTCGTAGCGCAGGCTCTGGCCCTTGCGCACCTTTTTCAAGAACACCGCGCGATACGCGTTGTAGCCGGTCGTGTCCATACCGTCGATGGCGACGATGACGTCGCCCTTGCGGATGCCGGCGGCCGCTGCGGCGCCGCCCGCCTTCACGTCGGTGACCGTGAGCTTGAACGGCTTGATCACCGACCTCGTCGGGTTCATCGACGAGCTGTTGAGCGTCATGCCCAGGTCACCCGCGGTGTCGCCCTTCTTGACGTACTTGGGCAGCACGGGGATCTTGACCGAGGCCGTCTGGTTTGCGGCAGCGTCTACAGCCGCGACGCCCCCGGAGTAGTCTTCGGACCGCATGCCCCAGACGAACACGAGCACCTTGCCCGGCGGCACGCGCTTGACGCGAAACGCGCCTTTGTCATCGGTGGTCACCCGCTGCATGAACGTCTTGCGCATCGACTCCTGCATGTCGCCCTTGGTCGGTATCGCCATGACGTACAGCCCCTTGGCCGGAGCGCCGGTGCCCATGACCGTCGCGATCCCCTCCACGGTCGCCATGCCCTGGAGCTGAAAGTCGACGTCGTCCTTGCTCTCGCCGGGTTTGAGCTCCACGGTCGCGTTGGCCTCGCCCTCCTCGGCGCTCACCACGATGGTGTACTTGCCCGCGGGCAGATCGGAGATCTTCCACTGCCCCTCGGTGGCAAAGAACGACTCGTCGCGGCTGAATCCGGTATCGCTCTCGTCAACGTGGATCTTGAACCGCTCGATGGCATCACCGGTGGTCGTGGTTACCTTGCCGCTCAAGGTCACCGTCTTCTTGATGGTCAGGGTGACCTCGGTGCCAAGCTCGACGTGCTTTTTGAACGCCTCGCCGCCGCCTTTGCGATACGCGCGCACCAGGTATTTTCCCTGCTCCAGTTTTTTGATCTCGAAGCTGCCGTCGGTATCGATCTGCTTGAGCCGGTAGAGGTAGCGTCCGGCGCTCGCGGTTTCATCGACGTAACTGTAGTTCCGCGGTGACGTGGTGGTGCCGTGTCCTTCGACGAA
>Ga0114931_10006186_pt1 | contig 14741 bp, 16 predicted proteins | sample 2SBtaG_FD_89579 | JGI IMG/M metagenome (GOLD analysis project Ga0114931, IMG submission 89579) | Deep subsurface microbial communities from Kolumbo volcano to uncover new lineages of life (NeLLi) - 2SBTROV14_V59a metaG | ecosystem: Environmental > Aquatic > Marine > Volcanic | place: Kolumbo...
CTGACCCTTGTTGGCCAGGTACATCGTTATCGCAGCAGTTAACGTCGTCTTGCCATGATCAACGTGACCTATCGTCCCTATGTTGACATGGGGCTTTGAACGATCAAATTTTTCCTTTGCCATTGCAATCTCCTTTTGCATCGACACCAGAAAACCAACAATTGATTATGATTTACTTTCTAACTCCGAGCCCACGACCGGGATTGAACCGGTGACCTCATCCTTACCAAGGATGCGCTCTACCGACTGAGCTACGTGGGCAGCCGCAGAGCGGGAGACGGGATTCGAACCCGCGACCAACAGCTTGGAAGGCTGTGACTCTAGCCAGCTGAGTTACTCCCGCTTAAAATATTTTTGACCAAGGAGCACTCCCGGATAGGTCTACCCGTCTCAATAAAACGCTTACCGGAAAGCACTACCTTTTTACATTTGTCACAGACAAAAAAATATCGGCTCAGAACTGCGAGTTAATCACCTGAAACCGATAAGCCCAACTCTACAAAAAATGTGGGGAGGGGAGGATTCGAACCTCCGAAGGCTTCGCCGACAGATTTACAGTCTGTTCCCTTTGGCCGCTCGGGAACCTCCCCATAAATCATTTTTTCGAGCCACCAGCAGGAATCGAACCCGCGACAGCCTCATTACAAGTGAGGTGCTCTACCTACTGAGCTATGGTGGCCTTGAAGATAGTGAAACAAAGAAAGCCACATAATTTATAAAAATAATCAGAAAAATCAAGTCTTTTTTTAATTATTTCAACAAAACCACTCATCTCTTAAACCGCCACTGACTCGCACCTTTTTTATCTTCAATGACCACGCCATTTTTCATCAACTCGTCCCGAATTTGGTCTGCAAGGTCCCACTCTTTTCTATTTCGCAATGCATTGCGCAAAGAAATCAGCAGATCAACAAAAGGCGAAACTGAAATCGGCTCAACTCCACCCTCTTTGAGCAATCCCAGCACATCTTGCGATAATTCTTTATATGTAGTAAACAGATGCTCCACAGATCCTTTTGACAGATCTGTATCGGCAGACAAAAGTTTGTTAATTTCCTTCGAGAACTCAAAAAGCTGACCAATAGCTGCCGGAGTATTAAAATCATCATCCATTTCTTTTTCAAAAAGAGACTTGAATTTGGCGCAAAGTTGCGTAACGACAGGGACTTCTTCGCCATCTTTCGCCTGATCGAGATATTGTTTGATATTCCGCAAAGTCGTTTGTAATCTCTCAAGGCCCTGCCCGGCAGCCTTGACAGCTTCGTCGCTAAAATCTACCGGACTACGATAGCCCGTTTGTAAAATGAAAAAACGAATCTGTTCGCCACTGTATTTTTCAAGTGCCTGTGAAATGGTGGTAAAATTGCCAAGAGATTTACTCATTTTGACACCATCAACAAGCACCATATTGTTGTGCATCCAATATTTCACAAACGGTTTTCCTGTTGCGGCTTCACTTTGGGCGATTTCGCATTCATGATGAGGAAACTGATTCTCCATACCGCCGCCGTGGATATCGATTGTTTCTCCCAAATATTTCATCGACATTGTCGAACATTCTATATGCCATCCCGGATAGCCGCGTCCCCAGGGGCTGTTCCATTGCATGACATGCTCCGGTTCGGCTTTTTTCCACAAAGCGAAATCAGCGGGATGACGTTTTTCGGGATTCACTTCCAGCCTGGCTCCTGCCTGTTGCTCTTCAACCTTGCGCCCCGATAGCTTGCCGTAATCCGGCCATTTGCTGACATCATAATAAATCGAGCCATTCACTTCGTAAGCATAGCCTTTTTTGAGCAGAGTTTCCACAAGTTCAATCTGTTCCGGGACATGGGCGGCAGCATGTGGCGAAATATCCGGACGCATCACATTGAGCGCATCCATTGCTTCAAAATAAGCGCGAGTATAACGTTCAACCAGTTCCATGGGTTCCACTCGTTCGCGTTTCGCGCCCTTTAAAATTCGATCCTCTCCCGAATCAAGAAGATGCCCTACATCCGTGATGTTCTGCACATAACGCACTTTATACCCCAAATAACGCAAGTAGCGCACAACGATATCAAACGATATATAACTTTTTGCATGGCCAATGTGGGGATAATCGTAAACAGTCGGACCACACACATAGATATGTACCCGGCCTTCGTGGAGAGGTTCAAATTTCTCTTTCCGCCTTGACAAACTATTATAGATATAAAGTGCCATTCTTCATTTTCCATTTCTTGCGGCGCCTGCCGCTTTTAAAACTTTTTCAGCCCTGTGTGCGTCGACAGGATTCGATGTTTTACTCTCTCTTTTTAATGAAGTTCCAACAATAACTCCATCTGCAATCTCCAGGATTGCAGTAATATTTTCAGAGGAAATACCGCTTCCCACAAAAACAGGACGATCGGTTTTCCCCACCACTTTTTCTAAAAAATCCATATTAATCCCCTCCCCTGTCCTTTGGCCGGTAACAATTACAGCATCGGCAAGGCCGCGCTCGCTGACGTCTTTTACCAGGTCATCCACTGATTGCTCAACCAAAGGATAGGAGTGCTTTACCGAAATGTCGGCAAAAATCAGGCATTTTGATTGAAGCGTTGAGCGATAGCGCAAAACCTGGTGTGCCTTACCAAACAAAAAGCCTTGCTCGCTCGTCGTCACACCAACGTGCACATTTGTGCGGATGAACCTGGCGCCAACCGACGCAGCAATGGCCAGTGCCGCGCCGGCATCATTGCGCAGAACATTCACACCCACAGGCAATGACGTTGCTGCGACAACCTCGGACGCAACACGTGTCATGCAAGCAATGGTTTCGGCAGGCACATTACCCGGATAAAACGGCACGTCACCATAATTTTCTACAATCAAGCCATCGAAACCCGCTCTTTCCAATGTCTTTGCATCTCGAACAGCGCGATCAATAATTTCTTTCACAGAACCAGCATAGTTCGGGCTGCCGATTAAAGGCAAAAGGTGTACCATGCCAATAACGGGTTTGCGGCTTGCAAAAATATTTAAAAACGGAAAAGACATTTTATTATTTCAGAATATTCTTCCAAGAAACTTGAAATTTCTCATAAAAAATCATTTTCGTTAATTTTTGATGAATCTCTTGTACCTTCGAGAATCCTGAGGTATTGTTATCGTTTTGTACTGAAGGAAACTCTTTCATTTAGTTTCTTCAATTAAAACAACTGCATGTGCTGCAATGCCCTTGCCGGTACCGGTGTATCCAAGGCCTTCGGTTGTCGTCGCTTTAACAGAAACTTGTTCGACGGCCAAACCCGAAGCCAGTGCAATGTTCTTTCGCATTTCAGCTACAAAAGGGCCTATTTTAGGTTTTTGCAAAATAACGGTCGCATCTATGTTCTGAATTTTGAAAGAACGTTTTTTCGTGAGATCAACGATATTTTTTAATAACAACAAACTCGAGATGCCGGCAAAACGAGGATCTGTGTCGGGAAAATGTTTGCCCAAATCACCCAGGCCGGCAGCACCCAAAAGAGCGTCACCAATGGCATGACAAAGAACATCGGCGTCGGAGTGCCCAAGCGCGCCACGCTCTGACGGAACATCCACACCGCCAATAATTAATTTCCGCTTTGGCACCAGTTTATGAACATCAAAGCCGTGTCCTATTCTCATTTACTTGCATCCCGATTTAAAAATGCCTCGGCAATTACAATATCTTCGGGCGAAGTGATTTTTATGTTCTCGTAACTCCCTTCTACAACAACCACCTTCTCGCCCAGATTCTCAACCAGCGCCGAGTCGTCCGTACTTTTATACTCATCCAAACGAGCTTTTTGATACGCTTTCACAAGAAGCTCTTTTTTGAACACTTGCGGCGTTTGCACACTCACCAAACTGCGTCGATCAAGCGTTTCAACGACAACAGCTTCTCTTGTGAGTTTAATTGTATCTTTGGGTTTTACGCCCACAAGTGCGGCGCCATATTTTCCGGCCGCGTCAACAAGCTTTGCGATCATTTCGGACGTAATAAAAGGTCGTACGCCATCGTGCACGGCTACAATTTCCACATCGTCTTGTAGTTTCTTTAACGCTGCCCAAACAGAATCCTGACGTTCTGCGCCTCCTGAAATGACTTTTTTTACTTTACTCAACCCCCATTGATCAGGAATTTCCGAGGTAAGCCTTTGAAGGCCCTCTTGAGGGACAACAACAGTGATGTCGTCAATTTTATCACAAGCTTGAAATCTTTCCAGAGTATATCTCAGAACCGGTTTGCCATTTATTTCCAGAAATTGCTTTTTCACCTGACCGCCAAACCTTTTCCCGGATCCGGCGGCCACAATGATTGCTGTAACTTTACGACTCAAAATGATTCCATTTTACAAAATGAGCATTGCATCGCCATAGCTGTAAAACTTGTACTTTTCCCTGATCGCTTTACGATAAGCCTTAAAAATCTGATCTCGCGTTGCAAAAGCCGAAACCAGCATAAGCAAGGTTGAATTCGGCAGATGAAAATTTGTGATGAGCCTGCTGACAATTTTAAAATCATAAGGCGGGAAAATAAATTTATCCGTCCAGCCACTTCTCGACTTTGCCCAGCCCTCCGAAGTCACAGCAGTTTCCAGAGCGCGAACCACGCTGGTTCCTACAGCAATGACACGCTTTTTATTTCTCGTGGTTTCGTTGATGGTCTCGGCAGCTTCTTCGCTAATGGCATAAAACTCGGAATCCATTTTGTGCCGTCCGAGGTCTTCGACAACAACAGGCCGAAAACTCCCCAAGCCAAGATGCAGTACAACTTTGACAATCTTGACGCCTTTTTTTTCAATTTTTTTGAGCATTTTATCCGTAAAATGAAGCCCGGCCGTCGGTGCAGCCACGGCTCCGCGCACACGGGCGTAAACCGTCTGATAGCGTTCTTTATCCAAAGGCTCCGGTTCTCGCTTGATATAGGGCGGCAGCGGAGATTTCCCCATTTTATCTACCATTGCATAGAAATCTCCGTCATAATTAAAGCGCACCACACGGCCACCCGAAACCGTATTGTCAATGACGTCACAGGTCAAATCTTTGCCAATGGAAAGTCGATTGCCAACCCTTACTTTTCGAGCGGGTTTCACTAAAACTTCCCAAAGGCTTTGTTCCAGTTCCCGCAGCAAAAAGACCTCGACTTTGGCATCTGTCTTGTCTTTCGTGCCTTGCAACCGGGCAGGAAAAACCTTGGTTTCATTAAGCACGAGACAATCGCCTTCATCCATGTAGTCGATCGCATCCTCGAAAACCCTTTCCTGCGTCGTTCCTGTTTCCCGGTCTAAAACCATGAGACGACATTTTTCTCTCTGATCGCTTGGATACTGAGCAATTAATTTTTCCGGAAGATTATATTTGAAATCGGATAGCTTCATCGCGCAGTCACCTCCATTTGAATTCTAATAGATTAATAAAGCAGCTCTGAAAGCATGCTGAAATTTTTACTGTCTAAAAAGATTCTCCTGTTGAGAACCTGTTTTTTTTCGCTTAAAATGTTTGAAAGCAAGATCGGTTGCAATCCTGCCGCGAGGCGTACGATTCAGAAATCCTTGTTGAATAAGATAAGGTTCGTACAACTCTTCAATAGTATCGCTATCCTAACCGATTGCAACGGCCAGCGTGTTCAACCCGACCGGGCCACCGCTAAACTTTTCAATAATCGATAGCAGAATGCGTTTGTCCATCTCATCCAAACCCTGTTCATCAACATCCATTTGCAACAAGGCATGATTCACAAGTTCCATGCTGATCTTTTTAAGTCCCTGAATCTGGGCAAAATCCCGTACACGCCGCAACAACCTGTTCGCAACCCGTGGCGTTCCTCGCGACCGTCGCGCAATTTCCAAAGCAGCATCACCGTCAATTTCATACTCTAATATTTTTGCCGATCTTAAAACGATATGCTGCAAATCCCCCGGCGTATAAAAATTAAGCCTGAATGAAACGCCAAACCGCGCCCTGAGGGGTGATGTGATCATCCCGGCACGCGTTGTCGCACCAACTAGGGTAAAACTCGGCAACTTGAGTTGCACCGTCCTCGCATTCGCGCCTTTATCTATAATAATATCCAGTTTGTAATCTTCCATCGCCGGATAAAGATATTCCTCGATCACACGATTAAGACGATGTATTTCATCTATAAAAAGCACGTCGTGTTCACTTAAATTGGTCAGCAAACCGGCCAGATCAGCCGGTCTTTCCAGCGCAGGGCCTGATGTCGTTCGTATATTCGCGCCCATCTCCTGAGCAATGATATTGGCCAATGTCGTTTTGCCGAGAACCGGCGGGCCGTGAAAAATGACATGATCGAGCGATTCGCCGCGTTCCAAAGCCGCACGAATAAAGACCTTTAAATTCGATTTCAGCTTTGTTTGCCCGATGAAATCTTCCAGGCGATAAGGCCGTAAAGTGAGTTCTATTTCATTCTCACCGCTCAACGGCTCGGGATATGTCGCTCTCTCTTTATAATCCAATCTATCTCAATTCAATTTTCAGTATTAGCCATTCAGTGCATCGCGCACAAGTTTCTCCACGGAAACACCTTTATCAGAAATTCGGGCAACTTTGGAGATGGCTTTCTCCGCTTCGTTGCGAGAATAGCCAAGTGACATCATGGCCAATATAGCTTCTTCAATAACATTCGGCGCAACTTTAGATACGGTAGTCCCCCAATCCCCCATTCGCCCGAGCTGCGCTTTCGCCTTGTCTTTCAAATCAATGATCAAACGTTGCGCCGTCTTTTTCCCCAGGCCCTTCACTCTCGTCAGCGCAGCTTCATTCCCATCCGCGATATTTTTGTAGAGTTCCGGAATTTTGCTTCCGGAAATGATTCCGAGTGCAAGTTTTGGCCCGATTCCGGAGACGGATAAAAGATTGCGAAAAAGTTCCTTCTCCTCAACTGTCGCAAAACCAAACAATACGAGGGCATCCTCGCGCACATGAAGGTAGGTCAACAACTGAGCTTCAGCATCCGGCTCGCCGATAGCCTCAAAGGTTGAAAGCGGGATAAGAATTTCCAGCCCAATCCCATTGATTTCAATCGTCACGCTCGTCGGCGCTTTGGCCGTAATTTTACCGCGAACGTATGAGATCATGAAAGACTCTTGTTCATTTGTTTTTGCGTCCAGTAACGGTTTGTGTGACAAATCGCAATCGCCAGGGCATCTGAGGCATCCAGAGGAGTAATCTTTTCTTTTATATCCAGCATACTCAAAACCATTCGTTGCACCTGTTCCTTTGAAGCAGCACCATTACCGGTCAATGCCTGTTTCACTTCTCTGGGAGAATATGACTTTATCGCTTTATTTTTATTCAAGGAGGCAAGAATAGCCGCCCCTCTCGCCTGCCCAAGCTGCAGAGCCGACTTTACATTTCGGCTGTAAAAAATATCTTCCAGGGCAATATAATCTGGTTGGTACTTGAGGATAATGTCAGTTACACGATCATAAATATTTTTCAAACGCAAATAAAACTCTGTTTTTGCACTGGAACGAATGCAGCCAAAATCGAGGCATTCAAAATGAGATAACCTTTCACTTTTAATAATGCCAAAGCCCGTGACTGCACTTCCAGGGTCTATGCCCAAAACCAACATAAACGTTAAGAATTAAACGCTTCGATGATGCTGTCGTCTATATCGAAATTAGAATAAACATTTTGCACATCATCATGTTCTTCCAAAAGGTCCATCAATTTGAGCAACGATTCGGCACTTTTCCCCTCAACTTTAACGGTGTTCGAAGGTTCCCTTGTAACTTCAGCACTCTCATACGCGATGCCGTTTTCTTCAAGTGCTTTTTTGACTGCTTCAAGGTCGCTCGCTTGCGTCGTAATGACAAACATATCTTCTTCCGTAGTAATGTCTTCAGCGCCTGCATCCAAAACAATCATCATCAGATCATCTTCAGTCGTGTTCGCCGTTGGGATGTGCACAACGCCTTTTTTAGCAAACATCCATGCCACGCTACCGCTCTCACCCATACTGCCGCCATATTTGCCCAAAAGATGTCGAATTTCAGCTACAGTGCGATTTTTATTATCAGTCAGTACATCAATATACAAAGCAACGCCGCCTGGGCCATAGCCTTCATAGACAATTTCTTCATAAGTAACACCTGGAAGCTCTCCGGTTCCTCGCTTTATCGCCCGATCAATATTTGCTGACGGCATATTTGCCGCCTTGGCGGCCTGAACAGCCGTGCGCAGCCTGGGATTTGATGATTCATCTCCTCCTCCATGACGGGCAGCAATTGTTATTTCTTTAATCAACCTCGTAAAGGTTCGGCCTCTTTCAGCATCTGCCTTGCCTTTTTTGCGCTTTATTGTACTCCACTTGGAATGACCTGACATATTGCCTCCTAAAAATAAGCCCGCCCCCAAAAACGTGCTGGGAAACGGGACCATTCATCAAATAATACATGAGTTGTTAAACTCATAAATTTCTACCATTTTGATTTGTCTGGGGGCTAACGAACAGCGGCGGAATATACGAAAAAAAAAGTCCAATTTCAATTAAAAAATGGGCGGTGAGGCAAAACTCGTTTAGGGGTGGAAAATCTCCATTTTTGAATCTCACGCTTTAAAACCACTAAAGCGGTTGCCGGAGATTTCTATTCGTTTTGTACACCCAATATCTTACGAATGAAATTGTGTCCATGATCGGCTACCATTTAATTTCTCATTCGTTAATTTTCAGGCCGTTTTCTTTGCACCATTGACGAAGGGCAAACCTGATTTGCTCATTTTCAAATTCGTTCCATTTTTCACGCAGACCAACTGAATCCAAAAGTGAATTAAAACGGCTGTATGCACCACGCGCATTAAACATCCGATTCACTTCTGCCATCTTTTGCGGAAGATAGCGTGAGACAAAATCAAAAACCAATTCTGTTCCCAGGTCCAGATCATTTTTATGAGGAATGGCAACATAATCTTCGCTATCGACATCATCCGGAAATTCATCGGTATCCGTAAGCTCGGACTGATAAAATGTTTCTCCGGTTTTTCTATTTATTACTGCTGAATGCATAAAGGGTTGTTCGGAACTCACAAAGAAAAAAGCGTTTTCGAGATCATTGAAATTAATCATAATAGCTTCACCTGAAATTTATTTCTTGTTTATAAAAAAAGCTTACTATTCTAACAAGCATCTTGCTCATGGTCCTGAGGGATTCTCATTATTACCACCACGCTCCATTTCATCTTCCCTTTTCTTCGGATTTGAATAAACCATCGAACGCACAACCCACGCCTCAAGATAACCTTTGCTCACTGCGACTTCCTGCAGATCATTGGCATCAAATCGTGAAATAGCATCGCCAATCCGAACTTTGTAGTACGGATCATCAAATGTGAGATAAACACCTTCATCGAAAATAAGCAAAGCATCTCGCTTGATTGCCCGGGCTTCCGCTTCGTCACGAGTGGAAATAATTTGCACACGATATCCGGGCACTTTTTCATCGACACTGGAAGAATCAGTATTTTTTACACCTTGCAGGAATTTGTCGATATTCAGAACGCCGGTCTCACCTTGTGAATTGGCCGAGATTTGAAAATCATAGTCGCCCAAAGTCATAGGATCAAAATCTTCTATCAGTTTCGGAGTCGTATCTTTCTTTTTTTCAGTTTCTTGTTGTTGGACAATTTTTTTCTGCCCCGCACAAAAAACCAAATTGCTGACAACAACAACAATGGCTAATAGCTTAATGCTTCGCAATTGCAACCCTTTCAAATTTAAAACGCAGAATTTTGAAAAAAAAGGTATTGAAATGATTGTAGAAATGCAATAAAAAATTATTAGCTTGACATTTCCAGTTAAAGGCATTATAATTTGTTTTAGAGATAATATAAAAAGAATGAACAATGAAAATAACAAAGGAGACGTCATGAGCGCAGAGGTTCTCGAAAAAGCAAAAGCTCACTTTGAAAACATCGTCAAAGGGCAAATAGAGCGCGTGGAGCGCATGAAACAAGCACAGGACTGGCTTGATTTCAGCACCCTCAAACCCATTAAAGTGGGCGTATGCTGGGGCGACGGTATTGGCCCCATTATCTCTCAGGAAACACAAAGGTTGATGGAATATTTGCTCGAAGATGAAGTTAAAGAAGGCAAAATCAAATTCGTGCCGATTGAAGGTCTGACCATCGAAAATCGTGTGAAACACATGAAAGCAATTCCCGACGATGTTCTTGAAGAATTAAAAGCCTGCCCTGTCATCCTGAAAGCGCCTACGACAACACCGGAAAAAGGCGGTCCTTATCCCAATATCGAAAGCGCCAATGTTGCTATGCGCCGTGAATTGGATTTATTTGCCAATGTACGTCCAGTACAAGTACCCGCCGAAGGGATTGATTGGATTTTCTTTCGCGAGAATACAGAGGGCGCATATATTCTTGGAAGTAATGGCATTAATGTAACAGAAGATATTGCATTTGATTTTAAAGTCATCACAAAGCAGGGTGCGGAACGTATTCTCCGCATGGCTTTCGACTATGCGCAAAAGAATAACATTGATAATGTGACTGTGGTAACCAAAGCCAATGTGATCAAAACCACGGACGGACTTTTTCTCGAAACCGCAGAACGTGTCGCCAAGGATTATCCGGGCATTAAATGGGAAGGCTGGTACATTGACATTATGACAGCCAAATTGGTCGATCCCAAACGTCGGACGCAATTCAGGGTTATTGTTTTGCCAAACCTTTACGGCGATATTCTGACCGATGAAGCCGCACAATTCCAGGGTGGTGTGGGAACAGCCGGCAGTGCCAACATCGGCAAACAATACGCCATGTTTGAGGCTATCCATGGTTCTGCTCCGAGAATGATTCAGGAAGGACGCGGTGATTATGCCGATCCTTCCAGTCTTATTCGAGCAGCAGCAATGATGCTGCGGCACATTGGCTTTAATGAAAAAGCGGAAAAACTGGAAATGGCTCTAGACGTGTGCGGTCAGTATGAAAAGAAGCTGGTCATCACCGGCCGTACAAACGGCGCTTCAGCACGCGATTATTGCGATTATCTCCTGGAGACAATCAAAGAACCCGATTTAAAACAAAAATGGGCAAGTTATACAAAAAAATAAACCTCTTCTTTTTTTAATCCCCCCGAGTTTTCAAAAGCCGGGGGGATAAATAAACCAGTCCAGTAAATTGATAATACTCATTTTAATTTGATAGGACTTCTGATGAAAGTTGCTCTTTTTATACCATGCCTTTCCGAACACATGTTTGCCGAGTCAGCCATTTCAATGATCAAAGTTTTAAAACATCTTGGCATTGATTATGAGTACGTCGAAGGACAAACATGCTGCGGCCAGCCCGCTTTCAACTCTGGTTATCGGAAGGAAGTCGTTCCCCTCGCAGAACGGTTTATCAAGTTATTCAAAGACAAAGAATACGTGGTTGCGCCATCCGGTTCATGTACGGCTATGGTCCGCGTATTTTACCACGAATTGGAAATTCGCGACGAGCTAAAACCGGCGCTGAATGATCTAAGCAAAAAGATGTACGAGCTTACGGAATTTCTGGTGGATGTTGCAAAAGTTGACGGCCTCGGTGGAAGTTTTGCACATCGAGTGACATATCATGATTCCTGCCATTTGTTACGAGAATTGGGGGTTCGCGAGCAGCCACGTAAACTGATCCACGGCATCAAGGACATTGATTTTGTGGAAATGGAAAAATCGGACACATGCTGTGGATTTGGCGGTACTTTTTCTTACAAATTTGCAGAGTTATCCACTTCAATGGTTGCGCGGAAATGTAAATACATTGAAGAAAGTGGCGCTGAATATGTTATTGGCGCAGATTCAAGCTGTCTGATGAACATTGACGGCTATTTGCGTAAGCACAAGATGAAAGCCAGAGCCATGCACATTGCGGATTTGCTGGCGAAAAGCCTGAATCTCTAAAACTTTTTTAGAAAATAACGGGATAAACCTATGGAAATGACACCGAGCAAAACCAAGCAATACATTAAGGAAGCTTTAAAAGATGACCATTTGCGGATGGCCGTTGATAAAGCAACCCAAACCGCTTTGCACAAACGTGAGGATAAAGTCGATCAAATTCCCTACTGGGAGGATTTGAGATTCAAAGCGCACGCGGTTAAACAAGATGTCATTGAACATCTTGATCAATATCTCGAAGAGTTTGAAAAGAATTGCAAACAAAACGGTATCCACGTGCACTGGGCCGCGGATACACAAGAAGCGCAAAAGATTATTTTCGATCTGGTTAAAGAAAAAAATGTTAAAACCATTGTTAAATCAAAATCGTTGACCACCGAAGAGATACATCTCAACAAATTTCTCATCGACAAAGGTATTGAGACGCTTGAAACAGACCTTGGTGAATATATCGTGCAGCTTATGGGTCAAATTCCTTCACATCTGACGGCTCCGGCGCTTCACCTCACCCGGCAGGACATTGGCAAACTTTTCCAGGAAAAGCTTGGCGTCGAGTATACCGAAGACCCGGAAGAACTGCTACAAATTGCAAGAGCAAGACTGCGGAAAAAATTCCTGGCTGCGGACATGGGGATCTCAGGGGCAAATTTCGCCATTGCAGATTCCGGAAGTTTTTGCGTTGTGGAAAATGAAGCCAATGCACATTTGAGTGTCTCACTTCCCCGCATTCATGTGGCTGTTATGGGCATCGAAAAGCTCCTGCCCGATAAAGGCGCTTTGCCGGTCTTTTTAAAACTGCTGGCACCAAGCGCAACCGGGCAAAAAGCAACATGCTACGTCAATTTTATCGGCGGTCCGTCCAGTGAAAAATACAATGAAGGGCCGGAAGAAGTGCATGTGCTGCTTTTGGATAATGGGCGTTCGAAAATTTTGGCAGACTCACGCCTCAGGGAAACTTTATTTTGCATCCGCTGTGGAGCATGTCTGAATATTTGTCCCGTTTACCAACAGGTCGGCGGACACGCTTATGGCTGGGTTTACATGGGGCCAATCGGCATTACACTCATTCCACAGTACCTGGGATTAGTTGAGGGCAAATATGCGCCTTTTGCCTCAAGCCTTTGCGGCGCGTGCTATGAAGTCTGCCCCGTTCGCATCAACATACCTCATCACCTTCTTAAACTGCGAAATGAAGTGGTCGAAGCCGGGCAATCCATGAAAGTAGAAAAGATGGGCATAGCAATGTGGGCATTTCTTGCAAAACATCCCATGCTGTATCGGTTTGCAACATGGTTCCCGGCACAATTTCAAAAACTTTTACCAGGAGAAACGGCATTTCCCGCACCGGGATACACCAAAGAAAGAGCTCTCGGGCGTTTTGATCCAAAAGGCTTTAGAAAAAAACTTTTCAAATTGGAAAAAGATTCTAAAAAATCAACGGAGTGAGAATGAATAACAGTCGTGATAAAATATTGGGAGCCGTTAAAGATGCGCTGCGGCAGCCATCTCATCTCCCACCGACGCCGCAAGGCGTTGATGAGCGTATCAAAGAAGGACTTGCATCTGTAACGCCAAATGACTATGTCGGTCTGCGGGAACAGTTTAAAAAAGAGTTGGAACTCGTCTCAGGAGAATTTCAGCTTGTTCACAGCACAGACGAAATCGTCACAGCGGTTAGCCGAATGATGCAGGAAAGCAATTATACTTCCCTCACAATCGCCGGTGATGGTCCTTACGATGGAATCGCACAACGTGTGACGGAAAAAAACAAAGCTATTCAGCTTGTAAAAGCCTCGGATTATCAAAAGACTGAGCGAAAAGAAAAACTCGCCGCAACCGAGGCTGCACTTGTAGATGTCAACCTGGCAGTTGCAGATGTAGCCAGCCTTGCTTTGCTTTATGATGACACGCCAAGCTCTTTACCCCATTTTTTACCCCTGACAATTTTCGTCGTCATCAAACCTGAGCAACTTGTGGCAAATCTTTTCGAGCTGTTTGAAAAACTGCCGGCAGAGAAAGCTAAAAATATGACATTAATTACCGGCCCCAGCAGAACAGCAGATGTGGAAAAGGTTCTCGTTCTTGGTGCACATGGACCGAAAAGGCTGGTTGTATTTATGCTTGAAGAAAATTGATCTAACTATTCAGGTTGCTGAAAGTTTTTTGCAACTCATGCTCGTTGTGCCGTAACAAAAATCAAGGCAAACGTCCAGAGGTCGCGGAGATGCGTAGAGAAAAAACAGTATCAGGTTTTGATATTTGTACTTCGCTGGACGATAAAGCAGTAAACAAGGTTAAACCGCAAAATAAAGGAAAAAACTTGAATGCGGCGGGTTAATTGATATATTCTAAGCATTTTTAAATGTTGCTATTATGGATAGATTCATTATCATCTCTGCGTTCTCCGCGACCTCTGCGTTTAGGACTGTGAATTAAATAACTTGGCCATTTGCATTTTATCATGCCTTGTTTTTAATAGAGTTGTTTCGGTGCGCTCGGTCAAGTTAATTAATTCACGTCCCTTAGAAATACTGTTTTCTAAGAAAATCAAAGCAACCTGAACAGTTACATAGTAAAAGCCGTCAAGCTCATTCTTTTCTGTGTGTATGCAAAAAAGCCGGTGTCCAAAAATAATAAGGGTGACCCATTACAAATGATCTAATTACTATTGACACTTTCTAAAAAAAGGGAGGCATTCAAAATGGCCAAGAAATTTTTCTCCTTCATCATTGTTTCGTTAACCCTGCTCGTACTTTTTTCAGCATTTTTAAGCTGCGGAACAAAAACTGCACAGCAGCAAGCACAAAAAGATCGATTGCAATGGTTTCAGGATGC
>Ga0114931_10006187_pt1 | contig 14741 bp, 19 predicted proteins | sample 2SBtaG_FD_89579 | JGI IMG/M metagenome (GOLD analysis project Ga0114931, IMG submission 89579) | Deep subsurface microbial communities from Kolumbo volcano to uncover new lineages of life (NeLLi) - 2SBTROV14_V59a metaG | ecosystem: Environmental > Aquatic > Marine > Volcanic | place: Kolumbo...
AGAGCTTCAGAACAGCAAGACAACACTGAAACAGTGGTTTTTAGCTATGCTTTTATCAGATCAAGCGTATGGGTTATTTGAAATGTTTAAAAATAACGCTGTCTTAATTAGAACTTAACTATTATTACTAATATGGCAGGGCTATACATTCATATTCCCTTTTGTAAACAAAAATGTAGTTATTGTGATTTTCATTTTTCAACATCTTTAAAATATAAGCAAGAGTTATTACAGGCTCTTATTAAGGAGCTTTCGCTAAAAAAAACGATAATCAATACTCCTATTGAAACTATCTATTTTGGAGGGGGCACACCATCGTTGTTGAATGAAAAAGATTTAGAGTTAATTATTGATGCCATTTATAATAATTATGAAATAGCTGGAAATAAGGAATTTACGTTAGAGTGTAATCCAGATGATTTAACTCCTCAGAAATTAAAAGAGCTAAAAAAAGCTGGAGTAAATCGATTAAGTATTGGGATACAATCATTTTTTGATGATGATTTGTATTTTTTTAATAGAGCACATAATTCCAAAGAAGCTGTAAATAGTGTTTTAATAAGTCAAGAAGCGGGTTTTGAAAACATAACCATTGATTTGATATATGGATTTCCATTATTAACAGATAAAAAATGGGAAGAAAACTTAGCAACATTTAATCGATTAAACGTTCCTCATTTATCTGCTTACACATTAACAATTGAACCCAAAACAGCTCTTCATTATCAATTAAAAACGGGCCAGGTAAACCCTTTAAGTGATGAAAAAACTTTAGCACAGTTTAGTACATTAATACAGCGCACCAAAGAATATGGTTTAACCCAATATGAAGTTTCTAACTTTGGAAAAGAAGGTTTTTATTCTGTTCACAACAGTAATTACTGGAAAGGAGTAGCCTATTTAGGAATAGGACCCTCTGCTCATTCTTATGTAAACGGTAAGCGATGCTGGAACGCTGCGAACAATAGAAAGTACATTCAAGCGCTTTTGAAGAATGACAATAACTATTTCAAAGAAGAACTAATTGATGAGGATACAGCATATAATGAATATATTTTGACAAGATTGCGAACTATTTGGGGTATCGATAAGGCACAAATTAAAAGACGGTTTAGCGAAAAATTGTATAGGCATTTTGAAAATGAGTTAAATAGCTATACCAATTCACCATACATTGATGATAGGGAAGGGGTAATAACTCTTTCCCAAGAAGGATTATTCATTGCAGATAAAATTACTTCAGACTTATTTTATATAGAATAAGCTTATAGTTGCAGGGTTTCACATTTATTTTAATCTCCACAAAACATCCAACTTTAATTTTGTTATTTTTGAAATTTAGAAATAAAATTCTACAATAACGCAAAAATATAAACAATGAAATTGGATGAATTGGACTTAAGTATTTTAAAGCGATTGCAAGAAAATGGTAAAATTACCAACCTGCAATTGTCTAAAGATATTGGTTTATCTCCGGCACCAACTTTGGAGCGTGTAAAAAAGTTAGAAAGCAGTGGGTTTATTAAAAGCTACCATGCTCTTGTTGATGAATCGAAATTAAATTTAGGACTTACGGCTTATATGCAGGTTTCATTAATTCGTCAAAGAGAAAATGCAATTTCTAATTTTGTAAGTAAAATTAATCAGATTGATGAAGTAACTGAGTGTTATAACGTTACTGGTCAAGCAGATTATTTATTAAAAATTATTGTAAAAGACATTACCGCATTTGATGAGTTGGTAAAGAAGAAACTTACTCTTATTGAAGAAATTAGAAAAATGGATTCAATGGTGGTGATTTCTAATGAGAAAACGAGCAAGGTATTGCCTTATCAATATAAATGAATATAGAAGAGTTTCGAGATTATTGCATTGCGAAAAAAGGAGTAACAGAAGGCTTTCCGTTTGATGAATCCACACTTGTTTTTAAAGTGATGGGAAAAATGTTTGCTTTGGTTAACATTCAAAAGATTGAATTTGTTAATTTAAAGTGCGACCCAGAAAAAGCAATAGAACTTCGAGAAGAATATCAAGGAGTAACTCCAGGGTATCATATGAGTAAAAAGCATTGGAACAGTGTTTCAGTTTTAGGAGATATTCCTGATAAATTAATTTATCAATGGGTAGATAATTCTTATGATTTGGTGGTATCTTCGTTAACTAAGAAATTACAGGAAGAATTAAAAAAAGGTTAAGATGAAAAGGCTGATAGGATATTTTTTACAAGGGCTACTTTATTTAGTGCCAATCACAGCAACAATATATGTGGTTTATGAGGCAATTGTTACGGTAGATGGATTAGTACCTGTAGATGTTCCTGGAGTAGGGTTGTTGATTATTGTAATTGTGGTGACTCTTGCTGGTTTTATTGGGGGCACCTTGTTGTCTCAGCAGTTTTTTAGGTTAGAAAAAATATTGGATCGCGTTCCATTAATTAAAATTATATACTCTTCGGTTAAAGATTTATTGTCTGCATTTGTTGGAAAGAAAAAACGATTTACAGAAACTGTATTAGTAAAAATGGAAGGAGATGTAGAGCGGTTAGGGTTTATTACACAGAAAGATTTAACGCAATTAGGAATATCTAAAGATAAGGTCGGGGTTTATATTCCTTTTTCTTATGCAGTAACGGGTAACCTTATTATTGTTCCAAAGGAGAATGTTACACCTATAGATGGATCTTCAGCAGATGTTATGAAGTTTATTATTTCAGGGGGAGTTACTAATATTAATGACTCGAACAAACAAGGAGAGAACTCACTAGGTGACGAGCAGTAAAGTATTACTCATTAGCAAAAATGGTAATGGCAATCATTCCTCTTTCAACATGCTGAAAATCTAGTTCAATTAATGCTTTTTTATTTGCAGTTTCCCACCTGTGGATGTTATTTTCTTCACCAACATAATTAAAAGAATTGTTTTGTGTTAAATCTTTAATTATTCCCATAAGTACGTTTTGGGCTTCTTTTTCTTTATCAAAGTAGACATCAACACCTATTTCAAAACAACCGCTATCATCAAAACGATAGCTAACCACATACATTTCATCTTCCCGGATGGGGTATTCGTATTCTAAAAAATCATTGTTTTGTTTAGAAAGCGCAGCTTTTTCTTCTATTTGTTTAATATCAGCAGCTGATTTATTAAGATCTTGAACTCTTTCGGAAATTGTTTTTAAAGCAGTAACTTGTTCGTAAGAAGTTCCAACTTCTCCGCAAGAGAAAAGACTAATTAAAAGAATTATAATGGCAGACTTTAAGGATAACTTCATATTAACAGTAATTATTCATTAGCAAAAATGGTGAGCATAATTTCTCCTTCAGCTTTATTGAGATAATCTAATTCTACAGTAGTGGTTTTTTGTTCATCTTTCCAAATAAGCAGATTGTCTTCTTCTGTTGGAGTACCATATTTATCATTAAAATAGGTGCTTAAAGTGTTTTGAGCCTCTACAACAAAAGTGTTTGAAGACAAGTAAAGGTCTAAATCAATTTCATAACACCCCTGTTTGTCAAATTGGTAAGTAACAATATAGGTTCCTCGATCTTTTAAATCATATTCATACTCAAGAATTGTTTCGGTATCTGTAATAAGTGCTTTTTTGCGTTCGTGCTTTTTAATCTGTTTAATATTTTCGTTGAATTGGGCTCCCCTAATAATTCCTTTATTGTTTTTAATAATGTGGGAATAGTAGAGACTAGTTTCTTTAACAGAATTATTATCACAAGAGAAGATAGCGATAACAATTAACAACGAAAATAAAGACGTAATTAGTTTCATTTTATGGAATAATAGCTATCCAAAGATAGCTATTATTTTAAGTCGTTAAAAGTAAAAGCAATCAATATTTATTTACATTTGGCAAGTTATGCTACAGGCGTATAAACATCATATATGGCTTCATTTAACTGTTATTATTTTTGGGTTAACAGGAATACTGGGGAAGCTAATATCAGCTGATTCCTACTTGCTGGTATGGTACCGTGTTGGTCTTGCTGTTATTGCCTTATTGCTTTATTTTTTCTTTAAACGACATTCATTAAAAGTAAGTGCTAAGCAGCTTAGAAATACGCTGTTAACTGGGGCTATTCTTGCTGTTCATTGGGTGGCATTTTTTGAGGCGATTAAACAATCAAATGTGTCAGTTGCTTTAGTTTGCATGTCTAGTAGCACATTGTTTACAGCTCTTATCGAGCCTTTGTATTTTAAGAGGAAGATAAAACCTTATGAGTTTATCTTCGGATTATTTATTATAGTTGGGTTGTACTTCATCTTTAGTTTTGAGTTTAAATATTTGATAGGAATATTGTTGAGCATTTTGGCTGCAGTTTTGTCTTCTTGGATGACGGTGCTTAACGGAATTTGGATTAAAGATACGAACGCCAAAACTATTTCTTTTTATGAGTTATTGGGGGCTTTTATCTTAGTCTCAGCTTATTTGTTGGGAGCGAATGGGTTGGATGTTAATTCCTACAAAATAGCGATAAGCGATATAAAGTGGTTAATTATATTAAGCACCGTTTGTACAGCTTTTGCATTTATTATGAGTGTTGAGGTAATGAAAAAAATTTCTCCTTATACAGTTTCTATATCAATAAATCTAGAACCCATCTATTCCATTATTTTAGCGATTATTATTTGGCCCGAATCCGAAACAATGTCTTTTGGATTTTATATGGGGACAATAATAGTTATTGCAACTATATTTTTAAACGCCTATTTAAAAAACAAGGACAATAAAAAGGTTGTAAAAAGAGAAGAAGTTTAAATAAATCGAATGTAAACATCTCCGTAAGAGGTGTCAATAAATTCTTTGGTTTGAACAAAATCAATCATTTCTTGACCAGGCTTCCATTGTTCTAGGTTGAATTTCATTGTTTCTCCGTAAGAAAAATTACATTCAATATTTCCTAGGCTAGTTAAATGCTCCAGACAATCAACCAACACTTGAGTATTTTCAGGAACGATATACTCTAAAGAAAGTGCTTTTAATGGTTTAGAAAGTCCTTTTAATACATCATACTCGTATCCTTCAACATCTATTTTACAAAAAGCAGGTGTTCCGTATTTTTCAATTAAAATATCCATGGTAGTCATGCTAATTTCAATTGTTTTTCCCCAAGCAGCTCCTTTAAATCTATCTTCTTGCATCATGTTTACATGATCTTTAGAAAAAGAGGAGATAAGGGTAGATCCAGAAACATACATAGTTTCAGTACTTTCTTTTTCTCCTAAACCGTGCTTTACTAAATCTATTTTATCGCCAAATCGTTTAGTTAAAAACTCATAACACTCTTGTTGGGGCTCTACAGCAACAACTTTAGCACCTAACTCTAAGAAAATAACGGTTCTGTTCCCTTTGTTAGCACCAACATCAAAACATAAATCTCCTGATTTGATGAATTGACTATAAAAATCTTTACGTTCAGACTTTTTAAATAAAGTGATTAATTTATTTTCCATATCGATGGCAAAGGCATAAAGCCCAACCCCTCGCAATATCGTTCTTAAAAGTTTTTTCATGAATTAATTAACTTCCTTGATTCATTAATAGACTATTAATATTTACAAAGCGACCTTTCATCTCGTCTGCCAAACCAGACTCTTTGTATTTTTCATTGGTTAAAATGATTAACTGTTGTAAAATGTACTTCGACCTATCGGTTACATCTTTCACTGATTTCTTAGCATCACCTTTTAATGATAAGTAATAAATCAAGTCTTCTTCGTATCGATTTACTAGGCTACGAACAATTTGATTACCTTTTTCATATTGTTCAATACGGTAGAGTAATTCTACTGAAGAAAGCATGAAATAATCGTAAGGAACCACATCTTCTGGAATAGAAGCAATACATTTATCTAGTACTTCTCCAGCTTTATCATTTTGTCCTAATCGGATGTATTCTTGAGCTAGTCTTGCATAGTTATTTCTAAAATTCATGCACATTCTTCGATTGTTCTCATCCATATACACTTTATTCTCTGTCATCCCTCCCCAAACGAATTTGTTCATCAAGTTTTCGTACATAATTTCTGTATTCACTTCACCAGTTTGTCCATCAAAATTTTGAGCTTTAAATGGAACCAAACGATAAGCCAACCCTTCCAATTGAAAATAATCAGTTAACCCTAAATAGCTATCAGCACCAGTAGTTATAGCAAAGTATATAGGCCTCTTCCAATCGTTAGCGGCTAGAATGTCTAAAATGATTAAATCATTTTTCATGATGTAATTTTTATTTACTGTCCACTCTACATTGTCAACTATTCGCTCTGCTCTATCTTTAGAAACCGTTCCGTTTGCTAAAACAGCCGCTTTATCAACCGATATTTTAAAATTCTTTGTAGGAATATAGTCTACCATTTTTTGACCTTGACCTACATTAACTTTCGATTTTGGAGTATCATCCATTACAAAAGCGATAATCTCATCTACATCTCTAAAACCTGTAACCCCTGGCTTTTCATAAACAGGCAAATAATCGTTGGTACCTTGTCTAAGTTTTTCTTCAGGAATTCGTTGAGGGATACCATCTGCAATCCAGGCTTTCCTTCTCATTTGCTGGATGTACCAATCGGTATTTAATAAACTTAGGTTTACTACCCGAACATCTGTTCTGTATCGTTCTACATCTTGAACGTACCAAAGCGGGAAGGTGTCATTATCGCCATTAGTAAATAAAATAGCATTAGGTGCACAGGAGTTGAGGTAGTTTCTTGCAAAATCTCTAGCTGTATATCGTTTAGATCGATCATGATCATCCCAGTTTTGAGTAGCCATTAATGTAGGGACAGCTAATAAACAAGCAACAGAAACAGCAATTGCACTTATTTTTTGAGGTACTTTTTTGCTGAGAGACTCAAACAAGGCATATACACCTATAGCAATCCAAATGGCAAAAACATAAAAAGAACCCACATAAGCGTAATCTCTTTCTCTTGGCTGAGGAGAAGGAGGGTTGGTATAAAAATTAATCATGAGCCCTGTAAAAAAGAACAATAACCCCAATACTAACCAATCTTTAGGGTCTTTTGTGAATTGATAAATCAAACCAATTAGCCCTAAAATTAATGGAAGGAAATAATAGGTGTTATGTCCCGGGTTATTCGTTGTGCTTTTTGGCAATTTGCTTTGATTTCCTAATCGAATAGCATCAATAGGTTTTATCCCACTTAACCAGTTACCATTTACAACATCTCCTGGGCGCGTATTTTGAACATCTGTTTGTCTACCAGCAAAATTCCACATAAAATATCTCCAATAAAGATGTCCCCATTGGTAACTTAATAAAAAAGCAAGGTTTTCTCCAACGGTTGGCACCTTAATGGTTTGCCCATTTGATGCGCGTTTATTTTTTCCTTTATAATCACTCCATGCTTTATAATCTCTAATGTGGTGTGGTTGTGTACTCCACATTCTCGGTAAAATACCTGATGTTTTTTTATCGTAATTAGGTTTATTTTTGTTGCCTTTGTTTACTACCTCGTATTTACCTGTTTCTTTATTTTGAAAATAAGTAGGTTTTCCTTCTTTATAAGGCTCTCTAGCATCCAGAGGCGTGTTAAAGTATTGACCTGTTAAGAATGGAGATTCTCCATATTGCTCACGATTTAAGTAAGACAATAAGCTAAATACATTTTCTGGGTTATTTTCATCCATTGGAGGGTTAGCTGCAGAACGCGCCATGATAACACTATAAGTAGAGTATCCTACAAGAATTACGGTAAAACAAAGCAAAATAGTATTTAGTAAAACTTTATCGTTCTTTTGAGTGTAATATAACCCCCAAGCAATTAATCCTGCAATAAAAATAAAGTAGAAAACCAGCCCAGAGTTAAAAGGCATTCCCATAGAATTAACAAAAAGTAATTCGAACTTAGAAGCTAAACTATACGTTCCAGGAATTATACCAAACTGAACAATCCCTAGTACTAATACTGAAAATAGAGCTGCTATTCCTAAGTTTTTTGCATTTAACTCTCGAGTTTTAAAATAGTATAAAAATACCATGGCAGGAATTGCCAACAAGTTAAGGAGGTGAACTCCAATAGAAAGCCCCATTAAATAAGCAATGAGCACCATCCATCGAGTACTGTGTTTTTCAGAAGCTACAGCTTCCCACTTTAATATTGCCCAAAACACAGCGGCAGTAAATAGAGAGGACATGGCATAAACTTCACCCTCTACAGCTGAAAACCAAAAGGAATCAGAAAAAGTATAAGCCAATGAACCTACAACTGCAGCACCGAAGATGGCAATCGTTTTATCTTGAGTTAACTCACCTGTTTTAAGGGCTAATTTTTTAATTACAGCAGTAATTGACCAGAACAAAAATAAAATGGTAAAAGAGCTACTTAATGCAGAAAGGGTATTAATGGCATAAGCGGCAGTTTCATTAGAGGCAAACATGGTAAAAAACCGACCAATTAACATAAATAAAGGCGCTCCAGGAGGGTGGCCAACCTCTAGATTGTATGCAGTAGCGATAAATTCACCACAATCCCAAAAACTAGTTGTAGGTTCTATAGTAGAAACATAAACAAAAGTGGCTATTGCCCATATTACCCAGCCTATAATGTTGTTTAATTTTTTATAATTCATAGCATTAAATATTTCCAGTTCACGAAAATATGAATTTCTAAAGTATTTCTTGTTAAAGGATGTTAATTGATGTTAAAAATTGTTTTGGGCGAAAAAAATATTTTATTACATTTGCCGACCTTAATGCCCGATGGTGTAACTGGCAACACGTCTGTTTTTGGTACAGAAGAGTCTAGGTTCGAGCCCTAGTCGGGCAACAATAAAAAACCCTAATCAATTAACAGTCAATTGCTTAGGGTTTTTTCATTCTAAATATTGTACGATTATTGTATTGTAAAGGGTTATTTTAAACTTAATACAGTATAAATATCATCATTTAACACCGTTACAGAGTAATCGTTTTTAACAGTTGCTCCAAAAGAATTTTTTCCTTTAGCAGTAAAGTTAACATAATATACAGCTTCCTTTGTATTATCTGTTTGTTTATTTAAAAACGCAAGTTCTTTTTCAGTATGATTAAGTAAATCGGTAACATCAATTTCTTTACTCATTTCTTTAATTTCATTTAGCTTTTCTTCATTGATAATTTCTTTTCTTTGCTTTACATTGAATGTTTCTGTGATTTCCATACTTACAAACTCATAACTTTCAGAGTCTTTCATTGCTTTTTTAAGCTCTGAAGCTATACTTTCTTTAATAAGTTCATCTTTAGTTTTTTGTTTTTCACTACAAGAAATTAGTAGTAAGATAATACAATTGATTAAGATAGTTTTTTTCATAAGAGGGGTGTTATAGAATGTGATTATATTGTATATTACGCTTTAAATGTATTTATTTTTTACCAAATAATTTAATAGTTGCTTTCTTGGTTAGATATTTTGTTAATCCAGCTACTTCAGGGTTTTTATTTACGAAGTGTGTTATTTGTAGGTTACCTACACCCATAACTTTTGTAAACTTCAAAAACAATATATCGTTGGGTGTTTCAACTTGAATAGCTTCTTTAGGTATTTCTTCAAACCCTTTTTGAATAACAGCATACAAATCGTTAAAATCCTTTTCAGATAAACTAAATGATTTATACTCTGTAACCTGTGTGAATTTATAATCATTGTACATAATGGTATAGGTGTCGTTTACTTTATAACATTCAATGTGCTGTACTTTGCCGACTTTAATTTTTTCCGCTGTTTTAGATACTTCAATTTGAGCAAACATTATTGAGGATAGAAACAATGAAATTGATAATAAGATAATTTTCATAATATTTAATTTGTCTTTGACAGCTCCAATCAAAGAGTTAGTTAAAAATAAGAGGCGTGGAACTGAAACTATAAAAATTAAGGTATCGCCAGACACCCAACACTAATACAGAAACAGACCACGCCAATACGTGGAGCTGCTATCTATATTCTTTAGTGTTTGATTGAAACTGGCGATTTCTAATTTTAGAATACGATTACACCTCGTTTATATTTTATTTAATGTTTTACATACTTTGCTTTTTATTGATACCCAAATGTATCAAATAAATGTCATAGTTAATTAAGTTGTTTTAATGTTAGTAAATGTTAGCTTTAGAAGTGAGCTTTTGTGAACATCCAATGTTAAGTTTTGTTAAGTTCAAGGTCAGGTTTTGTCAGGTTTCAATCTTAGGTTTTATGAGGTTTTTATAACAAGTTATGACAAGTTCTAATGTTAACTATTGTTAACAGTTTGATTGTCTTTAATTGAATGTTTTATGTCAGGGAAAAGAGGGGTTTCTTCTATGTCTTTGTATTGATTCCAGTACTCTTTTATGTTGGTTATAATTGTTTCTTTATCTGCATTTGTAGAATAATATACTTTAAGAGCTTTTGATATTATCTCGTTCATTTTTTCAATAGTTAATTCATTATTTTCAATAAATTGAATTAACTCTTCAAATGATTTAATTTCTATATTCATTTTAATAAATGTTAATCTTTAAAACTTATTGTGATAGGTGTAAAAACATTTTTATTAGAATCTTTCACCTCAACACTTCTAGGCTTTGGGATGATGAAACTGCTTAATTTCAGCATTAATTCTAATGCTTTAGCAGGGTTATCTTCTGCAACTTTTTCAAACCATGATTGTATATTATCAGTATTGGCTTCTAATATGTCAGAATAAACACCCCTTAGCTCTTTAAGATTAGTGTCAGAACCTCTTTTACTCTTCTTGCCAGCTTCTTTTGCTGTTTCTGAATTAAATCCCATTACGTTATTTTTTTGTTATCTAACATGAAAGATGATTGTAACTTTTTGTTTGCTGTTGTGTAAGAATTAACCCTATACTTGAATGGTCATTTGTTACACAATTATTATTCTTTGGTTTAAAATGTTGGTCAAATGTTACACAATTTGTGTTTAATTGTTCCCATTGATTTTTTATTAGTTCGCTAATTTTATTCTTTAATTGCATAGAGTGTTTAGCTTCAATTCCATAATACTTTTTCTTTGGTCTGTCTAAGTGATTTGATTTAATACCTTTCCAGTATAGAGGGTTTTTAAATTGTAATATCAATACTTGTTCTTTATGAGTTAATAGACTCTCATTGATTGTATAATCATAAAAAAGTATTTCTTTCCAGTAAATTAATAAAACATTTTTCACTTTATTCAATAGGCTTCTATTCTTTAAGTCAGATAAATAAACAATGTCAATATCGTTTACTTGCTTCATTTTTTTAAAGTGTATTTCATACCGCATCAAATTGTTTTTTATTCCATACTGCAATGATTTGTTATAGCATTTAATTCTATACTGTGTATGGAGTAACTCCTTGTAATTTGTTGATTTTGGATTACAAAATAGCTTTCCTTTATGAAACATTAAATTGTCAAGTATTTTTTCAGTATTGAATTGATGTGCTATGTTAAGTCCGAACTCAATATTCCTTAAAATAGATTGTCCTAAATTAATATTGAATTTGTTGTTGAGGTCTTTTAAAACATAGCATAGTTGAGTATAATTAAATGTATTACCATTAAATCCTTTTTCAATTTCTTTTTTAGTGTGTTGGCTTGGTGCTTTTACCTTTTGTAACCGATTATAGTATTTGTGTAAACTACCTTTAAAACACATTTTACCACTTTCGTAGATAGTAAATGTTAGATTGTTGTATTGAGCCACAATTTCACCCTCAATTAAACCTGTATTGAGCCAGTAATTACCTTCAAATTCTAAAAATTGGTTCTTAGTCCAGTTGTCATAGTTACAGCCGTAAACCTCAACTTTTACATAATCAACCACTCTCTTATTTTTTAAGTAGAGTTAAGGACTCCATAATTTCACTACGCTTGTAGTATCTTCGATTGCCGATACCATAGGCTATAAGTTTACGTTTGTTAGTCCAATGCCAAAGGGTGCTGCTATCAATTTGTAATAGCTTACAAGTTGCATCACGGGTAATGAGTTCATCACTTGCTTCTTTACTTAGAAGCTCTTTTTTAAGATTCTCTAATTGAGCCTTTACATTTTCACTGATAAGATTTGTCAGTGCTTCAGGTGTAGTTCCTTGTAAAATAATTTGTGTTTCCATAATTGACTTATAATTTAGTTTATAAGCCAAAGTTTTTTATGAAGGCAACCTTTAGAACGGTATGTTTTGACCTATTCTAAGGTTAATTTAAGGTCGCTTTTAATTCGATTGAAATCATTTTGTCTTTTTATGTTTGGTTTTGTATTCAAGTCAACTTTCTTTAGTTCTGTATTATCATACTTTAAATAATGTGAAAGGAATTTTAAATAGTGTTTCAACTCTATTGTATCGGCAAAGAAACCCTTCATATCAAATAATTGAAATAACACTCTTAAATCAGTTCTGCAAGTATTATCAATGTTGTAGTCTTCACAATACTTTTTAAATAATAAAAATGTATTACCTTTAAAATATTCATTGTAAAGATTTCCTTTTTTTTGTGGTGCTTCGGCTTTGGTTTCCTGTTGAGGTTGTGTAATGGTTGTTAGTTTGACATCTAACCAAGAAAGAATATCTAACACCTTGTGGGGTTCTTGTGAATCAAACAAACTCTCTTCAAGTGTATTGTATAAAATATTTCTATCCTTTTCAAGATTTAATCTTTTTTCCTGAATTTGAATAAACTTTTTAAAACCTTTCCAAAAATCAATACTTTGATTACTTACATACTCTTCTTCAAGAAGTTTTTCTAGCTTATAAGAGAAGTAGTTGACAATTGATTGTTCTGATTGTGGACTAATTAATCGGCAGTATAATTTAGCGTATTTTTCTCTTTCATCCATAACCTACCAATATTTAACTATTCCTTTTGCTTGTTCATTTTGTGTTTTACCTATGTATTCTAAAAACATAGCTTCTGTACTATGTCCTGTTATACTTATTAAGTACGCTGTTGGTATTTTGCCGTAATTATTAGTAGCAAAGCTCCTACGTCCAATATGGCTACTTATAAGCTCGTATTTAGGGTATAGTTTGCTTTCCTTTCTTTTTGTGTCTTTGTTCATCTTACTACCTTTTACCTTTTGCGTTATTTTAGCTTCTTTACATACTTCTTTTATGTACTCGTTGTAGCGTTGATCTGAAATTTTACGAGGGAAGTTTCCATTATTTTTTTTTAATAGTTCTAAAATTTTAGGGTGAAGTGGCAACTCCATTAACTTACCTGTCTTTTGTTGCTTAAAATCAATTACGGTTATATCATTTTCTATTCTTAACATATCTTTAGTGAAGCGTAAAAAGTCGCTTACTCTTTGTCCACAATAACAACTAATAATTAACCAGTCTTTAGCATTGCTTAATGCTTCGCTTTCAAAAGTGGCATTTTCAATAGCCTCAATTTCTTTTAAGGTTAGGTATATTTTTTCTTTATCTTCTTTTTTTATTGTTAGAGTGTCTAAATCTTTACTTGTTTCAACATCTCTATTCCTCGCGTGCCTACATATTGATTTCACAATAGTAAAGTCTTTTTTTATTGTATTCTGTGCATAGCCTCTTTGTTGATAATATCCTGTAAAGTCCTCTAAAAAAGTTTCGTTTACATCTTTGACAAGGTAAGTTCTTCTTTGTGTGGTTTCAAAATCTTTAAGTTTATCAATTCCGATTTTGATTTTTACATAAGTCTTTTCAGCTACTTTGTTTTTTTTGTATGACAAATAGTAGGTGGCATATTCAATTAGTTTATTAGACAATTGGACATTGTCAACTGGTGGATTGTAATAATAGTCTATTTGAGTTTGAAGCCATTCTTTAGATGCTTCATTGGTATTAATAGAATTAAAGGCTTTTAGTACGTGGTTTTCAATTTTGTTTAATTCATTGTTTACCTCAACTTGTTTGTTGATTAAATCAATATCTTTTAGTCTTGTTTTTTTATGGTAGTTATTCCAGTAATCTTTTTCAATTAGAAATTTTGTTTTTGCTCCAATAACATTGTCGCCATACAATAGCCTCAATACTAAATTAGCTTGTTGCTTTGTTGAGCGAAATAAGAAATTTACAGTAGCCATAAACAATATGCTTATCGTACAAATTTAGTAATAATTGTACGGTGTCGTACAAAATAATGCAATTTATTACAATCTAAATAAAAGATAAGGATATTTTAATAATGCCTATAAGTATTGTATTTATTGATATATTTGTAATTAATAAAGGTGTTTAGGTTGTTGTTGATTTGTGTAATTATAGTCCTAGTCGGGCAACGGTAAAGTTTTTAAAAGCCTTATAACTAATTAGTTATAAGGCTTTTCTTTTGAAGGGTACGGGTGGGGGTACGGATTAACGTTTTGTATACTTAAGATTATCCAAAGAGAATTTCAGTACTATTACGTAATCTTAATTATTGCTTAAATTTCAAATTTTTGATAATTAATAATTTGATATGTGGAAAGTATAAAAAATAGCATTCAAGAATATCTTGGGAGACAAACTGACTATGCTCTATTGATTAGAGGTGGTTGGGGGATAGGGAAAACATTTTTTTTTAAGAACGAGATTAATCCTATTATTAAAAAAACTCCTACATCATTTGATGACAGGATAAATTATGAATTGGTAAATGTTTCGTTGTACTGTAAGCTTCCCTTAATTAGAACTGTTAGTTTGTCAAATTTACATTTAAAATATCACTCTTCACAGCAGCAGGAATATTCCTGCTGCTGTGAAGTTTTAAATAAGCTTTAGGAGATAGAC
>Ga0114931_10006188_pt1 | contig 14738 bp, 11 predicted proteins | sample 2SBtaG_FD_89579 | JGI IMG/M metagenome (GOLD analysis project Ga0114931, IMG submission 89579) | Deep subsurface microbial communities from Kolumbo volcano to uncover new lineages of life (NeLLi) - 2SBTROV14_V59a metaG | ecosystem: Environmental > Aquatic > Marine > Volcanic | place: Kolumbo...
ATGCGCTCCTGCCAGGCGAAGCCCCAATCCTCGGCGAGCCAGCGGTTGAAGGCCTTGAAGGCCGCCGCGCAGGCTTCCGGGTCGCGGTTGAGGGCCTGCTCCATCCCGACGCCGAGCGTGGGGAACATGAAGCAGGCATCGAGCCCCTGCATGTCCATCAGCGCGAGTCGCGCGTCCCGGTCGCGGTAGGCGGGATGGATCGGCTCGAGGTCGCCGAAGATCTCGCGGATGTTCTTGCCCTGTTCGTTGCGGCCCCGGAAGTACTCGTCGAGGCAGCCGGGCTTCGCGACGGGGACGAAAGTGGGGTTCGGGATGACGCGGTTGACGCTGCCGGCCACGAGCAGGCAGCGGCGACCCTCGACATCGGCCCACTGCATCGCGCGCCGGCGCAGACGCGGGTCCATGTGGCGGATGAAGGCGTCCTCGTGCTCGTAGTAGTGGTTGTCCGCGTCGAATGCCTTGAATCCGAGTTCGCTCATGGTCTGCCGTCCTTCCCTTCGCTGGCGTCGCCCCGACCGGGCCGCATCCGGGCGCGGCGTGGCGTCGCCCCGAATTATGAACGATATTGGATGTATATTCAATGAATCACTTCGAGAAATGATTCAACAGCAACTCCGCGCCCGCGGAGCAACCCCGAAGGGCGGGGGCGGCAGGAGGAGCGGAGCGTGGCCGAACCCGGAAAGCGCCTCGAACGGAGCCGGCAGCGGCGCGACCGGATCGTCGAGGCCGCACGCCGTTGCTTCGGCGAGCGCGGCTTCGCCGATGCCACGGTCGAAGCCATCGCCAGCGGTGCGGGCGTCTCCAACGGCCTGCTCTACCAGTTCTTCCGCGGCAAGGAGCACCTGTTCCAGGTCGTCGTCGCGGATGTGACACGTGACTGGGTGCGGGCGCTCGTTCCGGGCACCGACGAAGCGCTCTCCCCCGAAGCCAGGCTCGAAGCCATGTTCCGCCGCTCGGTCGCCTTCTGCCGCAACCACCCGCTGCTGCCGAAGATCCTGACGGGCGACGCCCGCCTGCAGCTCGAGCGCATCGGAAACCCCGACCAGGAGCGTATCCACGCCCACCGCGAGTGGATCGCCACGGTGCTGCGCGAGGGGATCGCGAGCGGCGCCTTCGCGGCCGACCTCGACGTCGCTTCGGTGGCGGACGTGATCCAGCAGATCCACATCGACTACTCGACGCGCGCCTATCGGCGCGAGGCCGACTTCCCTGCCCACCCGGAGCTGATCGATGCGGCGGCGCGCTTCATCCACGACGCGGTGCGCGCGAAGCGCTGACGCGGCGTGGCCGCGCCGACTCAGTCGTCGCCGACGAGCTCGTCACGCAACTGGCGCTTGAGGATCTTGCCCGAAGCGTTGCGCGGCAGTTCCTCGCTGCGGATGTCGACGCGGCTCGGCACCTTGAATCCGGCGATGCGCTCGCCGACGTGCCGGCGCAACTCGTCCGGGTCGAGCGAGTGCCCGTCCTTGAGCAACACCGAGACGGCAACCTCCTCGCCGAGGCGTTCGTGCGGGATGCCGTAGACGGCGGCCTCGTAGACCGCGGGATGCTCGTAGACCGCTGCCTCGACCTCTGCGCAGTACACGTTCTCGCCGGCACGCAGCACCATGTCCTTGGCGCGGTCGTGCACGTACACGAACCCTTCCTCGTCGATGCAACCGATGTCGCCGCTGCGCAGCCAGCCATCGACGATCGTCTCGGCAGTCGCCTCGGGCTTGTTCCAGTAGCCGCGGATCAGCATCGGGCCTCGAAACCAGATCTCGCCGACCTCGCCGGGCGGGAGCTCGTTGCCCTGCTCGTCGGTCACGCGGACCTGCATCGACGGCACGGGACGACCGGCACTGGTCGGCTTTCGCAGATAGTCGTCGCCGCTGTTCTGCGGACCGTAGGCGTTCGTTTCGGTCATGCCGTAGCCGATGCCCGGCCGCGCCCCGGTGAAGCCCTCGTCGATGCGCTTGACGAGTTCGGGCGGCGCCGGTGCGCCGCCGCCGCCGACGTTCGCGAGGCTCGACGTGTCGCGCCGCTCGAAGTCGGGCGATTCGAGCAGGTCCCAGGCCTGTGTCGGCACTCCGACGAACATCGTCACACGCTCGCGCTCGATCAGCTCGAGTGCGCGCTCGGGGCTCCACTTGTGCATCATCACCAGCTTGTAGCCCGCCGCGAAGCTCGAGAGCATGACGGCAACGCAACCGGTCACGTGGAAGAGCGGAACCGCGAGAATCAGGCAGGGCCGGTCGCCGCCGCCCGCGGCGTCCTTTGGAAAGCGCATCGCGCGCACCGTGGTCGACAGGCCGAACGACGCCAGCGCGCTCAACACCGCGCGGTGCGTCGACACGGCGCCCTTGGGAAAGCCGGTGGTGCCCGAGGTGTAGAGGATGGTGGCGTCCTGGTCGGGGTCGATCTCGACCGCGGGCATGGGCGCGCCCGGCACCACGACGTCGCGCCAGTGATCGGCACCCTCCGACGACACGGCGTCCTGCGCGCGCGCGACGATGGCGCGGATGCCGAGGCGCTCGATCGCGGGGCGCGCACGTTCGAGGCGCTCGCGGTCGGCGATCAGCAGCTTCGCGCCGGAGTCCTCGAGCCCGTAGGCCATCTCGTCCTCGGTCCACCAGGCGTTGAGCGAGACCGAGATCGCGCCGACCGACGTGATCGCCGCGAAAGCCACGATCCACTCGGGGTAGTTGCGCATCGCGATCGCCACGCGGTCGCCAGGCTGCACGCCGTAGCGTTCGACGAGCGCAGCTGCGAGCGCATCGACCTGCACCATCAGGTCTGCGAAGGACCAGCGTTCGTCCTCGTAGACGAGGAAGGTCTCGTCGCCACGCGCGCGCGCCGTATCGAAGAGTTGGCGCAGCGAGGGCGGTGCGTTCGCGAACACGGGCATCCGCTGCCCGCGCACCTCCTGCTCGCGCAGCTCGAAGGGCGCCCCCGGCTTCGTCAGTGCGTCGATTGCCTCTTCCCAGCTCGTCCCCATGCCGCGGACCTCCTTCCCCGTGACCCTACCATGCACACCCGCGCTCGCGACGCATCCGGCGCGCCGCGTCACAGCGCGAAGACGAGCGCCGCGTAGCTTCCGAGGTCGACCCGTCTCCCCGGCCCCCAGGCGCGTGTCAACGCCGGCACCAGCACGGCGGCCCGACGCCGCAGGCGCCGGGCCGCGGCGTCGGAACGGTCCTCGAGGTGGCGGTAGAGGTCGTGGTGCAGGACGACGGCACCGATGCCGAGCGCGCGCAGCCGGCGACGCTCCGCCACCAGGTCGAGCGCCGCCAGCCCCTTGCGCAGCGCCTCGGGCGCGCCCTCGGCGTCGGCGAGCAGCCCGAAGAGCCGGCTCGATGCGAAGTGCTGGCGGTTGCTGCGCGGCGCGCGCGGATAGTCGGCGAACAGGATCGGGTGGCGATGTGCCGTCTGCAGCGCCATCGCGATGCGTCGCGTGTGGTAGCTGTCGTAGGGCAGATCGAGCAGCGCGGCGTCGCCGGCGACGCCATCGAGCGCGCGCGCGAGGGCGCGCGGCTGCAGGTCGAACCCGCGGAACATGCGCAGCGGCAGGCCCCCGCTGCCCTCGAGCGCGACGGCCGCGGCGAGGACCGCTCCCGCGGCCAGCGCCGCACGCGCACCCAGGCGCATGCGGGTGAACAGCCAGCCCGCACCGGCACCCGCCGCGAGCGCCAGCGACAGCGCGGTCAGCACGCCGAAGCGCGCCGGCACCCGTGCGATCTGCAGCGGCGGAAGCGCCTCGAGCGCCGCGTAGGGCAGGGGCAGGCCCGTCGGGACCTCGAGGATCTTCAGTTGCGGCCCGAGCGCCAGCAGCCAGCCAAGGGCCGCGAGCCCCCACCAGCCGCGCGCGAAGCGAAGCGGCACGCGGCGCCAGAGCGCCAGAGTGGCGAGCGCGAGCACGAGCGCCCCGGCGAAGAAGCTCGACCCCTGCTCGAGCAGGCCCATCCTGCGCGCGGGCAGACCGGCGCGTGCCAGCAGGTCCTGGCCGTCCGGCCAGAACAGCCCGAGCGCGTCGAGCGAGAAGGCCAGGCGCGAGCCGTCGTCGTGGAGCGGCGGCCACGACAAAGCGACGACGAGCCCTGGGGCGAGCGGCGCACACAACAGCGCGACCGCGCCGGCGCCGAGCGCCAGGCGACCGACCCACCCGCGAACGGCGTCGCGCGCGAAGAAGGGAAGCAGGACGGCCGCGGCGAGCAGTGCGTTCATCGCCTGCGTCGCACTCGTCCACGCGAGCGCCGCCGTGCACGCCACGAGCGCCAGCAGCGCCCGGCGCTGCGATGTCGTCACGACCGCCAGCACTGCGATCAACTCGAGCGCGACGAGCTCCGATGCCAACACGTTCAGCCGTGCGAAGTTGGTGGTCCGGAAGCCACACCACGCGAAGGCCGCGCCGGCAACGAGCGCACCGGCCGACGACACGCGGCAGCGGCGCGCCAGCGCGTCCGCCGCCAGCCCGGCGAGCGCGAAGGAGCCGAGCACCGCCAGGTGATAGGCCATCCACAGACCGCGTTCGCCCCCCGGAACCACCTGGAGAGGCAAGGACAGGGCCGCATGCAACCAGGTCGGCGTGTACAACGCGAGCGGGACCCGCTGCGGGTAGAAGAGCTGATCGGTCCACAGCGCAGAGCGACCCGCCGCGAGCGACCGCCCGAGCCAGTCGAAATTCCAGGCATAGATCAGTGCGTCAAAGGGCGACGCGACGTTGACCAGCGCCAGCTCGTCGAGGCGCCCTGCGACTGGCCACGTGCACACGACCGCAAGCAGCACGAAGAAGAGAACGCGTAGCGCACGGGCGACACGCGGTCGCGCTGCTGCGGAGCCAGCCCCTACCAGGTGCGCAGCTCCCTGCCCTCGGGCCACAGCAGGTCCTGGATGGCGGGGTCGCTGGCGTCGACACGCAGCCGCGTCAGCCGCGTGCTCCCAATGCGCCAGCGCCCGTCGTCACAGCGGCGATAGCGATCGTGGTAGTGGCCCCAGCCCTCCATCCGGTAGCCCTTGCCTTCGACCAGGTCGTACAGGGCCCAGACGCCGGTCGCGTCGCGTCCGGACTCGAAGGCGATCTCCGGCATGTGGCCGTGGTGGACGGTCACGAGGTGCGCGACCGCGCGCCGCACGTACGCCACGATCTCGCTGCGCCCGGTCGTCACGTGCCCCGGCGCGCCGTTCTCCATCGTGCAGTCGACGGTGAAGACGTCCGCCCACGCGTCCCAGTTCTTCTCGTCCATCAGACGGAAGTAGCGGGCCTTGAGCTGCTTGATCTCTTCGAGGTCGACGAGTCGTTCCGGATCCACACATGCCCCCGGGCGCAGACCGCGAGTGTGGCGCAGCGTGCGTCGCTGCGGCAACGCGCGCGCCTTGCAGGCGCGCTCGCCTTCACCGAGGCTGACGTTCCGGTCGACCCGGCGATCGCACGCAGCGGTGCCACGACCGCAGGAGGGCTTTGCGATGGAGCGCCGCTTCGATGCAGATTCGACCACCGACGACGTGCTCGCGGGCTGCGACCTCTCCGGACGCCTGGCGATCGTCACGGGTGCTTCGGGGGGCCTGGGCGAGGGGACGGCGCGCGCACTGGCAGACCACGGCGCACGCGTCGTGATCGCGTGTCGCGACCGCGCGAAGGGCGAAGCCGCGGCAGAACGGATCCGCGAGCGCGTGCCCGCCGGCGCACTCGACGTCCAGGAGCTCGACCTCTCATCGCTCGCCAGCGTGCGCGCGGCGGCCGAAGCGCTGCTCGCCGCGCACCCGGCGATCGACCTGTTGGTCAACAACGCCGGCGTGATGGCGTGTCCGCTCGCACACACGGCGGAGGGTTTCGAGGCGCAGTTCGGAACCAACCACCTCGGGCACTTCCTGCTGACCTGCCTGCTCGCCTCCGCGCTGCGCGCGGCAGCGCCCGCGCGCGTCGTCAACCTCAGCTCTGGAGGGCACCGCTTCTCGGACGTGCTCTTCGATGACCCGGACTTCGAAGCGCGCGACTACGACAAGTGGACGGCCTACGGACAGTCGAAGACGGCGAACGTGCTCTTCACGGTGGAACTCGACCGCCGCATGCGCGACGCCGGCGTGCGCGCCTTCGCGGTGCACCCGGGCGCGATCATGACGGATCTGTCGCGCCATCTCGTTCCCGAGGACATCGCCGCCATCCATGCCCGCGCGCCGGGCGGGAGGCTGCACATGAAGACCATCCCGGCCGGCGCGGCGACGACGTGCTTCGCCGCCACGGCGCCCGAACTCGAGGGGCGCGGCGGTCTCTACCTCGAGGACTGCGGCGTCGCCGAAGTCGACGACGACCCGCGCTCGGCCTCGGGCGTACGAAGCTATGCGGTGGATGCGGACGCGGCGCGGCGTCTGTGGACGCTGTCGGAGCAGCGCGTCGGCCAGCGCTTCGCACCCTGAGCGCCGAGCGAGCGGCGCCCGCCGGACCGCTGCGCGTTGCAGCGCGCTGCGGCGCGGTGGCTCGGCGAAGCGACCTCGGGGGCCGGCGAAGCGCCTGCGCGGCGGGGCGGATCAGGGCAGGCCCGGCAGCTCCGCGAGGCTGTCGGCCGTACCGGCGAAGTCCGCGTCGAGCGCCGTCCCGTCGTGCAGGCGACCGCGCGCGAAGGCCGTGGTGCTGTCGAGGTCGAGGCCGCTGTCGGCCGCCCGGAACCCGCACGCGAGGTCGGTCGATCCGTCGCCGTCGACATCGACCGCGCTGCACGCAGGGCTCCCGTCGGGCAGGCGCAGGAGCGTGTCCTCCCAGCCGGTCGCACCGAAGGTCAGCGTTGCCGCGTCGACTTCGGTCGCGGCGTCGAAGGTCGGGTCGGAGTAGACGACGACCGGGAAGACGGCCCCGGCGGCGGGCCAGCTCGACGGCACGTACCAGTGGAAGACCTCGATCGCCGGAGCAACCGGCGCGTGCTGCACGAGCGTGCCGCCGAGCGCGAGCGCGATCTTCAGGTGTCCCTGCGCGTTCGGGTGCACGTCACAGCCCTCGAAATCGTCGTCCCCGAGCAGCGTGAACAGGTCGGGGCCACACAACACGTCCGGGTTGTTCGTGCAGATGTCGAAGACGTGCAGGCGATAGGCCTCGAGGCGACGGTAGGCATCGGTGTCCGGGTTGCAGCGCGGCGGCGGCGTCATCAGCACGATGGTTCGCGCGCCGTAGAAGAGCGAGAGGCCAATCGTCTCCTCCAGGTTCCTGCGGTAGAGGGCCGGCGACACCGGCGCCGGCTCGAGGAAGCCGACGGAATCGTTGGTGCCGAGCAGGATTGTCAGGAAGTCGGCCGGCAGGTTCGGAATGGCCAGGCTCTCGAAGAGCGTCGCGGGCAGGAAGTCGTCGCAGATGTCGGAGCCCGCGCTGAGGGTCCAGTCGGTCGTGCTCGAACCGCTGCAGCCGATTCCGATCACATCGACCCTGTCGGCGAGCCCGAGCCCGAGCAGCTCGGCATAGGGCAGACCGGGGTCACTTCCGCTCATGATGCCGGCGGTGATCGAGTCGCCGAGCAGCACGGCACGCGTTCCGGGCGCACTGCCCGACTGCTGTGCAGCTGCGGAACAGGCGACGAACACCGCGCCCGCGATCAGGCAGGCACCGACCCACTCCACCCAGCCGATCCCTCGCACCCTCGTTCGCACGCTGTCCTCCTCGCGGCGTCCGCTGCCGCCCGGTCACCTGCCTCTCGCAACAGTGCACGAAGACGCCCGGTCCTTGAACCCCCAGATGGGGGATGGGTTGCGCGAGCGAGGCGCAGCGGCACACGACGACGCGCCGCGGCGCGTCCGACACGCAGCGCGGCCGCAGCTCAGTCCAGGTAGCCGAGCGCTTCCAGGTTGCGACCGCTGCTCGGGCGTCAGCGCGTGCGGCGCGTGCTGGACCGCTCCCGGGCCGCTGCTGCGCCGGTGCCAGGTCGCAATGGCGGCGGGATCCGGGTCGGCCGCCACGGCCGCCTCGAGCGCGCGCGCCCCCGGTGCAGCCCCGTCCCAGGGAAGGCGCTCGCGCTCGAGAGGGTCGCTGCGCAGGTCGTAGCGGCCGTAGATGCCGAGAGGGTCGGGGCGCAGCGTGTCGATCGTGACCCGCAGCAGGTCGGGCAGGCGCCGCGGCGCGCCCTGGCCGCGCTCCGGCACATCGCAGCCGCAGACGGCGAGCGCGACGAGGCCGGTGGTGACCCAGCTCCAGCTGCTCGCTCGCGGCACGCGCTCTCCCTCCTCTCTTCCCGGTGCTCGCGCTCTGCGCGTCGCGCGCTGGCCGCCGGCGCGGCCGACGACGGCGAGCCATGCTACTTGCGTCCGTGCGGCGCGTCGCGAAATCGCGATCCGCCGCGCTCGCCATCCTGGCGTACTTGGGATATATTTCCCAAAGACATGCCCTCGCGTGCTCCGGAACCGAACGCACTCCACGCTGCGCTGCGCCGCATCCTGCGGCCACTCGCCCGCATCCTGCTGCGCAACGGCATCGCGTTCGCCGAGTTCGCGGAACAGGCGAAGCGCGCCTTCGTCGAGAGCGCAGAGAACGACTTCCGGGTGGCCGGTCGCCGCCCCTCGATCTCACGCAGCGCCATCCTGACGGGCCTGACCCGCAAGGAGGTGAGCCGCCTGTCGAAGCTCGCGAGCGGCGACGGCGCGGACGACACGCGCGAACGCTTCAACCGCGCCGCGCGTGTGATCTCCGGCTGGGTGCGCGACGTGCGCTTCGCGCAGGCGAGCGGCGCGCCCGCTGGGCTGGAGTTCGAAGGCGACTGGAGCTTCAGTCTGCTCGTCCGCCTCTACGGCGGCGATGTCCCGCCGCGCGCGGTGCTCGACGAACTGCTGCGCGTCCGCGCGGTCGAGCAGGACGAGGCGGGCAGACTGCACCTGCGGACGCGCGCCTACGTGCCCTCCGGCGACGCAGAGGACAAGCTCGGCATTCTCGGCGTCGACGTCGCCGAGCTGATCACGACGATCGACCACAACATCACACGCGGGCAGGAGCCCGCCTGGTTTCAGCGCAAGGTCTCCTACGACTCGCTGCCACCCGGATACCTGCCGGAGTTGCGCGCGCGTGTCGAGCGCGAAGCGCAGCGCCTGCTCGAAGACTTCGACCACGAGATGGCCGCGCACGACCTCGACCTCCATCCCGCCGCAGCCGACGACGACGTCGCGCGCCGGACCGCCTCGTTGGGCGTCTACTTCTACCAGGACGAGGGCCCCGAGCCCGCCCCGGATCCCGAACCCGATGACGAGGAGTGACCCCATGCCCGGCACCACACGCGCAACCGGATCCGCCCTGCCGATCGCACTGGCCGGCCTGCTCGCTGCCATGGCTCTGTCGTGCGGCGGCAGCGGCGGTGGCGGCGGCGGCTTCAGCGGAGGCATCGGCGGCAGCGGCATCTCGCAGGGCGCGATCTCGGGCTTTGGCAGCGTCTTCGTGACGGGCGTCGAATGGGTCACGAGTGCCACCACGACCGTCGTGGTGGACGACCAGGTCGCGACCGAGAGCGACCTCCAGCTCGGCATGGTCGTACTCGTCCAGGGCACGCGCACGGGCACCGCTTCGGCGGACCGCGTCGAGTTCGACGAGGACGTCGAGGGCCCGATCGAATCGATCGTCGACGTCGGCAACGACGGCGACGTCAAGCAGCTGCAGGTGCTCGGAACCACCGTGCTCGCCGAGCGCGGCAGCGCCGTCTACGACGGCGTCAGCTTCGACACGCTGATGGTGGGCGACGTCATCGAGGTCAGCGGCTTCTTCGACCCGGCGGGCGTGCTCGATGCCTCGCGCATCGAACGCAAGGGCACGCTCGTGCTCGGCACCACCGTCGTCGAGATCCACGGCGTCGTCAGCGGCTTCGCCGGCGGGACGACCTTCACGGTCGACGGAATCGCGATCACCTTCGACCCGAGCGGCGTGACCACGGACCTGAGCGACGCCCCGGGCGGCCCCCTGAACGGACAGACCGTCGAGGTGAAGGGAGTCCTGAGCGCCGCGGCGGCCATCACCGCCACACGCATCGAGCACGAGAACACGCCGCTTCCCGACGCCGAAGAAGCCGAGATCGAGGGCCTGATCTCGAACTTCGCGAACGTGAACTCCTTCGACGTCAACGGGATCCCAGTCAGCGGCTTCGGCGCGCAACTCGTTCCGAACGACCCGTCGCTCTTCGGCGACGGCGTCCGCGTCGAGGTCGAGGGCGAACTGCGCAGCGGTCTGCTGACCGCCACACGGATCGAGCGCCGGGGCTTCGACCAGCGTATCGAAGCCGCGCTGGCGAGCGACCTCGACGTGGACCCGGCAGCCGGCACGCTCGTGCTGCTCGGCATCACGGTCACGACGGACTCCGGCACGCTGCTCGAGGACGACCTCGACACTCCGGACTTCTCGCTCTCCGACCTGCGCGGTGGCGACTTCCTGAACGTGCGCGGCGTCGAGAACGCCACGGGAGGCCTGCTCGCCACATTGATCGAACGCAAGGACTCGCCCGACGACGTCAAGCTGCGCGGAACGCTCGACGCCTTCGACGGCACGACTGGCACGCTGACCATCCTCGGCGTGGTCGTCCAGACCGACGGCATGACCCGTTTCGAGAACGCCGATGAGGTATCGCGCACGCCGACCGAGTTCTTCGCCGAGGTGCAGACGGGCGACGTCGTCGAGGCGAAGGACCTGCTCGACGGCGACCAGAGCGCGATCGACGTGGCTGACGCGGTCGAGATCGAGTCCGTGGCCGCTTCGAGCGGCGCCTCGGGTCCGGTCTTCGCTCCGATCGCGCCGGCGCCGTCGAGCGCGGCGGCCGCAGCCGCCGGGGCACGATCCGACGAAGCCTCGTTCGCCGGTCTCCCGCCCGCCGCTGCGCCGCTCGCGGGCGAGTCGACCGGTGCGGGCGCGGGCGCAGCGGGCGCAGCGCAAGGCGGCGCGCCGGAAGCCACCGTCGGCATCGTCGAAGCGGTGCAGCGCTTCTTCTCGCGCATGGACGAAGTGGGCCGTCGCCGGGCGACGCGACGCTGAGCGCGGCGCCGACAGCCGGCGCCGCCCGTTGCCGCGCAGCGCGTCTCGGGCGCAACGCAGCGACCCGCCCGCGCCCGGCGCGTGCTCAGGTCGCGGGCGCACCGAAGCCGGGCATCAACGCGTTGAGCGCCCGCAGCACCGGGTGCTGGGGTGGCCGCTGCGCAGCGGGAAGCCCGACGTACCAGTCGTAGGCCTCGGCCAGCATCGCGGCGTTGTCGTAGCGCGGTTCCCAACCGAGCGCGCGACGCGCCGCATCGATGTCGAGGACGAAGTCCGCATCCGCGAGCGTGTAGTGCTCGGGAACGATCGGCGACCAGCCGATCGCATCGAGCGCGCGCGCCGTGTTGCGAAGCAGGGCCGAGGGGATGCACACGACGGGCGAAGCGCTTCCCGCGTGGGCCGCCAGCCCGCGCACCCACTCCTTGACGGTCGGGACCGTCGTCGGGTCGGCGCCGACGTTCACGATCGCTCCGCACGCGCTCGGCCGGCCGACCGCCGCGATGCAGGCGTCGGCGACGTCCCATGCACTCGCGCCCTGGACGCGGTTCTCGCCCGAACCGAGCAGGAAGACCGGCTTGCCGCGCCGGATCCATTCGAAGAGGATGGTGAAGACGCCAGTCATCCGCGGACCGAAGAGCGTCATCGGACGCAGCGCGGTGACATCGAGCCCGCGCTCGAGCGCTTCGAGGCATTCCTTCTCCGCCTCGATCTTCGACTCGCCGTAGGAGCCGAGCGGGCCGAAGGGGTGGTCCTCGAGCACGGGGTGGGTTCTGGGAAGGCCGTATACCCCTGAACTCGACATGTGCACCACCTTCGCGACGCCGCAGCGCTCCGCCGCGCGCAGCACGTTGCGCACGGCCGCGAGGTTCGAGCGATAGATCCGCTCCTCGCTCCACTGGAATTGCGGCTTCATCCGCTGCGCGGCGGCGAGGTGGAAGATCACGTCCATTCCGCGCGCGTGTGCGTCGAGCGCGCCGGGCTCGGAGATGTCGAGCAGCACGCGTTCGTGCTCTTCGCGGTGGCCCGGGCCTTCGGGCAGCGCGATGTCCGCGAGCCGCAGCGTGTCCCCGCGCTGCTCGAGACGTTCGACCAGGCAGTGACAGAGCAGACCCGAGCTTCCCGTGACCAGACACTTCATCGTTTCGGAACGCCCTCCTGGCCCTGTGATTCGCCGGGGCGGGCGCGATGCTCGCGCAGCGCGCCCGGCTTGCGCACCTCGAAGAGAGTGACCCGCGGCCCCGGGCGGGTGACGCCGCCGAACCCCGCGACAGGCAGGTAGTAGGCATCGTTGACCTCGAACACCGGCCGGATCGCGCCCTCCGGCGCAAAGGGCGAGAACTCTGCGAGCTCGCGCAGCCGGCCCGCGTTGCGCTGCAGGAAGTGCGGCTCGACGCTCGACCAGAAGAGCGGGTGATCGTGCGCCACGACGTAGTCGACACGGCGCGGGTCGACGAGTGCCCGCGGCCCTATGCGCACCGCCCGCAGACCCGGCGGCAGCTGCGGGGCCCCCCAGGCCCAGAAGCGCGTGCCCACCACGGCGACGCGCGCGCCCGCAGGCAGGTGCGTCGCCATCCAGCGTGTCGCCGCGACCCGCGTATCCGTCGTCGCCGCGAGCGCGTCGAAGCGGATGCTGCTCCACAACGGCTGCGCGACCAGCGCCAGCGTGACGACGGCCAGCCCGAGTGGCCGCCGCCGCGCGGGCAAGCGCGCGACGCCCGCCGCCGCGAACACGCCGATCGCGATCGCAAGCGACGGCACCATCGGCGTGAGGTAGCGCGACAGCATCACCGGCGAGAAGCCCACCACCGCGAACCAGACGATCGAAAAGATCGCGGCGAGCCGCCCGAGAGCAGAAGCGCGCAGCAGCGCCCAGGCGAGCGCGAAGGGCGCGACCAGCGTAGCGACCCATCCGAGGCCGTAGCGCATCGAGAAGGCGACATGATAGGCGTAGCCACCGAGGCGGCCCCAGGCCGTCGCCCACGCGGGCGGAGCGGGGCCGGGGATCGACGCCAGGTCGGGCAGCGGACCTGCCGCAGCGTCGGCCTGCCAACCCGGAAGCACGATCTGCAGCACCTGTCGCAGCGTCGCCAGCGAGGTTTCGTTCGTGAGCAGCTTCGGCGATGTCGCGACGAAGAAGGCCGCGGCGCAGCCGCCCGCGACGAGCAGCGGCGGTGGCAGCCAGCGGCGCCACGAACGTGCACCGCGCGCACCCATCCATGCCCCCGCGCACACCGGAACGGCCGCGAGCGCGCCGTTGTACTTGGCAGCAGCGGCGGCGCCTACCATCAGGCCCGCGACCGCGCCGCGTGCGAGCGAGGGGCGGCGCGCCAGTGCCGCCCCGGCCACGATGCTCGCCGTCACGCCGAACGTCATCAGCACGTCGGGCTTCAGCGCGTGGCTGTCCCGCACGTGGAGCAGGCTGGTGGCGACGAGGCTTCCGGCGACGAGCGCCGCTGGCCCTTCGCGGCTTCGCTGCAACGCGATCATCACGAGTGCGACGGTGGCCGTTCCTGCGAGCGCAGACAGCGTGCGCCCGATTGCGTAGAGGCGCGCCGGCTCGCTGCGCCACAGCGACGCGACGTCGCCCGGCGGCGCCAGGCCGAGAAGCTGCTGCAGCGCCAGCACACCTTCGCTCCACAGCCACTGCAGGTACACGTAGGCGTGGGGGTAGATCGCCCAGCTGCCGTCGAAGGCAGCGCGCGCGACCTCGACGGTGCGGGCGAGCACCTGCGTCTCGTCGGGCCGGGCTTCGAGGTTGGGAAGGCCGAACTCGAGGCCCCAGAAGCGCAGCACCAGGGCGATCAGCGTGACGCCTGCGACGACCGCGACGCGCACGCGGGAGGCCGCCGCTGCGCCGGCAGTCGTCGCTTCCATCGCGCGCAGGCTACCAGCTCGCCCGCAGGGTCGCGATTGCGCGCACGACACGCCTGCGCGGCCCGGCGGCAAGCCGGCGCAGCGGCCGCCGCGCAAGCCACGCGTTAGCATCCCGACCCCGCCGCGGCCTGCGGGCGACGAGGCATGGAGAGAACCGGGCTTGCGACGCTTCGACCGATTCCTGCTCCGGCTCGCCCTGCTGTCGCTGGTGGCATCCACGGGGGCACTTTCCGCCTGCCGCGACCAGCGCGCCGGCCCCGACGCATCGGGCGGAGCCAACCACGACATCATCCTGATCGTGCTCGACACCACGCGCGCGGATCGCCTGGGCATGTACGGACACGATCGGCCCGTGTCGCCGAACCTCGATCGCTTCGCCGGCGACTCGGTCGTCTTCGATCGCGCCTGGAGCACGGCATCGTGGACCCTGCCGGCCCACGCATCGATGCTGACAGGGCAGTACCCGACGTCGCACGGCGCGCACATCACGCCCTTCACGGATGGCGACTCGAACGGCGCACACCCCGCGCACCTCCGAGAGGAAGCCGTGACGCTGGCAGAGCTGCTGGCGCCGCGCGGCTACCGGAGCGCGGCCTTCGCCGGTGCCGGCTGGCTCTCACCCGAGTTCGGGCTGCTCCAGGGCTACGACGTCAAGGACGCGAAGAACAACCGCACTCTTCCGGCCGCGGACATCAGCGAACGCGCGTTGCGCTGGCTGCACGGGGTCCCACGCGATCAGCCCGTACACCTGCTGCTGAACTACTTCGATCCGCACTGGCCCTACGAGCCCGCCCCCCCCTACGACCGCTACGCACGCGCGGGAAGCGATGTCGCCATCCCGACGCTCGGCGAGATCCTCGGCGGCAAGACGCCCTCGCCCGCACAGATCGCGAAGATGCGCGACCTC
>Ga0114931_10006189_pt1 | contig 14738 bp, 11 predicted proteins | sample 2SBtaG_FD_89579 | JGI IMG/M metagenome (GOLD analysis project Ga0114931, IMG submission 89579) | Deep subsurface microbial communities from Kolumbo volcano to uncover new lineages of life (NeLLi) - 2SBTROV14_V59a metaG | ecosystem: Environmental > Aquatic > Marine > Volcanic | place: Kolumbo...
CTTTTAAAAATTTATCTTTATCTACTTCCTGGGTAGAATTCATAGTGTAAATCCTTTCAAAATTAAAGTTAGTAAAATCGTAATTACTTTTTTAGGTTTACACAATTTAGTTTACATTACCTTAAATTTCTTTAAAGCCCTAAGACTTATTAACTACCCACTACAAGTATTAGTATGTGATGATAATGAAAATATTAGGAAAGCATGTAAAGCTGTATACCCTAAAGCACTTGTTCAGCTTTGTCAAAACCATCATCTTGAAAATATACGAAAGGATCTAAAGGCTAGAACAAGTGAAACCTACCAAGAGTTTTTTGAGGAGGTCAAGGGTATTTTTGTAAATAAAAATGAAAACATACCTATACCTACTAAATACAAAGAAGTAAACAGGAGACTTAGAAAAGTATTACTTAGGTATCTAAATCCAACAAACAAAGACAAGGTGCTATTCAAACAAAAAGATTTAAACACTGATATAGCTATTTCAAAACTAACAGATATTGCAAAGAAAAAAGAACTTCTTTTTGGTTACATTGAGGTACTAAACAAAACAGATTTTAAGTTAGAGGATATACCAAGAACTACTAACCTTATTGAACTATACAACTCGCATATACAATCAAGACTTAAGAGTATTAAGGGATTCAAAAGTTTTAAAACAGCTAATATTTGGCTTAATGGTTATTTCCTTAGAAGAAGAACAAAACACTATACAGATTGCTCACATAAATTTAAACACATTAACAATAAATGTTCAACCCAACTTTCAGCAAAAGACAAGTCTACTTTAAATAGCTTAAAACAGAAAAACTTGTTTGGGTAATGTTAGGTGATCAAAATGAAACGGTATCAAATGGTCGGGGTTACAGGACTCGAACCTGTGACCTCCGCGTCCCAAACGCGGCGCGCTAGCCAACTGCGCCAAACCCCGTAAAAAAATAATAGTTTTTATATGTACTAAAACTTTACTAATGGCAAAATAAAATTATAGTTTTCCTGATCTTAAAAAAGGCTTTTAGCTTTTCTACAATGGTGGGCGGTACAGGGCTCGAACCTGTGACCTTTCGGATGTAAGCCGAATGCTCTACCAGCTGAGCTAACCGCCCAAAAGCCTTATTACATATAAACAACGCTTATTTTAACTCAATTTATTGCTAAATGAAAGGTTAAATAGTTTGACTGGTAATTATTTAAAAATTTAGTGTGGTGGTTTAAAAGTATGTTACTTATTACAACTCAAAATCATGTTACTTAAATGCAGATACCTTAAAATACGTAATTCAAATTTTATACCTTTAATAAAGTTAATAATTATATAATTAATTATATAATTATTAACTTGTATCTTACTTTATGAAAAGGTGTTTATATATGGTGGTAAGGGTGGGAATCGAACCCACATGGACGGTTTTTCAGACCGGTGCCGTGACCGACTTGGCTACCTTACCATTTTTACATTATACCAATAAATAGTTATATTTTTGCTAAGTACTAGCTAAATTTTAAATTTGCAGAGCAAATTTAGTTTTATTAAGCTTGGCTACCTTAACTAAATAATTTGAAAATACGTATTTAAATACGTATTTAATTACGTATATACAATTAACACGTAATTTTAACTAAAAATATAGCACTATTTTATGATTTAATCTATAATGTACACCATTAAACCTATCATGTGGGCTTAACAAAGCGCCGGGGTGGCGGAATGGTAGACGCGCTGGACTTAAAATCCAGTGAGCTAAACACTCGTGCGGGTTCGAGTCCCGCTCCCGGCACCAACTAATTTTACTTGATTTCCGTTGTATAATTTTGCCGTTAATATTAATTGGCAAAGTGGGCTTGGTAAATGTAAGGAGTAACCAAATATTTAAGTAATTTGCATAATCTTATTTCCCAACTTTAAAAACAAGTGTTACAATAAACACTGTTTATAAATTAAATTGTATATGACTAAAAAAACACGTAAAAAAGACACAAAATCTGCTACTAAAGCAAAATCAACCGCAAAATCTACTAAATCAAAACCTGCTTTAAAAGTTAGAGCTAAATCTACAAGCACTAAAAAAACAACAGCTTCAAAGTCAAAAACTGTAAAAGCTAAACCAAATTATAAAGTATTAAGTATTATTCTTTTGGTTGGTCTTTTAGTTACATTTTTATTTGTAATAAGAAACCAAATTATAGTTGCAAGTGTAAATGGCTCACCAATTACTAGGTATGCACTTATTAAAGAGCTAGAAAAACAAGGGGGTAAACAAGTTTTAGAAGGCTTAGTTGTTCAAAAAATAATTGATCAAGAAGCTAACAAAAAAGGCATTAAAGTAGTTGATAGAGATATTGATACCGAGATAGATAAATTAAGGGGACAAATTCCTCAAGGAATGACACTAGAGCAAATGCTTAAACTACAAGGTGGAGATATACAATCTTTAAGACAGCAATTGGTTTTGCAAATAAAACTTAGAAAACTATTGCAAGACCAAATTAGTGTTACAGATGACGAAGTAAACACTGCTTATGAAGGACAAAAAGATGCTTATGTGGACTTAAGTGAGCAAGAAGCAAAATCAAAAATAAAAGAATCTTTAATACAGCAAAAGTTATCAGCTAAGATTAACACTTGGCTTGAACAAAAAAAGAAAGAAGCTAACATTAAATATTATATGTTTGCTGTTAAAACAGAACCAACTCCAAATGATCAAGGTGTACCTAAGGTTCAGGAACAACCAACTAAAGAAACTTCTACTACACCAAGTACAACACCAAAAGCTGAATAAGGACAAAAAATATATACTAACGCTAAAAAATAATCCCCGTGTATGCGGGGATTTTTTGTTTTACAAAGACTTTGCGGATTAATGTGTTAGTGTAGGTTTACAGCAGATATTTATCATACTTTATTTGCTACTAACTACTTTGTACTATTTAAAACTCACTATAATCTTTAATCAAAATGCGGTTTTTCTCAATTTTTAGTCTATTCAGCGCATTAAAATCCTTATCACTTAAGTTAACATTTAAACTTTTATAGTTTTCAATTAACTGATCAATATTATCTGCTCCACAAATTGGAATAATCCCATTTTTAATTAAAAAGGCATACAGTATATTGGCGGAACTTACATTGTATTTTTTTGCCAACTTAATAACTTTAGAAATATCTAAATCAAATCCCCCACCAAGGCCACTGTGTGCCATTAGCTTAATCTCATTATTTTTACAATACTCATAAAGCTTTTTTTGATTCAAGCTTACGTGATACTCAACCTGATTATAATCAATTGACAAACCCACATTTACAGGTTGCTTTAAATGCCTAATAGTAAAATTACTAACACCAGAATTTTTAATAACACCTTTGTTTTTAAGTTGTACCAAAGCCCCAAAGGCTTCTTGCATATTGTAATTACTATTTGGCCAGTGAATTAAAACGGTATCAATATAGTCAACTTTTAGCTCGTTTAAAAACCTATCAACTGATTTTACAATAGATTTGTAACTTAAATCCTCACGCCAAACTTTTGTACATATTTCAATTTTTTCCCTATTGATACCACTTATCCTTATACCTCTCTTTACCGCATTGTGATTCTTATAATGGTCTGCAGTGTCAATTAACCTATAACCAACCTCAATTGCTTTGGCTATAAAATCAGCACCGTTTTTACCTGTATGTTTATATGTTCCAAGGCCAATTTTTTGCATTAATCACAAAAATTTAACTTTATATTTTTCAACTACTTTTTCTACTTCCCCTTTAAACTTTATTCCAATACTTAAAAAAATATCTTCTGGTTTAAGGCCTAATTTTAAATAATTGTATTTTACTTTTACCGGAGGGGTTTTTTTGATTACTTCTTGAAACTGTTTTGGATTATTTTTTCTACTAGCTAGCCAAAAACGTGTTCCGCTTCCTCCTGCAAATATTATTACTTTCATAGTAAATAAGTATTTAGTATATCGTATACGCAATTATCATAATTTTCCAGCTAAAGTGTTATTATTAAAATATGGTAAATCAAGAGATATCAAAAATATTTTCAAACATAGCGGATTATTTAGAAATGTCTGAAGAATCAAACGTTTTTAGAATAATAGCATTTAGAAAAGCTAGTGAAACAATATTAAAGTATCCAACTGATGTTTCAAAACTTAATAGATACGATCTTGAAAAAATTTCTGGAATAGGAAAATCCACAGCTAGCGATATTTTAGAATACGCAAAAACTGGAAAGATAGAATACTATGAGCAACTTAAAAAAGACTCACCGGTTAATCTTGAGGAACTTACTAAAATTCAAGGAATGGGTCCAAAAAGAATTAAAAAACTTTATTATGAGCTTGGTGTAAAAAATATTGATGATTTAAAAAAAGCTGCAGAGACTGGAAAAATTGAAATGCTAGAAGGCTTTGGTAAAAAATCACAAGATAGTATTTTACAAAATATTCAATTTGCAATTGTAAATAAAGATAGAAACAGAATAGACATTGCCTTAAAAATTGCAAGTGATTATATTACATACCTAAAAGAAAACGATAAAAGCATTATACAAATTAAATATGCTGGTAGTTTGCGTAGAAGAGAAGAAACAGTAGGAGATGTTGATTTATTAGTTTTAAGTAAAAATCCTGCAAACACCCATAAGGTTTTTACAAATTACAATCAGGTAGATAAGGTTTTGGCTTTTGGGGATACTAAATCCAGTGTTTGGCTAAAACAAAAAATCCAAATTGATCTTAGAGTAGTAGATAATGACTCTTTTGGCACTGCCTTGCAGTACTTTACAGGTAATGTTGATCATAATGTTATGTTACGAAAGGTTGCTATTAAAAAAGGGTATAAGCTTTCGGAATATGGTGTATTTGATAAATCCAAAAAAAATCTAACAGGAGGTAAATCCGAAAAAGATGTATATAGGCTTTTAGTAAACAACTATATTATTCCTGAGATGAGAAATAATAATGGTGAAATAGGCTTAGCGCTTGCTGGAAAGCTTCCCACACCAATTACTATTGATAGTATATATGGTGATTTGCAAATGCACACAACAAACAGCGATGGTAAGCACACAGTTAATGAAATGGTGCAAAAGTGTATTGATCTTGGTTATAAATTTATGGGAATAACTGATCACTTTGGAAACTTAGGAGTAGCAAATGCTGTAAAAGAAGATGAGTTTAATGAGTACTATGACAATATTTTGCAGGCAAAAGAGAGGTACAAAGATAAAATTAAAGTTTATATTGGTGGGGAGATAAATATAAAATCAAATGGTGATTTAGACTTTACCCAAGATAAACTTGAAAAACTAGATTACGTCTTAGCAAGTGTTCATTCAGGTCTTAAAAGGGATCCTAAAGAGCAAACACAGCGTTACTTAAATGCGCTACAAAACCCTGTAATTAAAATTATTGGACACCCGACGGGTAGGCTAATTGGAGAAAGGCCGGGGTTTGAATTTGATTATGATAGGGTATTTAGTGAGTGTGCAAAAAAACATGTTGCTGTTGAAATTAATTCTCACCCTATGCGTCTAGATTTGCCTTATCAATTAGTTTTAAAGGCTGTAAAACAGGGTTGTAAAATTAGTATAAATACAGATGCGCATTCAGTTGAAGATTTAGATCTAATTAAGTATGGGGTGTTTGTAGCAAGAAAAGCTGGATTGGAATCAAAAAATCTATTTAACCCTGATTTTTAAGGTACTGTTTTAATTGCCCACACAAAAGTACTGTTAAGTATGTTAGGTATGTAAATATATATTTTTTTATAATTAGCCAAAAATAGGTATTCATTAGTAGATAAAATATCTACTTATGATATAATTATTCTTGTGAAAGATTGAAATTAAGCTATAGATATGGGTTTTTATAAATCTAAATCATTTTTAGTAATGATACTCAGTTTGTTTTTAATTTGCACAACTTTTTTTATAAATGTTCAGTTAAATGCAAACAAACTAATTACGCCAAAAGAAACAAACGCTTTGGGTGTAAGTACCCCTAATCCTACAACAGTAAGTTTTGACATCTGTGAAAACTACAAAAATGTAGAACCAACTCCAAAAACAACACAAATACCTATAGAAGAACAAAATATTCAAAAAAACATTGGTTACCAAAATAATAAATTTGGTCTGTACATATATCAAATTGACGACTTTGCCCGTAGAGCATCTGAAATGATTAACAGCAACGGCGGTGATTGGGGTTATGTTTTAGTTCCATATAATGTTAAAGATTACGATAGCAAAAAATGGAACAGTTTTTTTGAAGTTTTAAATCAAAAGCATTTAATCCCAATTATTCAGCTTTGGGATTTAAGTGAAGATCCAAAAGATGCAATAAGAGATACAAAAAAGTCTGCAAAATTTTTAAATAGCTTAAATTGGCCAATTAAAAAAAGATACGTAAGTGTTTACAACGAGGTAAACGATGAGCGCTTTTGGCGAGGGGGGCTAGACCCTAAAGAGTACGCTAGGGTTTTAAACTACACAATAGACATTTATAAATACGAAAATAAAGACTTTTTTATGCTTAATGGTGCTTTTAATGCGAGTGCCAGAAATGGTAGTGGGTATATAAGCGAAGATGAATACCTAAGACAAATGAACGAAGAGGTTGGTGGTATATTTAAAAAGCTAGATGGTTGGGCAAGTCACCCCTACCCGCATATTAACGGATATTTAGGACTTCCAACTGATACAGGTCGTGACAGTGTAAGGGCCTACGAATGGGAGCTTAATATTTTAGATAATGAATACGGTGTAAAAAATTTACCAGTTTTTATTACAGAAGCAGGTTGGCCCCATGCCGAAGGTGAAAACTACAACTCAAGTTATGTAAATGAAGATACAGCAGCAGAATATTTAAAATATGCATTTGAGAAGGTTTGGCTTCCTGATGATAGGGTTGTAGCTATTACCCCTTTTACAATTAGATATGACGAGCCTTTTGACCACTTTAGCTTTATTAAAAAAGATGGTTCAACCTACAAAGTGTTTGATGTTTTAAAAGATATGCCAAAACAGGCGGGAATCCCCCCTGTTATTGAAACACACGACCCGTTGTACAAATACTGTAATCAAAAATAACTAGATTAATCATTTTGAATGCAAGTTAATAATATCAACGTTGTATTTCATATGTTTAGAATTTTAAAAGTCGCATAAAATACATTGATTGTACTTTTATTCCAAATTCTCAACTCTTTTAACTCCCTCAACTTTTTCTTCATATCTTTTCAACCCAAATTTGTTTGCTACTTTTTCTAAAATTTCTTTTGGTGTATTGTACCTATTGCTATTTGTGCTTTCGTTTTTAAACTTTACCGTAACTTGTTTTGCTTCCTCCTCACTACATTTGTAATATAAAACCTCTTTTAAATAGTAGTAAACTACATTCCAACCACTTAATGGGCCTAAAAGTAATGCCCTACTTGTAACACCAAACTTTTCTAAATCAGTTGCCTCATAGCTACTGCTATTTTTAAGTACAGCACCTGTGTGAACACCTGCAATATGTGTTCTGTTTGTTAAACTAACAGGCTCATTGTATGGCACGTGCATGTTTAAAATGCTTGCCATTAGAACGTTTAGTGGGTAACAGTTTTCAAGGTTGTAACCTTTTACCAAGTTTTTATCTTGTAGATATAGATTTAAAAGTGTTCCGGTTGTGCTATTAATACCGCTTCGTTCAGCCATCCCCCAAATGCTTGTATCTATAAAATTTGCACCGCTTTCTACAGCTGTTATTGTGTTTATAAAACTGTAGCCCCTATCGTTATGAAAATGTGTTTCAAGATTATTTTTATATCTATTTTTCATTTTTGTTACCACTATTTCTACATTACTTGGAGTAGCACATCCTACGGTGTCGGGAATTCCAAAAGTGTCTACATAATTGCAAACACTATCATAAACCTTAATTAAATCTTTAATATTTGTTCTAAAAGCGTCTTCACCACTAAATCTTAAATAGATATTTTTATTATTTTTTCTTACCTCTTTAATTATTTCAGAAGCTATTTTTTTAATATCACTAATTTGTTTACCGTGCTTGTACTTTATGCTTTGCTTTGATGTTCCTATATATAAATTTAAACCATTAAAGCCTGTTTGTAGGGCAACTTTAATATCGTCTTTGTGAACTCTGCAATGTGCTATAAAAGTTACATTACTTACGCGTAACTCCTCTAAGACATATTTTTTAATTGCAATAAAATCTTGCTTTTCAGTATCGTTTACAATTGGAGAGAAAAATTCAATATATCTTATACCCAGTTTAATCAAGCCTCTAATTAATACCTTTTTTTCTTCAAGATTAAACTTGTATTTATTGCTATCAAACATTAAGGGTGATTGTTGCCCATCTCTAAACGTTGTATCTATAAGTTCAATTTTGCGCATACTGCAATAATAACAAGTTATTGGTTCTATACAAAGCAAAACACGCTTCTTTTCTTGCCAACTTGAGTAAAAATAAGGGTATAGTTAACAAAACAATACTTTTACATTAAAGATTTTCTACTTAATTGTAACTGTGTACAAGTTGAATTTAGATATAGGATCTTAAAAAGCTTCACTAAAACTTATTCTATTTCTTAACTCTGGTTCAGTGGGTTTATATTAAAATTCTATAAATTATAGCTCTCATGTTTATACTTACTTCCCAAATGCAATGCGATCAGGAGCTACACCTTTATAGTCAATTAAAGTAGCAGGAAAGATGGTAAAATTTCCAAAATCCTTGTTTATACTATCAATTGCTTTATAAAAGTTTTCTTTTTTGTGTTTTTCCCCAAATAAATCTGGTTGCTGTTTTTCATTATTTATTAGCATACTGCAACTAACACCTATAATCCTAACTTGTTTATTTTTATAAGGATTCTTATCCAAAATCCAAACAAACTTTTTGTATAGGTCTTTTGAGGTGTCTAAGTAAACACTTGTTCTATGGCTTTTTGCAAAGTGCGTTCCATCACTAAAATTTAAAAACACACTAAAACACCTTGATTTAAACCCTAATTTTCTAAGTTTACTACCTGTTTTTTCACACAGCTTTAGCGTTACTATTTTTAAATATTTTTCATCATTACTAAACTTAGTTAAATGAAAAGAATGCCCTATATTTTTTCTTGCAAAATCTATGTCATCTGTTTCGTAGCCTCGTAATTTTAAATACCACTTATAGCCCCATAATTTAAACTCACCCCTAAGTTTATAAATATCTGCAGTTAAAAAATCTGTACTTGTAAATATTCCAATATTATTTAATCTTTTATTTATTCTTGGACCAACTCCGTGTAATTCTATAAGATCCAACATGTCGTAAAATGTATATATGTTTTTGTAATCTACATAAAAATATCCATCAGGTTTATTAATATTACTAGCAACTTTTGCTATAAAGGTATTTGTTCCAACACCAATTGAACAAGTTAAATAATCCCCTACTTCTTCTTTTAGCTTTCTTTTAATCTCATTTGCAACTTTTTGACACGTAACTTTGTGTATTTCCCTTTGCGACTTGTTTAAATAGGGTTGGTCCCTATTAGGGACCAACCTTTTTAGCATGGTCCCTGAAAAATCTAAGTAAGCTTCATCAATACTTTTTGCATGAACACTTGGGGTAAATTGTTTAAATACTTTCATAAATTTTTTATTTATAAATCTATATTTGTTTACATCCGCAATTACTAGGTTAATTTCAGGACAAATTTCTTTTGCTTCGGCTACTTTTGTTCCTGTTTTTATACCAAGTGCTTTTGACTCATAACTTGCCGCTATTATTGTTGACCTATCATTTAAATAAGGAACAACCCCAACAGGCTTACCACGTAATAAAGGGTTTTGTTGCTGCTCACAGCTTGCAAAGTAGCTATTCATATCTATATGAAAAATATAGGGAAGTTTTTTGTTAATATCTAAATGTTGTATTAAAGGTTTATATGTAGCCACAATAGTAGGAAATTTCTAATATCTAATCTCTTAAAGCACCGGCTTACTGTTTTTTGGAGGAAAAATCTAAACAATTACAAAAAAATAATGGTTAAAAAACCTCTACCCTACCATTATTATTAATACACTGTATCTTAAATACCTAACCTAGAGTAGGTAGGAAAATCTAAAAACGAAGCTCAGAAAATTAAAAAACAGATTCTATTGCCTTATTTTCCCAATACACTGTAGTTATAGTCTCCCCTATTTTAAAGTTCTATTTGATTATATATTTTTCCCAAGTACTAAAAAACTAAATTTGTATTTAATTATTTTCAATAATTTAACATCTTATTTAATTTCCCTAACTACTTTTTACCACTTGCTAGCTACTAATTTAATCAAACACCTTTTTCTCAACCAAATAGCAATTTAGTGTTTTTGTGTTAACCTCAACTGTAAAATAAGTTTTTCCACTAGTAACACCAAATATATGAAAAAGAATATTTCCTTTTTTAACTATGTGTTTAAGTCCAGTTTTTTCTACTAAATACTCCTTATTTCTTATTCTTAACTTGTAGATTAAAGGCTTTCCAAACTTTAATATTAAAATTGCATCAATCTTTTCTTTATTCATAAGTGTTTTTTTACATCAATAAAAAGTAAATCTTACTAGAAAATGTTCATAAATACTTTTTTATGTCATTATCATACGGGCGAGGATCTTTTGATAACCCCTGTTTGTTAGTATATTCCTTGTAATGTCGGGTGCTAACGGCCAATTCCAAAATAACAATACAAATTTGATCCTAATTAATTATAACCAAACAAAACCCAAAACTAAAGTAGAAAAATTTGTACCTTCCCACCTAGCCCTATCATATTGTAATTCTTGCAAAATCTACGTTTTAATAGTTGCATTTTGGACCATAAAAAAAGATTTATTATCACTAAAAATATAAGGATAGAATTTTTTTCCAATAAATCGAGGTTGGGGTGGCGGGTTTAAGACTAGGCTTTAACTATATTATTGGTATCAAACAATTCTGCTAAATTTTTAACCATCAAACCCTCATTTCTTACATTTTTGCAAACAACTATATTAATATGAAGAGCTTTCAGTTCTGGCCAGGTATGTACGCTTAAACTGCTTGTTTTTAGGGTGTAGTTAATGGTTAATCCTCCGCCTTCAAATTTACTTAATGCTTGGCATGCTATAAATAACCCATGAAGCTTACAAAAGTCACGCATTTTTTTATCTATAGCATACTTGCTAGTTAATAACTGCTTATTAACATTACTTAATCTAAAATCAAAAGTTTGAACAAATGGAAAGTTTTTAAAAGGCTTTTCTTCAAACGTATAAATACTTTCAACATTAGGGTCTAGGCTACTTGTTTTTTGTGTAGTTCTTAAAATATAAAGGTTACTAGTACTACCAATCCCCTCAGCACCAATGTAGCTATTAAATTTATTTAATACATTTTCAACAACCAGGTTGTACTTTAAAAAGACATTATAAATTCTAAAAAACTCGTTATAGTTTTTAAAGCTATTTCCATAATTTAAATAAATAAAGCTACCTTTTAACCCCTTATTACTTAAGAGCGAAATAGATCTATCTAAGAATAGCTCAATACCATTTTGGGTATAGGGAGGGTCAGTTAAAACTACATCAAACTTACTTGTGTATGTTGGGTTAATAGTTTCTTTAGCGTTATATTTTACACAAGTAATATTAAAATTGTTTTCATTACTAACTTTATCAATTAAATTAATTATCTCATCGTAAATTTCAAATATAGTTATATTTTTAAACCCTAGTTTTGCTAAAACTAAACTAACTAAGTCATCATCTCCTAAAACTGCGATATTTGCATCTTTACTAAAATTATTTTTTTGTAAAATTAAAGCTTTTTGAACGCTAGTTTTTTCTGTTGCAAAAAACTGATCAAGATCTCGCTTGGGAACTAAGTTGTTTTCTTTTCTAACTTCTTTAAGCCAAATTTCTAACTTACTATCCTCAAGATTTAACATATTTGGATCTTTATATGTAACTGTATAATCTTTAATTACTTTTTTACCTTTATCATTTAATTCCACCTTTGTAGCTTTATCATCTTTTAAAAGTGAGGATATTGATTGTAAAAAAGTTCTAACAGTAGCTTTTGGTAATTTAGTTTTGTGAACTAAATCTTCAAATAGAACAGGTGTTTTATCTGTAATCACATACAAAATATTCTCAATTTCGTACTCCCACAAATCAGGGTTTTTAAGTTTTAAATTTTCTATTAAATTCATTTTTAGCCTATTCTAGCATACAGGTTGTTTTTTATTTTTTGAGAACTAGGATTTTAAACCTTAAAATTAAAGTGATGTAAGGTATGGCTTATTAAAGTGTTAAATATCTTCATAGCCTTTTTTCTGAAGGTCATAAGCCTCTTTGTAAAGTCCACCTTTTTTAATCAGCTGCTTATGACTCCCCCCCTCTACTATTTTGCCACCATCCATAACAATTATTCGATCAGCGTTTCTAACAGTACTAAATCTGTGACTAATAATTATTACAGTTTTATTCTTTGCAAATTCAAAAAGCTTTTGAAATATCTCATACTCAGCTTTAGGGTCAATTGCGCTTGTTGGCTCATCTAAAATTAAAATTGGGCTATTCTTAAAAAACGTTCTAGCTAAAGCCACCTTTTGCCACTGACCTGTACTTAAGTCTGCACCACCTGTGTATCTTCTGCTTAGTGGTTGCTTATACTTTTTATCAAGCATAATAATAAAGCTGTCTGCACCACTTTCTTTTGCGGCTTTAGTAATTTTGTCAAAATCTTTTATATTATGTAAGTTTCCAAGTCCAATGTTTGTTTGTGCATCATAATGATACTTTGCAAATTCTTGTGTTAGCATAGCAATGTTTGTATGCCACTCTTCCTGTTTTAATTTTTTTATATTAACCCCATTTACAAGTATCTCTCCTTTAGAGACATCATAAAACCTTAAAAGAAGACTTAAAAACGTAGTTTTTCCCGCACCGTTTTCGCCGACAATTGCTATATGTTCTCCAGGTCTAATAGTAATGTTTAAGTCTTCAAAAACATTTTTTTCAGTATTTGAGTAGTGAAACACTACATTTTTAAATTCTATTTTAGGAGGTGTTTTAAATATGGCTTTTTTAGTACCATTAATAATCAAGGGCTTAAAGTCTACCATTTTATAAAAGTCTATTGTGTATAAACCGTTTTCATAAATCCTAGAGATGTTTCTTAAAAGCGATGCAATACTGTTAGAAAGAGCCCGTATACTTGCAACATAAAAAGTAAATTGGCCAATTGTTATAACATTTGCTAAAACCTGCCTTACTAATACAAAATATATTAAACCAATTCCCAGCCCACTAATCAAAGCCATTCCCCCACCCGCATATGTTCGTTTTTTCTCAACCCCAAGTTGCCTACCTTGAAAGTTAAGCAAAAGTGCTGACATTTTTTTAATAAGATAATCTGCTGAGCCAAAGATTTTTAGTTCCTTTAAATACCTATCACTTTCAAGGTATCTTCTTGTATCCCAGTAATTTCTCCGTGTCTCCGTATCGCTATCCCATACTCCATATTTCTTTTTTCCAAAAAATATATCTAGTAAAAAGTCAGGTAAACTAGTAATTAAAATAACTATAAATAATATAGGAGAAACTAAAAACACAATAAAAGAACCTGCAACTATTGAAATTATGTCACTAATAAGTCCTGTACTTCTTTGTAAAAAGTTGACTATACGACCGCTAAAACTTTCTTTAGCTTTACGTATAGTATCGTTGTATTTACTGTTTTCATAGTGTTCTACGTCAAGCTTACTTGTTACCTTAGCAGACACAATAGAAAAATAATTATATAGTTTTACCCACTGAACAAAATCTAAGTATCTAAATAGTGTACCTAAAATTCGTTCAATAACTATTATCACAAAAAATGCTATAATCAGTTTATATAGTAAGTTTAAGTCCTCAAAACCCTGCGTTATACCAACAAGTTGGTCAACAATTTTACCTGAAATAAAGTTACTTATATAAGGAATTAAAGCTGTAAATACAGTAAGAACTATTATTAATATATAAATTAATTTATCAGACTTAAAAGCCTCTTTATTAAGTCTTACCCCTGCCTTTAAAATTTCTTTAATTTTGGAAAATTCTGACTTAACCTTAGCTTTCATTTAGTTTGGTGATTAATAATGGCAGTATTTTAACTCTTTTAACAAGCCCACGCAACAACTTATATGGGTTTATTTTGGGTACACTAATTAGCTAACTCAAACTCAAAAAATGTATTATCAATTGTTCCGCTATATAGTATTATTTTGTCTTCAACACTTTTAATATTGTTAACATTCTGAAGTGTCTGTAAGTAGTTAGACTCAAAATCCATTAAATCTTGCTCACAACCCATTTTTGTGCTCCCTATTGGACTAATTACAAGCACACCACTATCATCTTTTTGAAAACTTCCAAAATAGTTGTTACAGGATGCTTTTCCACTAAAATTTTCTCCATTTATATTTAAAGTTATTACAGTTCCATCAGGAATTTTTATTACTTGACCTTCTTTTGTAAAAGAAACAAGGTTATAATTTGCACTTTTAACTGTTGTTGCTTCTTGTGTTCTATCTTTCTGTTTTGGGGTTACATGTTTATTTTCACTTGCAACAATTACTAATCCGACAAGTGATAAAACAAGTATTGTAAGTGCACTCAAACTTAAATACTTAACAAGATTTTCAAATTTAGGTTGTTTTGTA
>Ga0114931_10006190_pt1 | contig 14736 bp, 15 predicted proteins | sample 2SBtaG_FD_89579 | JGI IMG/M metagenome (GOLD analysis project Ga0114931, IMG submission 89579) | Deep subsurface microbial communities from Kolumbo volcano to uncover new lineages of life (NeLLi) - 2SBTROV14_V59a metaG | ecosystem: Environmental > Aquatic > Marine > Volcanic | place: Kolumbo...
AGAAAATACCGCTACCAGAACCAGCGTTGTTGCAATCACCGCAAACGCCACTTGGCGCGCGCCATGATAGGATGCCACAAGAGGCGGCTCTCCGGTCTCAATGCGCCGCTGCACATTTTCCAGCACCACAATAGAATCGTCCACCACCAGGCCGATACACAGGACAAGCGCCAGCAGCGTCATCATGTTGATGGAGTACCCCAGCATGTAGAGAACACCAAAGGTGCCGATCAGACAGACGGGAACAACAACAGCGGGCACCAGAGCCGCGCGCAAAGATCCCAGAAAGGCATAGATCACCAGAATCACAAGAAGAGTTGCGATGATGATGGTTTTGTAGACTTCTTCAACAGCTTTCTCGACAAAGATGGTGCCGTCATAACTGGTATAGATGTCCATGCCTTCAGGCAGTGTTTTGCGAATTTCCGCAACTTCCGCTTTGACACCCCGTGCCACCTGCAGTTCGTTCGCCGTGGACTGCTTAACGATTCCAATGCCAAGCTGGTTGATGCCATTACCGCGGAACATGATGCGCCTCTCGCGCGGCGCAACCTCTATTTTTGCCACTTCGCCCAACCGGATGAGATGCCCATCCGCGCCTTCCCGGATCAATAATTGTTGAAAATCTTCCGGCGTCGCATAGTTCTTGGCGATGCGCACGGGAAAATCGCGGGCATCAGATTCGATGCTGCCCGCGGGAAGTTCAATATTTTGAGACTGAATGGCCTGCTGAATATCGCTGACCGTTAATCCGCGCGCCGCCATGGCGACCCGATCCAGCCAAACACGCATGGAATAGATTGTGCCATTGCCGCCCTGCACTTGCCCCACACCATCTATCACCGCCAGGCGGTCAATGATATTGCGCACCGCGTAATCGGTGAGATCCATAATATTCATGGAATTCGATCCCAGCGTGTACCAGATGATGGCGAAAGCGTCCGCATCCATTTTGAATATCCGCGGCGTGTCCACCCCTTGCGGCAGGCGGCCACCGATGCGCGCCACTGCATCGCGCACATCACTGGCGGCAGCATCAAGATCGCGGTCAAGTTCAAAGAATATGGAAATGCTGGATTGACCGTTTTTAGAGGTCGAAGCGATGTGATCAATGCCTTCAATGCCGGCGATCTGATCTTCGATCACGCGGGTGATACGCGATTCCACAATTTCCGCCGAAGCGCCTGTATAATTCGTGCTGATGGCAATGATCGGCGTATCCATGCTTGGCAATTCACGCAGCGGCAGACGCGTAAATGAAATAGCGCCAAAGGCGACCAGCACGATGCTGATCACCGCCGCAAAGACCGGCCTTTTCACAGAAACATCTGATAAAATCATGGCCTCTCTCCCTCAGAGCCTGACATCAACGAATGCCTGAGAGCCTCAGGATTGCCAGGGTTTTCGTTTGGCCGTTTCGGGCGCGCCTTTTTCTTTATCTCCCACAATGCGCACCACTGATCCCGGCCGCACGCGGTTGGTCCCTTCTGTAACAACCCGTTCGCCAACATTGAGGCCGGACAGGACCTCGACATCGCTGATGCGCCGGGCGCCGATGGTGATGGCCTTGCGCTCAACACTGGTTCCCCGCTTCCCCGGTTTGACAACAAACACAAAAACATCTTCCAGAACGGGGACCAGAGCTGTTTCCGGAATCTTGATCGACTGACGGCGGTTTTTCAAAACGGTGGTGGTGAGCAACATGCCGGGTTTGAGCAATCCATCGGGGTTGGCGAGCCTGGCGCGCACCTTGACTGAGCGCGTCACCGGATCGACCCGCGTGTCAATCGCTGTGATTTGTCCTTTAAACTCATGATCAGGATAGGCCGCGGCACGCGCTGTCACATCCAGTCCTTTTTTCAAGGCACTCAAAAATGTTTCCGGGACGGAAAAGTCCAGCTTGATGACAGAGATATCATCCAACGTGGTAATTTCATCTGCTGGACCAACCAGAGTGCCGGGGCTGACCATGCGCAGACCCAAAACCCCTGCAAAAGGGGCCACAATTTTATGATTCTCAAGCCGCGCCTCAAGAGCTGTGACCCGCGCTTGCGCCCGCTCCTGGGTCGAAAGCGCCGTATCCAGACTTGATTGGGTGGCACTCCCGCGCTTTACCAGATTGGCCGTGCGCTGATATTGCTTTTCAGCTTCGCGCAGCGTGGAACGCGCCTCATCAAGGTCCGCTTGCGCCTCGGTGTCCATGAGTTCAATCAGAACATCACCCTTTTCCACCACCTGATCATCTTCAAAGTTCACCCGAACGACAGTCTCTGTGATCTTGGGTTTGACGATGATCGATTCATTAGCAAGCGCGGTTCCTATGGCCTCTATGGAATCGACAAATTCATCCATCACTACCGGGGCGACAACAACGGGGGTCGGGGCCCGTCCCGCCCAAGGTGAAGCGGCCGTATCAGCACTGTTGCGCGCCTGAAAAAAATAGACCGCCAAGGCCAACGCCGCAAGACCGGCAATGGAATAAACAACTGGCTTGCTAAACCGTGGCATGCTGACGATGGACTTGTTTTTTGGCATACGCCGAACGGGCCTTCGCTGAGAGGATGAGACAATTTACCATGTTAAAGCATATCAAGTGACGGGGTGAAATTAAACGTAACTTAAGGCGCACCAGTTCCAACTTTTTGAAAAAGCTGGTCTTTCAAGACTACGCCGGGATTGGGCGTCAATACCTTATCCAGAGCGCTCCAAAAAGCGCCGTTTCCTGGACAATATTGCGGCCTGCAAGGGTATGGAAACCACCCAGTTGAATTGAAAACCGCCGCGAGATGTCATAAACCCCGGAAAGCTGTGCTTTATGCAGTTGAAACGCGGGAAAGAGCACCTGATCGCTTGGTTTTCCCGCACCATCGCTAATGATGTTAAACGACTGGACCAAGATCTGAACTTTCTGGAAAGGCCGCACGCCAAAAGTGAAATCAGCGCGATATTCATTGGCTGGTGCACCATCGCGTTGGCGATAGCCAAGTTGCAAGTCTACGAATGTCGGAAATGAGTGAGAAAAAAGACTGAACACGCGCGATGAACCATAAAGTGCGCGGACCTCGACATCCCCATTGCCCCGCGACAGCACCGTGGTTTCATTGGTACTGATCCCACCAGGCAGAAAATACGTTGCTTCGAGCGAGACCACGTGCTGTCTTTTCCTGAAAAGTCTGATGCGGCCGCCAATGCCTGTGTTGTTCATGCCGCCATCTGAGCGCCTGATACCGCTAAAGCCCGTGGCGACGTGCTGATAACCGGGCGTCAGGATCACTGTCAACCAGTCAAGCAGACCGTATTCAGCGTATATATTGGCTTCAAGTTTTACAAATTTGGGGCTGCTCACCAGTCCGCCAGCGGCGTTGAAACTTTTTATCGCCCCATCGTAAGTGAAGGATGTGATGATCAGGCCTTCCCCTTTCTTCTGAGTCCACGCGGCCGCCAGCGTGACGTCAGGCACCAGGACCAGAAATGCCAAGGCACCAATCGCGCCGATCCTGAAAAAATTGAAAATAGCCCTCGCCCCCACGCCCCATACACAACACACCAGAAGAAAGCATTGTTTCAAAATGGACCACAAATCGCCAGTCAATAATGCGCCGGTGAGTTGTTTCTGGCCTGTGGATTGCAAGGTTTTGCTTTTAAAACAAACCCAATGACGAGAGGAACAACCATCATGCCCACCTCTGCTCTTCCCCAGCTATCCCCACCAGGAACGCGTGTTTGTGCTGTCTTTGAAAATACCACCGCTGAACTCACCCTGCCCGCGAGCTATACGCTTGGCGATTTGGCGATCTTTTTGAGCCTTTATGCGGAACAATCCGACGGTGTGCTCAAACACGTCACCGTCACCCGGCACTGAGCGGCCTGCCTCACACGCGAGCGCAAGTAGGGTCGAAAACAGCGCCTAAACCGCCTATGGTTCTCAAATTCAGGTGAATCAGCCTGTTCATTTGCTCTTAATCCGTGAGGCAGCCTTCATGACATCACACCCTCAGGTCAAGGCATTCTTTGATCCAGAAACATTCACACTTTCTTATGTGGTGCACGATCCTGACACCCGTCATGCCCTCGTCATCGATCCGGTGCTGAATTATGAACCGCAGGCAGCACACACATCATCAGCTTCTGCCGATGCTATGCTTGAGCACATCTCCGCACACGATCTCAACGTCGCATGGATTCTGGAAACGCATGTTCACGCCGATCACCTCACCGCCACGCCTTCCTTGAAAGAGAAGCTCGGCGCCCGTACCGGGATAGGCGCGCACGTGGGAGAGGTACAGAAAATATTCAAAGGCATCTTCAATGCCGGCGAGGATTTCGTCACTGACGGATCGCAGTTTGATCATCTTTTTGAGGACGGTGAAACCTTTTCTGTCGGTGGTCTGACGGTGCGGATTCTGCACACTCCCGGTCATACACCCGCCTGCATCACTTATATCATCGGCGATGCCGCTTTTGTCGGCGATACAATTTTCGCCCCGGATTATGGGACAGCACGGTGTGACTTTCCGGGCGGCGATGCTGCTCAACTTTATCAGTCCATTCAAAAACTCTTTCAGCTTCCTGAGAATACTCGGTTTTTTCTGTGCCATGATTATCTCCCGAACGGCCGGGCTGTGGTGTGGGAAACCGCACTTGCCGATCAGAGAGCGCAGAATATCCACATCCATGATGGTATCAGCGAAAAAGAGTTCGTGGTCATGCGAAATTCCCGTGACAAAGGTCTGGAAGCGCCGGCTTTAATCCTTCCGGCGGTGCAGGTGAATATGCGCGGCGGCGTGTTCCCGTCCCCTGAAGAAAACGGCATCACTTATCTAAAGATTCCAATTAACACTCTATAATATCCTATTGTTTTTGAAATATATTTAAAGACTTGTACTTTTCACAAAAAAGTGTGGGGCACCTTCAGTCCAATCGCGTTAGTTTAAATCTCTTTGGGACCTATCGACTGGGGTGACACATTATGAAAACGAAACTTCCGGCAATGCTTGGCCTGATGGCAAGCCTGCTTCTCTTCTCTCCGGGCCGGGCGCAGACTGACGCACCGGCAAATGTTCCCGGCCAGAAACAGAACGAGACGCAAACAGACCCGGGCGCCATGACGCCGGAGCGCTTGGGTGAAATGATCAGGCGTCTTGATGAGGCTGCTGAGCAGAACCGCAATGTCTGGGCGTTCAAAATTGACGGCGTGGCCGTCACTCTGGTCTACGACACCAATGCTGATCGTATGCGCCTGATGGTGGCCATCGCCAAAACCGAAGATTTGACACAAGAAGAGATGATACGTCTCTTACAGGCTGATTTCGATTCAGCTCTGGATGCACGCTACGCCATCGCAAAGAATGTGCTCTGGAGTGTCTTTATCCATCCCCTGGGTCCGCTGACCAATGAAGAGTTTTTGTCCGGCATCGGGCAGACCGTCAATCTGGCACGGACATATGGCACAACATTCAGTTCAGGTGCATTGGTGTTCGGTGGTGGAGACAGCGAAGATTTGTTACAACAACGCCAGTTAATCGACCAATTGATCGAGAAGGGCACACCAATATAAAGTCTCCCTTTTTCAATGGGCGGCGCCTCTTAATACTCCTCGGTACACTTCACTCTCAGCTTTCATTGGAGACATTTCATGATCTTTCCAACTGTTTCTGCACAAACTGCCGGCATTCTCATCATCCTGCAGTCTCTTTTGATGCTCTGGACAGCCATGACCCGGCGAAAATTCAAGCAACCTTTCGGCGGCGAGGAGCCCAAACTCGTGAAGCGCAACCGGGCGCACGGCAATCTGGCGGAAAATGCCGCAATCTTCTTAATTGCCCTGGCCTTGCTGGAAATGGGCGGCATGGCCGCCGGCACGGTCACACTCCTGGCGGGTGCTTTTGTGGCGGTGCGCCTGTCTCATGTCATCGGCGTCGGCATCCTGCCGCCGGGGGGCAATCCTTTGAGAGTGATCGGCACGATGGGCACGTTTTTCATCAACATCACGGCTGGAGGACTGCTGATCAACACTTACGGTGTGCTGTTGCTCTAGCTAGGCTGAAACCGACCTTCACCTGCTAAAACAGATGCGACAGCAGCAGCTCATCTCCCCGCACCGCTGCGCCATAATACCAGAAGATGGCGTAGGTCCAGAGGATGACGAGAGCACAACCTATCAGGCCGGGAATATCAATCGGTCGCCTCTTTTGCCCCCTGTTCTTCATCATACAAGCCTCCACCCAATGCTCCCATTCTGCAGTGAACAAGACCCTAACATGGCGCGCGCGGCCCTGCAAAAGGGACTCTCAAAGCATTTCTTCAAGGTCTGTATGAGCCAAGACCCTGTAACTCGGCCTCCGCACCCTATATATACACTATTCGTCCCGGACATATCTGTGATCTGAGCCATATCGTCCATGCCTTGCAAGGGTACCTCACCCGCATGATCTTTCCTATCCTCAGCCTCATTTTCAGTCTCATAATCCTGCTTCTCAGCGCAGATATTGTGGTGCGCGGGGCTGTGGCTCTGGCTTTGAAACTCTCCGTGCCCCCTCTTCTGATCGGGCTGACGATCGTGGCGTTCGGCACATCGGCCCCCGAACTGGTCATCAGCGCCGAAGCTGTTCTCGATCATCTTCCAGGGATTGCCATCGGCAATGTTGTGGGGAGCAATATCGCCAATGTCCTTCTTGTTCTCGGCTTGTCTGCTCTGATATTGCCGATCGCCACCAGCCAGCCAACGATCCGCCGCAACACTGTTCTGATGATCGCCAGCACGCTCCTCCTGATCTGGATCAGCGCCGACCAAGTGCTGACATTCTGGGATGGCGCAATTCTGTTTTTCGGCATCTTACTTTTTCTCATTCACTCGGGCCTGCATGCTGGCCAGGGGCCGTGTGATGACAGCGCCTTAGATGAATTGCGCGAGATGGAAGAGAGCGGCACCCTGCCCGCAACGCCGCTCATGATCGCTACATTGCTGCTGGCGGGACTGATCGGTCTGCCCATCGGCAGCGCTCTCCTGCTTGACAGCGCTGAAGCCCTGGCCATTAAAGCCGGTGTCCCGGAAGATGTGATCGGACTTTCCCTCGTGGCATTGGGCACATCATTGCCTGAACTTGCCACTGCACTGGCGGCCGCATTGCGCGGCCAGTCGGCTGTGGCCATGGGAAATGTGATCGGCAGCAATATTTTTAACATCCTAGCGGTTCTTGGTGTCGCCAGCATGATTGCGGACATCCCCATCCCTTCTCAATTATGGTCAACCAACCTTTGGGTGATGCTGGGGTCGTCAGCTATGATCGCGCCTTTTGTGTTTACCAAAAGACCAATAGGTAAATTGTGGGGAATTGCGTTTCTCATTGGTTATATCGTGTTCCTTTACCTGAATTTCTCCCGCGGCTATTAAGCCGTTTTCAGGAAAACCAGAGGACAGCAATGCGGGGCTCTGTTTTCATGCCATAAACCGGATAGACCCAGGGTAAAGACCTGATAAAATGCCGTTCTTATGACATCTCCCCCGCCAGACAAACGCCTGAAGAAGACAGGGCCGGATGTGGTCAAGTCTTATCTCAGAACCCTGCCCCCATCGCCCGGCGTATACCGCATGATTGATGCCAGGGATGAAGTGCTTTATGTCGGCAAAGCAAAGAACCTGTCAAAAAGGGTCGCCAGCTACCAAAAGCTTAGCGGTCACTCCAACCGCATTCAACGCATGATCGCCGCCATCGCGGACATGGTGTTCATCACCACCAACACCGAAACCGAAGCGCTGCTGCTCGAAGCCAATCTGATAAAAAAATTCAGGCCCCGCTATAACGTGATCATGCGGGATGATAAATCCTTTCCTTATATTCTGATCACGGACAGTCATGACTTTCCACAAATCATGAAACATCGGGGGGCGCGTGGCGCCAGAGGCCAGTTTTTTGGCCCCTTTGCGTCGGCAGGTGCGGTCAACCGAACGTTGAACACATTGCAGCGCGCCTTTTTGCTGCGCTCCTGCGCGAACAGTGTTTTCAACAATCGCACGCGGCCCTGCCTGCTTTATCAGATCAAACGGTGCAGCGGCCCTTGCGTGGGCAAGATTGACAAGGCTGCCTATGGCGAACTGCTCAAGGAAGCTGCGGCTTTTCTTAAGGGCAAAAGCCAGAAAACACAGAAGAACCTGTCGGCGTTGATGGAACAAGCCAGTTCCGATTTGGAATTCGAGCAGGCCGCCGTTTACCGCGATCGCATTCATGCCCTCACCACCATACAGGCCCATCAGGGCATCAATCCCCAGCACATGGACGAGGCGGATGTTTTCGCCATCCATGGTGACGGCGGACAGACATGCATTCAGGTTTTCTTCTTTCGTGCCGGGCAGAACTGGGGCAACCGCGCATATTTTCCACAACATGGAAAAAACCAGGCATTCGAAGCGGTGCTCGATTCCTTCATTGCCCAATTTTATGACAATAAACCGCCCCCCAAACGCATCCTGCTCAGCCACACCATTCCCAATCAGGCGATCATGGCGCAAGCGCTCAGCGAGAAGGCAGGCCGCAAAGTCACGATCAGCGCGCCCAGGCGGGGCGAGCGGCGGGAAATGGTGGACCATGCCCTAAAAAACGCACGCGAAGCGCTCGCCCGCCGTCTGGCTGAATCCGAATCCCAGCGGCGCCTGCTGGAAGCGGTGGCCAGCACGTTCGATCTCGACAGACCGCCCGAACGCATTGAAGTCTATGACAATTCCCACATCAGCGGAACAAAAGCCGTGGGCAGCATGATTGTGAGTGGCCCTGAAGGCTTCATGAAAAACCAGTACAGGAAGTTTAATATTCGCGGCCAGACCATCACACCGGGCGATGATTACGGCATGATGCGTGAAGTCATGACGCGAAGATTCTCACGCCTGATTAAAAGTGAAGATGCCTCGATGAATGGTTCATTGAGAGACCGCCAGGGGAAAACCGGCAAGCTTCTGCTTTGGCCGGATCTTGTGCTCATTGATGGCGGAGCGGGGCAATTGAGCGCGGTACGGCAGATATTTGCAGATCTTGGCATTGATCAGGTCGCACTGATCAGCATCGCCAAGGGACCGGATCGCAACGCCGGACGTGAACAGTTTTTTGTACCCGGGCGCCAGCCCTTTACACTGGAACCAAAAAGCCCGGTGCTTTACTATCTCCAGCGTCTGCGGGACGAAGCGCACCGATTCGCCATCGGCAGCCACCGGGTGAGGCGTCATATGGCTTTGACCACGTCCCCCCTTGATGACGTGCCCGGCATAGGCGCCAAACGAAAACGGGCTTTGTTGCATCACTTCGGCTCGGCCCGGGGCGTCCGGCAGGCGGGCCTTTCAGACCTGAAGACGGTTGAAGGCATTAGCGAATCGATGGCAAAGCGAATATATGATTTCTTTCAGGATAACCGTTAGACACACACACCAGCCTTATGCCGGCGCTATTCTCACCCTCCCTAATATTCTCACTTTGGGGCGGATATTGCTGGTTGTGGCCATGGTCGGAACCTATTACATGAAGGGGGATAGCGCGCGCTGGCTGGCCGTTGGCATCTTCGCGGTTGCCGGTATCACCGATTTTTTTGACGGCTATCTGGCACGGGCTTGGGCGCAGCAATCTCGGTTGGGTCAAATGCTTGATCCCATTGCCGATAAACTGCTCGTGGCGGCCGCCCTGATTTTAATCACTGCATGGCACACAGCGAGCGGCCTCACGGTCATTCCTGTCGTGGTGATCCTCAGCCGGGAAATTCTGGTGTCAGGGCTACGGGAATTTCTTGCCAACGCCAGTGTGTCGGTGCCGGTCACCTTGCTGGCAAAATGGAAAACCACCATGCAGATGCTTGCACTTGGATTTTTACTCGCCGGACCGGCCGGAGAGAAAGTTATCCCGCATACGGTTTTGATCGGCGAAGCAGGCTTGTGGATCGCGGCGATTCTAACCTTTTATACCGGGTATGATTATTTTAGAGCCGGGTTCAGGCACATCCTTGACGAGAACGGCAGGTGAGGCCATGCACTATTTCAGAGGCGGTATGATCTGATGAAGCTTCTCTATTTTGCCTGGCTTCGCGAGAAAGTTGGGGTCGCTGAAGAAACTGTGGAATTACCGGAAACGGTGCGTGATGTGGCGGGACTTCTTGACTGGCTGGAAGCCCGTGGCGCCGGATTTTCAGATGCATTCAGGGGCGAATCTGTCATTCGTGTGGCTGTTAATCAATGCCACGCATTTGCGCACACGAGTCTCAAAGCAGATGACGAAGTGGCGCTTTTTCCTCCCGTCACCGGAGGATGACTCATGAGCGTGCGCGTACAGCGTGAAGACTTTGATCTTGGTACTGAATATCGAATTATCACACGGAACAATCAAAACTCTGGCGCCGTCGTAGCTTTCATTGGACGCGTGCGGGAATTTCAGGACAGCCACGATAAACAGGGAACCTCCGTAACTGCCATGATTCTGGAGCATTACCCAGCGATGACTGAAAAAGAATTGCTGCGCATTGAACACCAGGCCCATGACCACTGGCCGCTGGACGCCAGCCTGATCATCCACCGTCACGGCCGTCTGGAGCCAGGGGACCAGATCGTTTTGGTAATCACCGCGTCAGCCCGCAGACAAGATGCTTTTGGGGCGGCTGAATTCCTCATGGACTGGTTGAAAACAAAAGCACCGTTCTGGAAAAGACTTGAGACATCAAAAGGCGCACAGTGGGTCGAAGCCAGCCAGGAAGACGACGACGCAGCGGCACTCTGGAAATTTTAAACCCGCTGGCATGGCGCGGATTATCCCGCCGCCTGCGCCATTTCCGGCAAGGTCAATCGCCCACGAACCAGATCCGTGAAATCTTCAAACAGGGTTTTCGTCACGGCGCCAACTTCAAAATTGATTGGGCCGATCTCCGACACAGGCGTCACTTCCGCCGCTGAGCCGGTGAGAAAACACTGCTCAAAACTCTCCAGCTCATTAGGGAATATCGCACGCTCGATCACCTCAATGCCGCGCGCCCTGGCCAGCGCAATCACGGAACGCCGGGTAATACCGTCCAAAAAACAATCCGGTGTCGGCGTATGCAGAACGCCGTCCTTTACAAAAAAAATATTGGCGCCCGTGGCCTCAGCCACTTGACCACGATAGTCCAGCATCATCGCGTCAGCATAGCCCTTGCTTTCCGCCGCATGCTTCGACAGGGTACAGATCATGTAAAGCCCGGCTGCCTTGCTGTGGCAGGGCGCGGTGTCGGGGGCGGGCCGCCGCCATTCGGATACGTCAAGGCGAATGCCTTTGAGTAATTCGCTGCGGTTAAAATACGTTCCCCAATCCCAGACAGCGATCGCCACATTGATACGGTTTTTCTGCGCGGACACGCCCATCATCTCACTGCCGCGCCATGCCAGGGGCCGCACATATCCGTCGACAAGATTTTGTCTCTTCACCAGTTCATTGCATGCCGCATTGATTTCATCGGCTGTGTAGGGCAAAGCGAAGCCCATGAGTCGTGCCGAGTTAAACAAACGCGCGGTGTGTTCCTGAAGCCTGAAGATATTGCGGTCATAAATGCGCTCCCCTTCAAATACACAGCTCGCGTAATGGAGGCCATGCGTGAGCACATGGACTTTGGCCTCTTTCCAGGGCACAAAGTCACCATTCATCCAGATAACGCCATCACGTTGATCAAAGGGGAGTAAAGCCATCTTTCATCACTTTCCAAGGGACGCCTCTTTTGGCTCAAAAGTTCCCTGTAGAGAAAAAGAGGTTCATTTCTTTCTTAAAGGACTTGAGATTTGTAACATTATGTCTAATATACGTCAACATGCCTGACGTAAAACGCCCAAATGAAAAACCAAGCCCTAATCCGCTCTATTTACGCGAGAGCGAGATCCGCGTCGGTATTGAATTGCTTTTCTTTGCTTACCGGGATTTCACCAGCGACCCGGACGCTCTTCTGCGCCGCCACGGGTTTGGCCGCGCTCATCACAGAGTGATCCATTTTGTTTCACGAAACCCTGGTATAGCTGTCGCAGATTTGCTGAAAATTTTGAGAATCACCAAGCAAAGTCTCAGCCGTGTGCTGCGGCAAATGGTGGATGAGGGCTATATCGAACAAAAAACCGGTCTTCGGGACAGACGCCAGCGCCTGCTCTCCGTCACGGAGAAGGGAAGCGAGTTGGAGCGACGTTTGTCAGCGCCCCAGCGCGCGCGGGTGGCGCGCGCCTACCGGGAAGCCGGACCCGAAGCGGTCGCCGGATATCGCAAGGTCCTCACCCAGCTCATCAATGAAGAAGAAAGAGACGGCATTCTCAAATCCATCGTTCAAGGATGAAACCAAATAAAAAAGCCGCGTTATGTTGGCCGACCATATCTGTTACAGTATTGAGGGTGAATCTCAGCAAAGCGCTGTAATATCATGAGCAACAACAAAAAAGAGATCGGCTCTACTTCCGACCATCTGCTGGTCGTGGATGATGACACGCGCATTCGCGAACTCTTGCAGCGTTTTTTGATGGAGCATGGCTTCCGGGTCACCCTGGCCAAAGACGCGGCTGAGGCGCGCATGCACCTTAAAGGACTGGCCTTCGACCTGGTGGTGCTTGATGTGATGATGCCCGGCGAGAGCGGCCTAGATTTTGCTGAAAATCTGCGCACCGGGTCAGACATACCCATTTTGATGTTAACGGCCCGCAGCGAGGCGGAGGACCGCATTGCGGGGCTGGAACGCGGCGTTGATGATTATCTGCCTAAACCCTTTGAGCCACGGGAGTTGCTTCTTCGGATCCACTCCATCCTGCGCCGCAGCCGCAAGCTGATCGAACCTCTGGAAGAGATTCGCATGGGGGCCTGCCGTTTCAACATTAAGCGCGGTGAATTGTGGTGCAATGACAGACCGGTGCGCCTGACCACGGCGGAGATCACACTATTGCGATTCATGGCGACAAATACAGATCGGGCGCTCTCCCGGCTGGAACTCAGCGAAAAAACCGGCGCAAGTCTTGAAAGGTCCATCGATGTGCAAGTGACCCGGCTCCGGCGCAAGATCGAAAGTGATCCCAAAATGCCTCTTTATTTGCAGACGGTGCGCGGAGTCGGTTATATGCTTGTGCCTGATTGATCATGGCCAACCCACATCACAATCAGAGCCTCACCCTCATGGGGACCGACTTCTCTGAAAGCACCCCCACGCCTCAGAATCCGGCGAATCAACCGGAATCCAAGCTCTCCGAATCTTCTTCTGCCACCCAACGGTCACGGTCCAATCCCTGGCGATGGTGCGTCGGGCACCTTAAAAAGATCATGCCCAACCGGCTGTTCGCCCGCTCCCTTATTCTGATTGTGGCGCCCGTGGTCATCACACAAGGGGTCGCCACATACGTCTTTTTTGAGCGGCACTGGGATACAGTGACACGAAGGCTTTCGGCCAGTGTGGCGGGCGATATCGCCATGTTGATCGAAACCTATGAAACTTTTCCCGATATTCGCAACATCGAACAACTCACCGGCATTGCATGGAGAAACAACGGGCTGAGTCTGGCACTTCATCGCAATGAGCGCCTTCCTACCGCAGAAAACCCTTCATTTTTTTCTATTCTTGACAAGACATTGCGGCGCGAACTGGAAGTAAAACTTGACAAACCTTTCTGGTTTGACACCACGCGCTATCCCAAGGCAGTGGATATCCGCGTGCAAATGGGCAATGACGTTCTGTATATCATAGCGGCGCGCAAGCGGGTGTTCGCCACCAGTGGACCCATTTTCGTTCTGTGGATGGTGGGCACTTCTCTGGCCATTCTGGCGATCGCCATTATCTTTCTGCGCAATCAGGTCCGCCCCATTCAACATCTGGCCCGTGCCGCCGCAAAACTTGGTAAGGGCCAGGATGTCACTGATTTCAAGCCGGGGGGCGCCACGGAAGTGCGCCGCGCGGCAGAAGCCTTCATCGACATGCGTGATCGCATTCGCCGCCAGATCCAGCAGCGCACGGCGCTTCTGGCCGGTGTCAGCCATGATTTACGCACACCGTTGACACGTATGAAACTCCAGGTCGCCCTGATGGACCGCACGTCCGAATCTGAAGCCCTTCAAGGTGACATCCTGGAAATGGAGCATATGCTCGAGGAGTATCTGGCATTTACCAGGGGACAGGGAGGCGAAGGGGCAGCACTCACTGATATCGCTCAGCTTTTGCAGGATATCGCGACGAACGCGCGGCGCGGCGGACACTCCATTGGCGTCGATATCCGCGGCGATCTACGGCTTCCCGTGCGGCGCAACGCCCTGAAACGGTGTATTTCAAACCTGATTGATAATGCGGTGGATTTTGGCAACAAGGTTGCCATCACCGGTGTGCGGGGCGCTGACTTTATCGAAATCATTGTGGATGATAACGGGCCCGGGATTCCGGAGCATCTCATGGAAGATGCCTTCAGGCCCTTCCACCGCTTGGATGAGAGCCGGAATCTCGATCGCAGTGGCGTCGGACTGGGCTTGTCCATTGCCCAGGACATCGCCCACGGACACGGGGGGCAAATACTTCTGGAGCGCAGTCTGTGGAATGGCCTGCGGGCTATTGTGAGGCTTCCCGTTTAGCACCGGTCAGCGGCGGCGCGGGTGGGGCGCAACATTCAACCCGGCGCGCCAACGCGTCAAGCTTCGCCAGATCCCGGTCCAGCCGCGCCATGGTTTTGCTCTGATCGCCCGCACCCTCTTTTATCCACACGCGAAAAACATCACCCCACACAAACGCGAG
>Ga0114931_10006191_pt1 | contig 14736 bp, 12 predicted proteins | sample 2SBtaG_FD_89579 | JGI IMG/M metagenome (GOLD analysis project Ga0114931, IMG submission 89579) | Deep subsurface microbial communities from Kolumbo volcano to uncover new lineages of life (NeLLi) - 2SBTROV14_V59a metaG | ecosystem: Environmental > Aquatic > Marine > Volcanic | place: Kolumbo...
AAATTATTTAACACATTGATGGATGAGTTTGGCGATGACTGCCGTATCCTAAGCATTATTAAGGATGGACGAACGGTAGCCTCGGTGATGAATTTCTACTTTCGGAATGAAGTCTTGCCATATTATGGCGGGGGCACTGCTGAGGCCCGTGTCCTGAAGGGGAATGACTTTATGTATTGGGAACTCATGAAGCGCTCAGCAGAGCAGGGTATCGAACTCTTTGACTTTGGCCGTAGCAAGAATGGTGCAGGGTCTTACAGTTTTAAAAAAAACTGGGGTTTTGAACCAACGCCTTTGCACTATGAATATCATTTGGTGAAGTCAGGCGCTATTCCAGATGTAAACCCAAACAATCCGAAATATCAGATGTTTATCAAGTTGTGGCGCAAAATGCCTTTGGGGTTGACCCGGTGGCTAGGCCCACATATAGCCAGAAATCTGGGCTAGGTATGTCAGCACGCAAAGAATTGCTATTATTGGTTCATCGGATTCCTTATCCGCCGAATAAGGGCGATAAAATTCGTTCATTTAATTTGCTCAAACATTTGGCCAGGACTTATCGCGTGCATGTGGGGGCTTTTGTTGATGACTTGCATGACTGGCGTTACAAGAATGATCTTAAAGCCCTGTGCTCCAGTGGTCAGGGAGAAATTTGCTTACTTAAGCTAAAACCAGTTGTGCGCAAGTTGCTCAGCATGAAAGCCTTCATTAGCGGTGATTCACTGACGGTACCCTATTATGCCCATTCGACTATGCAGAACTGGGTCGATGATCTACTTGCACGGCGGCCTATTGGCCAGGTAGTCGTGTTCTCTTCACCCATGGCGCAATTTGTATCGGGGGCAGCTTATTCACACCTGCGTCGAGTCGCTGACTTTGTTGATGTTGATTCGGACAAATGGGCGCAATATGCTTGCGCCAAACCCTGGCCGCAGAGCTGGGTTTATGCGCGCGAGGCGAGAACCCTGTTCGCCTTCGAGCGCAAGATTGCGGATGAATTTGATGCCACCGTGTTTGTTACAGATGAAAAGTGCGCCATGTTCAAGAAAATGGCGCCGGAGGTCGCTACACGTGTGTCCACGATAGATAATGGGGTGGATGCGGATTATTTTTCTCCTGAGCGTGAATACCCCAACCCCTATCCGTATTCATGCCCGAGGATGATATTTACCGGAGCGATGGATTACTGGGCCAATGTGGATGCTGTTTCCTGGTTTGTAAAGGAAATCTTTCCCGCTGTGCGTGCAGCTGTCAGCGATGCAGAGTTTTATATTGTCGGCGGACGCCCTACAGATGATGTGATGTCGCTGGGAAGCATTCCGGGTATCACAGTGACGGGGGCCGTGGATGATATCCGCCCCTACCTCGCCCATGCACAGGCAGCCGTTGCACCCATGCGCATTGCACGGGGGGTGCAAAATAAGGTTCTGGAGGCCATGGCCATGGCAAAGCCGGTATTGGCTACGCCAGAAGCAGCTGAAGGTGTTCGCGCTCAAAATGGAAATGATTTGCTTGTAGAAGCAGGCCTGAATAATTTCCAAAAACAGGCTATATGCTTATTGCTTGCTGAAGGCATGAATCTCGGGGCAGCGGCGCGGTGTAGTATGATTAAACACTACAGTTGGGAAAAAAATTTACAGCAGTTTAACCAGTTGCTTGAAGTAGACAACTCGCTTAGGGGGAAGTCTCATAATCAGCCGGGTCTGGTGACGGTAGCTCCATAATGGAAACAACGATAAGCGACGAAAAGAGCAAGCTAAACTGGGCGCCAAACTGGGTTCCGGCAATCACCGTTTTAGTGGTTGCCGTGTTGGTCTTGGGGGCAGTTTTCTGGTCGGTTTACAGCGACATTGTTGCTATCTGGTGGCGGTCAAGAGTTTATGCTCATGGTTTCTTGATTTTACCCATAGTGGCTTATCTTATTTGGAAAAAGCGTAGAGATCTGGCCCGGCTGTCTCCTCAGCCAGCGCCGAAGGCAGTACTGTTAATGCTATTCCCCGCAATGTTCTGGTTGTTGGGGCATGTGGGAAAAGTAGCCGTCCTGGAACAGTTCGCGGTGGTGTTCATGTTGCCGCTGATGGCATGGATCATTCTGGGGTGTGGAATCGCGAAAAAAATCATGTTTCCCTTGCTGTATCTGTTTTTTGCGGTACCCGCAGGGAGTTTTCTGATTGGCCCATTGCAGGATTCGACTGCGGCCCTTGCCGTGTGGGGCCTGCAAATGACGGGCATTCCCGTTTACTGGGAGGGACGATTCTTTCACATTCCCAGTGGCAGTTTTGAAGTGGCCGTAGCCTGCAGCGGGATAAGTTATCTTATTGCTTCCCTGGCTCTGGGCACTCTCTATGCCTATTTGACCTATACCAGTATGAAGCGACGCATAATATTTATTGCGTTATCCACAGTAGTACCCGTGATTGCAAACGGGGCACGGGCTTATGGCATCGTGATGTTGGCGCATTTAAGTAATTATACCCTGGCGGTGAGTGTCGATCACATCATCTATGGCTGGCTGTTTTTTGGTGTAATTGCTAGCCTGCTTTTTTGGGCAGGTTCTTTCTTTCGTGAGGAAGCTTCATCGAGGCCTGGGGATGAGAATGTGGCAATATCTCCTGTGGGTAAAAACAATCTCTCGGTGGGGGTGGCGAGCCATCCTGCCTCCTGGGCATTCCTTGTGTGGGCCTTATCGGCCATCATTGTGCCCATCAGCGCTTTAGGTGTTGTCAGTTGGATGGATGCACGAAGTATGGTGGCCACTACTGCAGAGGTTAAACTGCCATTGGGGCGCGGCGGCTGGAGTGGCCCCGTTGCTACAGATACCCGATGGCGACCAAGCTTTATCGGTGCGCAGGAGCATCGTGTTGAATATCGAAAAAATGGCGCAAGCGTGCAGGTTTATCTGGCCTATTACCCGAGTTCGAACAGGGATGCAGAACTCATTAACTGGAATAATGTGGTCTATGACGATAAATACTCTCGTCGTTTAGGCGGCGGAACTACTCAGGCGCATTTGTCGGCTGGACAGAACTGGCCTGTGCTTACAACACGCCTGAAATCAGCAGGTCATTCGCGGCTGCTCTGGTACTGGTATGAAGTTGATGGTGCTGCCACGGTGAGTCGTGTCTGGGCAAAAGTCTACGCAATACGCAGCCGTTTGCGCAGCTCTCGTATTGGCTCTGCGGTCTGGGTGATATCAGCCAGGTATTCAATGGACGAGAAAGAGGCCAGGCTTGTGCTCGAAGACTTCCTCAAGACCATGTTACCCCAATTGCGGGAGGCGGTCAGCCAGTGACAGGCGCAATGAAAAAAACTGCCGTTGCTCAGCCACCACTTGTGGTACATGTTATTTATCGCCTGGCCGTGGGAGGGCTCGAGAATGGCCTCGTCAACCTGATCAACCGGATGTCACCAGAACGTTATCGTCACGCGATTGTGTGCATCGATGACTATAGCGATTTTCGCGACCGTATCCAGCGTGAAGGTGTGGATATTTACGCGCTCCACAAACGGCCGGGCACAGATCTGGGCGCCTATGTACGCTTCTGGAAATTATTGCGGCGACTAAGGCCTTCGATTGTGCATACACGTAATCTGGGTGCCCTGGAATTCCAATTTCCGGCATGGCTCGCAGGTGTACGACATCGGGTTCAGGGTGAGCATGGCAGGGATGCCAGTGATCTTCATGGTACAAACCGGAACTACCTGCTATTCAGGAAGTTAATGCGTCCTCTGGTGTCGCGATATGTGGCATTGTCGCAGGATTTGGCTGATTGGTTGCAGATATCTGCCGGTGTGGCCCCGCAAAAGATCACCCAGATCTACAATGGCGTAGATACTGAGCGTTTCTTTCCCGGCAAAGACCGCCGATCACTACCCGTCAAGCATTTTGTACCTCAGGGCGGCATCGTTATTGGAACCATAGGCCGCATGCAGCCCGAAAAGGATCAACTGAGCCTGGTGCGCGCCTTTATTATCTTGCTGGATACGGTAGAACGTGGGCGGGAACGTCTACGCCTGGTGTTGATTGGTGCCGGCCCCCTTCGTGAGCCGGCGCAGGAACTATTGCGTAAGGCAAAGGCCGAGCATCTTGCCTGGCTGCCCGGTGTGCGGAATGACGCGCCGGAGATCATGCAGGCCTTGGATATTTTTGTGCTGCCATCGCTGATTGAGGGCGTATCGAATACCATACTGGAGGCCATGGCCACGGGCCTGCCAGTAGTGGCGACAGCGGTTGGCGGGAATCCGGAGTTGATCAGAGCAGGTAAAACCGGAATGACCGTGCCCGCTGCGGATGACACAGCATTGGCCCGAGGGATTCAAGCCTATATTGATGCCCCGGAATTACGTAAGGCTCACGGTAAAGCCGGTCGTGCCCGGGTAGAAAAAATGTTTAGTATGACCAGTATGGTCAACGGTTATCTGCAAGTATATGACAGTGTCATTGACGATGCCGAGTCAACAATAGAATATGTGAGCGGACAATAAGGTGTGCGGCATAGTTGGAATATTCGATCTCAACGGCGAAGCTCCGATAAACCGCGAGCTTCTCCATAAAATGAATGAGACCCAGTATCATCGTGGGCCGGATGCCGGTGGTCTGTACATTGAACCGGGCGTCGGCCTGGGTCATCGCCGTCTCTCCATTATTGATCTTTCCAGTGGCAAGCAGCCCATGGAAAATGAAGATGGCACCGTTATCGTTACCTTCAACGGTGAAATCTACAATTTCCCGGATTTGAGTGATGAGTTGAAAGCGGCCGGACATATTTTCAGAACCCACTCCGATACGGAAGTCATTGTCCACGCCTGGGAACAGTGGGGCGAGCAATGTGTTGAACGATTCAGAGGTATGTTTGCTTTCGCGATCTGGGACAGGAACAAGAAGGCGCTGTTCTTGGCGCGTGATCGCCTGGGTAAAAAGCCCCTGTACTACACAACCTTGCCTGATAAGAAGTTTATCTTCGGCTCTGAGCTTAAATCCTTGTTAGTTTGGCCAAGCTTGCCGCGCAATATAGATCCCACGGCAGTGGAAGATTATTTCGCCTTGGGTTATGTCCCGGACCCAAAATGCATTTTCAGTGCTGTGCATAAAGTACCGCCGGCCCATACCTTGTTGGTATCACAGCAGAAGGGTGTCGGTCGGCCAAGCGAGTATTGGGATATCAATTTTGAACCCATTTATCACCGCAGCGAAGCTGATATTCAGCTTGAACTCATTGACCGCCTCAAAGAGGCCGTTGATATCCGTTTGATGTCTGAAGTGCCGTTGGGGGCATTTCTGTCCGGTGGCGTGGACTCTAGCGCCATCGTGGCCATGATGGCCGAGCTGAACCCGAGTGCCCCGGTAAATACCTGCTCCATTGGCTTTGGTGATCCCAAATTTAACGAAACCGAATTCGCTCAAATGGTTGCAGAGCGTTATCACACTAATCATCACCTGGATTAGGTAAATCCTAATGACTTCGACCACGTGGATTACCTAACGAGCCTTTATGACGAGCCCTTTGCTGACAGCTCCGCCATGCCAACTTACAGGGTATGTGAATTGGCGAGGAAGCGCGTTACTGTGGCTTTGTCTGGTGATGGTGGTGATGAAAACTTCGCCGGCTATCGTCGCCATCGTTGGCACATGAATGAAGAAAAAATTCGGCAAATGCTACCGAGTCTTATAAGAAAACCGGTATTTGGCTTTCTGGGCGCAGCGTATCCAAAGCTGGACTGTGCGCCGAAAATGCTTCGCGCCAAGTCTACCTTTCAGGCACTGGCCAAGGATAGTTTTGCGGCCTACCTGCATAGTATATCGGTTTGTGTGGAAGGTGTCCGCGGCAATATGTTTTCCCGGGAATTTAGAAATAAGTTAGGGGGTTACCATGCAGTGGAGGTCTTCAGACATCACGTTGACCGCGCGCCTACTGATGACCCCTTGTCGTTGATTCAATATATCGATATCAAGACCTATCTTCCAGGTGACATATTGACCAAGGTTGATCGTGCCAGCATGGCTCATGCCTTAGAAGTACGTGTACCGATATTGGATCACACCTTTATGGAGTGGTCGGCTGGATTAGCGCCCTCGCTAAAACTGCATGGTCAGGAAGGCAAGTATATTTTTAAGAAGGCCCTGGAACCCCATCTTCCCCGCGATGTCCTGTACCGACCAAAAATGGGCTTCGGTGTACCCATATCCAGTTGGTTTAGAGGACCCTTAAAGCAACGCGTGCGCGATGCTGTGCTTGGCAGAACCCTCATGGAAACCGCTATGTTTGACAAGAAGTTTCTGACAAAGCTGGTTGATGAACATCAGTCCGGTATGGGTGAGCACAGTGCGGCATTGTGGTCGTTACTTATGTTTGAATCGTTTCTTAGAAACAGCGCACAGGTATAAAGTGAAACTGCTTACCTTCAGCACGCTTTATCCCAATGCCGTAACGCCACATCATGGCATTTTTGTGGAAAACCGTTTGCGGCATTTGCTCGCTAATAGCCAGGTTCAGAGCAAAGTGGTTGCACCTGTGCCATGGTTCCCGTTTGGTGCAAAAATGTTTGGTGAGTATGGTGATTTTGCCAGAGTTCCAAAAGCTGAGACGAGACACGGGATTACCATAGAACATCCCAACTATCTGGTTGTACCAAAAATTGGAACGAATTGGACTCCCTCGACGATGGCGGCCGCAGCCCTGCCGGTAATCAAACGCATAATCGCAGATGGTTATGATTTCGATATTATGGATGCGCATTATTTTTATCCCGATGGTGTTGCTGCGGTAAAAATTGCTCAGGCATTGAATAAACCGGTTACCATTACGGCGCGTGGCACGGATCTCAACCTGATGCCACAATACGAAAAACCTCGTGCCATGATCCAGTTCGCGGCGAAAGAGGCGAGTGCCATGGTGACAGTATGCCAGGCATTGAAAGATAGCCTGGTTGATCTGGGTGTGGCGGAAGAACGTATTGAGGTCTTACGGAACGGTGTTGATCTGGATGCATTTTCACCTCCTGGGAATAGAGATGATTTACGATCAGCTCTTGGTATTCATGGAAAAACTATCCTTTCTGTTGGCCACCTTGTCGAGCGAAAAGGTCATCATCTCGTGATTGAGGCATTGCAGTTAATGTCGGATGTCAAACTACTTATTGCCGGGCAAGGGCCTGAGCACAAAAGGCTTAAACAACTTACTGGTGATCTTGGAGTAGAGCATAGAGTCCATTTTCTCGGTCTGCTATCACAAGATGTGCTAAGTAAATATTACGGTGCCGTGGATATGCTGGTTTTGGCCTCAAGCCGCGAAGGCTGGGCCAATGTATTGCTTGAATCTATGGCCTGCGGTACGCCTGTTGTGGCAACGAGCATTTGGGGTACTCCGGAAGTTGTTGCTGCTCCCGAGGCTGGCGTGCTTGTAGAAAAGCGCACAGCAGAAAGCATCGCCGAAGGCATCAATAATTTATACGCAAACTTACCCGGCAAGATACTAACCAGACGATATGCGGAAAAGTTTAGTTGGGACGATACATCGCTCGGACTACTTAAGCTGTTTCACAAAGTAATGGGATAATGAAAATACTTTACCACCACCGTATAGCCTCTAAAGACGGCCAATATGTGCATGTGGAGGAATTGACTGAAGCGCTTAAAAAATTGGGGCATGAAATTATCATGGTCGGTCCTGATGTGACAGAAAGCTCTAGTTTTGGTTCAGAAGGCGGGCTGGTGCCACTGATGAAAAGGACTATACCAGGGTTTATCTATGAGCTATTGGAGCTGGGCTATGCCTTTTATGCATATTATAAGCTGAGCAGGGCAGTTAAACATCATCAGCCGGATTGCCTGTATGAGCGTTATAACCTTTATTCACCAGCGGGTGTTTGGATAAAGCGACGTTATAAACTACCCATGTTGTTGGAAGTTAACGCACCTATATTTGAAGAGCGTAGTAAATACAATGGAATTGCTATTCCCTGGTTGGCGCGCTGGACAGAGCGTTATACATGGTCTGGGGCTGACAAAGTTTTAGCAGTAACTGAAGTTCTTGCTGGGTATATCAAAAGCGCTGGTGTTGATGAGAAATGTATTGCAGTAATACCTAATGGAGTCGATCTGGAAAAATTCAATGAATTTCCAAATAGTGATGAGGCTAAAAAGAGGCTTGGGCTGGATGGTAAATTGGTGTTAGGATTTTCTGGTTTTGTAAGAGAATGGCATGGCTTGGATCAAGTAGTAGATTTGTTAGTTGATAAACCTGGTGAACAGGAAAGGCACCTGTTGGTAGTCGGCGATGGCCCTGCTCGTCGAGAAATTGAGAAACGTGCAAGTAAAATGAGTGTAAGTGAGAAGGTTACTTTTACTGGTATTATTTCACGAGAGAATGTAGCTGATTATATAGCGGCATTCGATATTGCATTACAGCCTGATGTGGTGGCCTATGCATCACCCTTAAAGTTATTTGAGTACATGATGTTGGAACGTGCTGTGGTTGCGCCTGATACAGCAAATATTCGAGAAGTGTTAGACAATAACATTAATGCCGTGCTATTCGACCCTGGACAGCCTGATGCTATGTGCGAATCAGTGGAGTTGGTATGCAGAGACGATGTATTAAGGCATCGTATTGCGAATGCTGCCCGCAAGACAATACTTTCAAAAGGATTTACATGGAGCAATAATGCAGAACGAGTGACCGCCTTGATTAATAAATTGCGGATGTGAGCAGGTGCGTGATTTACTTATAACATTCATTGTTTTTGGGGCAGTTCCATTTATCCTGGCTCGTCCCTATATTGGTATTTACATATGGTCATGGCTCTCATACATGAACCCACACCGCTTGTCATGGGGTTTTGCCTACAACATGCCTTTTGCAGCTGTTACGGCCAGTGCATTGTTTATAGGCTTTTTTTTCACGAAAGAAAAAAATAAATTCCCAGTTACGCCCATAACGGTTATATGGTTGTGTTTTATTTTGTGGTTAACATTGTCAACATTTACGGCGATTAATGTTGATGTATCAATAGTCGAATGGAAGCGGGTAATCAAAATCCAGTTAGTTGCACTACTCACACTTGTGCTTATAAACAATCGGGTGAAGCTTAATCAGCTAATTTGGGTGATTACAATGTCAATAGGTTTTTTTGGTATAAAGGGAGGGGTGTTTGTTGCTACAACTGGGGGTTCATTCAGGGTCTGGGGGCCTCCTGAGAGTTTTATTGGTGGTAATAATGAGATAGCTTTGGCGCTACTGATGGTCTTGCCATTCATGTGGTATCTGAGGTCAGAGTCATCAAATAAATGGCTAAGACATGCGCTAATAATCGCAATACTACTTTGTGTTTTGTCAATTATTAGTTCTTATTCTCGAGGTGCATTTCTGGCTGCTGTTGTGGTCATGTTGACATTCTGGGTGAAAAGCAAGAGGAAATTCATAATAGGTATGGCGCTAGCTGCTGTTACTGCTGCAGTACTTGGTTTTATGCCGGCGCAGTATTTTAATCGTATAGATACTATAGAATCTTACCAGCAAGATACTTCGGCGACGGGACGAATAAACGCATGGCATTTTGCGTTTAATTTAGCCCTTGATCATCCATTAACGGGGGGGGGGTTTGGTACTTTTACAAAAGAACTATTTCTGTCATACGCCCCGAATCCTCTGGCATTCCATGATGCACATAGTATTTATTTTGAGGTGCTCGGAGAGCAAGGTTTTATTGGGCTATTCCTTTTCCTAACGCTTTGGATATTGGCCTACCGAAGCTGTGGAAATATAAAGAAACAGGTTCTGAATAATGACAAGCTGAGATGGGCAAGCAACCTGGTTTCCATGACACAGGTTTGCATTGTGGCCTATGGGGTGGGAGGTGCATTTTTAGGCCTGGCGTATTTTGATTTGCCGTATCATATATTGACTATCTGCGTTCTTTGCCAATTATTCGTAAATAGAGAGCTGGCTAAAGGTGAGAATGTTGAGCAAGGAGTGCCTGCATCGTCTGCAAGTCAATCGGCATGAACAAAAAACGTCTAAGTATCTTGCTCTATCATCGTGTCTTGGATAAACATGATTTATTGAGGCCATCAGAACCGGATATATGCTGGTTCGAAAAACAAATAAGATGGGTTAAACGTTTTTACCACGTCCTTGATTTAGCAGATGCAGCGTGCAAACTGCAGGCGAACCAGTTGCCCCCGAGAGCACTTTGTATCACATTTGATGATGGCTAGAGAGACAATTATCAAAATGCTTTACCAATTCTGGAAAAATATGGCCTTACTGCAACTTTTTTTATCGCTACAGATTTTCTGAATAACGGTATTATGTGGAACGATACGGTAATTGAAAGCCTGCGAAGGACAAACAACAAAAGGCTGGATTTGAGCGATTATGGTTTGGGTGATTTCGAAATTGACTCTGATAGAGTTGGAGTACTTAACAAGGTTTTGAATACATTGAAATACCTGCCACTTGATGAACGCTCCACCCTCGTGGAGGATCTTCCCTCAATTCTTGGTGTAGCAAAGCCGAGCGGGCTGATGATGATGGATGATCAGCTTAAGACATTATATAAAAAAGGGATGGGGATTGGAGGCCATACGGTTAATCACCCCATTCTTGCTAAGCTCGATACTCAACAGGCAAGACAGGAGATTAAAGATGGAAAACAGTACTTGGAAGAAGTTCTTGGTGAGCGAATCACTCTTTTCGCCTATCCTAATGGAAAGCCAGGACAAGACTATCAACAGGAGCATATTGATATACTGAAAGATCTCGGTTTTAATGCGGCGGTGAGCACCGCATGGGGCGCAGCATCAGAAAAATCTGATTTATATCAGCTTCCACGATTTACCCCGTGGGATAAAAATATTCCAAAGTGCCTGCTTCGTCTGGAAAAAATGCGCTACTCCAGTCTGGAAAAGAGACTTTAGTGATAGCTGAAAAAACAGGCAATTTAATTAACCAGGCTATACAATAAATGGTCAGTAATCCCTTTCTTTGTGGTTGGTACTCCGCAATACCACATGCGTCTGAGGTGGAAGCCACCCGGGCCGCGATGCTTTCATATTTCTCTATAACTAATGCCCAGTGGCTCTCGGATGCCCAACTCAATGTTTCTGCTGAAGGGGGAATAGCCTGCCTGCATGGCAAGGTGGATGTGGCTATATCTGGAGAGCCTTACTGGCAGTGCTCCTGTCTGGAAAAGCAATCAAATGCTCAGGGGTGTGCACAGGTGATTGCAAGGACCTACCTGGAAAAAGGTATGCATTTTCTTGATAACCTGGCCGGACGTTTCACCATCGTGCTGTTTGATCATCAGCGTCAGGAATTGGTGCTGTGCCTGGACAGAATGGGACAGCAACACCTTTATTATGCAAAGACAGATGGGGGCGCTGTCTTTGCTTCTCGTGCAGATAGTGTTGTTGGGCACCCCTCAGTCTCAAAAAGGATCGATAATCAGGGAATATATGACTATTTATATTTTCACGCAATGCCCAGTCCCGGGTCTATTTATACAGGAGTTAACAAACTAGAGAATGGCCAATATCTCGTTTTCAGTAATGGCACTATGAAGGCTTACCAATACTGGAAACCGGTGTTTATAGACGAAAGTCATGACACAATTGATAGTATGTCTGAGGAAATGCTGTCAATTATTGAACGTTCAGTAGCGAGATGCGTCACAGGTTCTGTAGATTCCTCCTCTGTAGGTGCATTCTTGAGTGGTGGCCTGGATAGTTCCACGGTATCGGGTATTTTATCAAAGGTGCTTAACGGCAATGCGCGGACATTTTCCATCGGCTTTGATGTCAAGGCTTATGATGAAATAGAATATGCCAGAATTGCATCTAGACACTTCACCACCGAACAATATGAATATTATGTTACTCCGGAGAATGTTATTTCAGAAATCTCTGATATTGCAAAATACCTGGATGAGCCCTTTGGTAACTCATCAGTATTACCAGCTTATTTTTGTGCAAAGATGGCAAAAGAAAAAGGCATTGATGTCCTGTTAGCAGGAGATGGTGGGGATGAAATATTCGCGGGAAACGAGCGCTATGCTAAACAAAAGGTTTTTGAAAGATATAATAATGTCCCTTCCTTATTTCGCGGTTTGTTATTAGAACCATTGCTTCTTCATAATCCTGTTTTAAAGAGATTGCCGGTTCTTAGTAAAATACACAGTTATATACGGCAAGCAAAACTGCCGCTACCAGATAGATTAGAAGACTATAACTATTTACATAGGCATGCTGCTAGTGAAATCTTCTCTTATGATTTCATTAGTGATATAGATCAAGAATTACCTATTAATCTCCTACGAGATAGCTATAATCTTCCCAATAATGCGAATAGTCTAAATCGTATGTTATGGATGGACTGGAAAAAAACCCTACATGATAATGATCTAGTGAAGGTAAATAGAATGTGTGAAATGAATGGAGTCAATGTTCATTATCCTTTATTGGATGATGAGTTAGTGTCGTTTTCAACTCGTATTCCATCGACAATCAAGCTGAAGAATGGGAAATTGCGCTGGTTCTATAAGGAAGCAATAAAAGGATTCCTGCCACAGGAGATCATCAGGAAAAAGAAACACGGCTTTGGCTTACCTTTTGGTGTATGGACCAGTGAGCATAAAGGCCTGCAGGAATTATCTTATTCCTCCCTGGACTCATTAAAGAAGAGAGCTATATTTAACGATTCATTTATTGATCAGACAATTAAAATGCATCAAGGGGTACATGCAAAGTTTTATGGTGAACTAGTATGGATCTTGATGATGCTGGAGTTGTGGTGTGCTGCAAGATAAGCAGTTCTATAAATTCTTGTAATCAGAGTCTGCTTATAAAGTATAACCAATTGATATTATTGTAATAAAGCACACTCAGAGGGTATAATAATGCACGAAAACTCACCCGCAACCACCAAAAACCGTGCACCTATGATTCGCTATCGCAGCCAAAAACAACTCTCCCTCGCTGAGTTCGACTGGCCGTTCCAAACGAGACTGGATGAGAACAACCGATGGGTCAAACTGAGCCAGTCATGACTTATTTATATATTCCCTAGATCTGTGTTGTGACCTCGCTAAGCAACAGTATATTTAAGGGCGCAATTTGGTCCATTGGAATGCGCTGGTCAGTTCGTATTATTGGCCTTGTGAGCACCCTTATTCTAGTACGTATTCTTAAACCAGAGGATTTTGGTATCGTCACAATGGCAATGTTAGTAGTCGGCTTAGTTGAGGTTATTTTTGATTTTGGTGTGACAACCGTTCTTATTAGAGATCCTGATTCAACCGAAGAAGACTATAGCACTGCATGGACTATACAAGTGATCCAGGGCGTGTTCGCTACTATAGTTCTAATAATATTTTCTCCAGTTGCTGTGCAATATTTTGATGAGCCACGATTAGCACCGGTCTTTTACTGGCTGGCGCTTATGACGTTTATAACTGGATTTCAAAATATTGGGGTTGTCGATTTTCAGAAAAATCTGGAGTTGGATAAAGATTACTATTTTTTAGTTAGTGTGAAGATAATTGCTTTTTTTTCTACCATCCTGGCAGCGTATATCTTAAGAAATTACTGGGCATTAATTGTTGGGCTTATTCTTGGGAAGGCTTCATCGGTCGGCATCAGTTATTATGCGCACCAATTTCGGCCTAGGTTTACATTGTCAAAAAAACAGGAGATGTGGGGTTTTTCCAAGTGGTTGCTGATTCAGCATATGGGAAACTATGCGCAATATAATATTGACCAGGTTGTTGTTGGTGGGCGGGTATCATCAGGTGATCTAGGTATTTATAATGTAGCCTCTGAGGTAGCGTCAATGCCAACGTCAGAGTTGATTACTCCATTGGGCAGGGTTTTGCTTCCCGGATTTTCTAAAATTAAAAATGACTTAGTGCGTGTAAATGATGCTTTTAAGCGGGCATTGTCAGTGATTCTAATTTTAGGATTCCCTGTGGCAGTCGGTGTGGCACTGGTTTCAAAAAATATTGTGCCAGTAATTCTCGGAGAAAAATGGCTTGCCGCAATTCCAATAATTAAAATTATTGCACTCGTAAGCACTTTATATGCAGTGAGATATATTTTTGCAACAATACTAGCTGCTCTAGGATATTTTAAGCTAGTAGCCTTTGCTATTTGGGGGCAAATTATATTGTTCCTACTCTTGGTTTTCTTGGTGGTTTCAGATGGTGGTATGGAAGAGATTGCGATGGCTCGACTCATAGTTAGTGCAATATTTACGGGGATATTAATATGGTATACAATGCTTATAAATGTATTAAACATGAGTAACCTGATAGAAGCCTCATGGAGATCGGCTACCGCAACTTCTCTTATGGCTATTTTTTTGCTATTTATAGATAGCTACTTACCTTTTTCAGATGCTATTGTTTTAATGTTTAAGATATTTATAGGTGTAGTAATATATTGCGCTTCCATCATTTTGTTGTGGATATTGAGTGGTAAACCGGATTCAGGAGAGAAATTTATTCTCAGTCGTATTCCTTTTGGTGTGAAAGGAAAAGTTTGAGATATACGTAAGCGCCTACGAACCGACACCTAGGAATTCAAACAATAAGCGGTCAATACTTTCTTCAACACCAAAGAGAGGGGGGGCCACCGTGCCATAGCCAATATGCAGGGCACTGGCGATACCGCGATAGGCCAGTCCCACCTCATAGCGAAGCCGCAGAATGTCTTTGATTTTACGCATTGATAACCTCTTTTTC
>Ga0114931_10006192_pt1 | contig 14732 bp, 14 predicted proteins | sample 2SBtaG_FD_89579 | JGI IMG/M metagenome (GOLD analysis project Ga0114931, IMG submission 89579) | Deep subsurface microbial communities from Kolumbo volcano to uncover new lineages of life (NeLLi) - 2SBTROV14_V59a metaG | ecosystem: Environmental > Aquatic > Marine > Volcanic | place: Kolumbo...
CCCCATGCCCAAGACGCTTCTCGGCCATTGCTGGCGGCCGTTGCGCGCCCTCGTCCGGCGCGTCGACGTCGCCCGGCTGATGCGCGGGCTCTACTGGCGCGGGGTCCGCAACGCCCTCGACGTCCGCCTTCTGCGCCTCGACCTGGCGCTCGATGGGCTGCCCCCGGCGTTCGACGGTTATCGCATCCTGCACATCACCGATCCGCATCTGACGCGGCTCGACGAGACGGCCGCGCGCATCCTCGCCTGTCTCGACGGCGTCGAGGCCGACCTCTGCGTCATGACCGGCGATTACGGCGACGGCCGCCGGCCCGACGCGCAAGCCACCGTCGCGGCGCTACGCCCGGTGATCGGTGCGATCCGCGCGCGCGACGGAATCCTGGCGACGCTCGGCAACCACGACAGCCTGCGCCTGGTCGCGCCGATCGAGGCGCTGGGCGCTCGCCTGCTGGTGAACGAGACCGTGACTCTTGAGCGCGGCGGCGATCGGGTCCATGTCACCGGGCTCGACGACGTGCATCACTTCTACAGCGAAGCCGCGCCCGCCGCACTCGACGCCGCGCCCGACGGATTTCGCATCGCGCTGGTCCATTCGCCCGAGATCGCGGGCCGGGCGGCGGCGGCGGGGTTCGCGCTTTACGTCACGGGCCATACCCACGGCGGCCAGGTCTGCCTCCCCGGCGGGCGACCGATCGCCACCAACCTGCGCCGTCACCGGCGCTTCGCCTCGGGGCTGTGGCGTTGCGGCGACATGGTCGGCTACACCAGCCGGGGGGCCGGCGTCTCCTTTTTGCCGCTGCGCTTCAACTCGTTCGGCGAAGTGACCCTGTTCACGCTCCGGCGGGCGCGTCGATAATCGTGAAATGCGCCTCGGTCGGCTGGCCCGCGCGGCCGTTGATCGGCAGGATGTCCTGGGGACAGGCCGAGAAGGCGACCACGCAGTCCATCTCGGCGCGCAGCACCACGTAATCCCCGGGCTTGCCGAGCGGCTCCCCGAAGGACAACCGGCGGTCGTCGGTCATCGGAATATTCATGAACAGGTTCAAGGGGCTCGGCACCTCGGGCGGAACCAGGCCGAGGGCGCGCATGCCCGCGAACAGGTTGTCGGTGCAGTTGTCGTGGTACTCGGTGCAGCCGAGCAGCCCGTAGCGGTAGTTGTCGCAGGCCGCGATCAGGGTGTCGTGGATGCCGGGCGAGGTGTCGGCGGTGAGCGTGAGGATCGGCCGGCGGCGGTTGGTCACCAGCGCGTCGCCGACCTCGGGAAAGACCTTGGTCAGGGTCGCGCGCCAATGCTCGAGCGACAGGAACTCGGCGAGGTCGCGGGCGTTGAACGCCCAGGTATCGACCACCTGCTCGCCATGGGTGTTGATGACCTTGACGCTCTGCCCCCGCGCGAGCCGCGCGGCCATGCCGCCGCGCGCGGGAATCGTGATGAGTTCGCCCGATGCCATGCCGTGCTCTCCGTTCCCAATCCCGGGCCGTTTCGATCCCGGCCGTCTTCGATTCCGGCCGTCTTCGATTCCGGTCAGGGACGGATTATGCGCCCGACGGCGCGCCGGTGGAAGCCGCCGCGCGCGCCCGGCGCCCACCGTCGCGCGCAACGCCGAACAGACGATCGAGCTCGCCGAGAAAAATCCCGATCGCCGCCATGCGCGGCGGCCCCTTGCGGACCACCGTCTCGAACAGCGACGAGAAGCCGAGCAGGTCGGGCCGCAGCGGGCGCATCAGCCGCCAGGCGACCCAGCGCCCGGCGTAATGGCTGGGGAGATGCCCGATGAAGGCGCCCGAGAGGATCATTTCGGCGGCGGCCTCCATGTTGTACGCGGTCGCCGTGACACTGCGCGGCGCGAGCCGTCCGGTGCCCGCGGCGGTGGCGTAGCCGCGCCGGACGTATTCAGCGCGCTCGATCTCCTCGACCGACAGGGCGTCGTCGGCGCGCTCGAACAAGGGATGCCCGCGCCCGCAATAAAGGTCCATGCGCTCGTCGAACAGGGCGTGATAGTCGAGCCCCGGCGCATGGGCCGAAAAGCTGCTGATGCCGATATGATAGCGCCCGTCGAGGACCGCGCGCTCGACCTCGAGCGGCGGCGCGATATGCAGGTTGAGATGCACCGCCGGCGCGCGCTCCTTGAAGCTGCGGATCACCTCGTGAAGCCGGCAGTCGGGGTTCGAGATGGTGTTGTCGAGCACCCCGATATGAAGATCACCCACCAGACGCCCGCGCAAGGTTCCGACCTCGGCCGAAAAGGTGTCGAGCGCGCGGAACAACCGCTGGCTGGCCTCGTAGACCGCGCGCCCGTCGTCGGTCAGGCCGAAGCCCGCGCGCCCGCGCCGGCACAGCCGGGTGCCGAGCCGGGCCTCGAGGTCGGCCATCTGGGTGCTGATGGTCGATTGGCCGACGTTGAGCGCGACCTGGGCGGCCGAGAAGCCACCGCATTCGACCACCGTGGCGAAGACCTTGAGAAGCCGCAAATCGGCGCGGGCGATCGGAAGGGGCATGGGGGCTTGTCCGACCTGATCATCGATTATCATCGATGATTAGACCGTAACACGCATATTCATCAATACGAAAGCCCCGCGGCACGCGACGATGCGCCGCGCCATCAGCTCTCGTCGTCGTCGCCGAACAGGGTCTCGAAGAAGCCGCCCTTCTTCTTGCCCTTCCGAATGCCGTGACACGCGCCGCAGTTCGCCGGCGAGCCGGCGCGCGCCCATTGGCTGGTCGAAATCTCGCGGCGGTGCTTGCGCTTCCACCAATGGGTCTTGGTGATCCGCGCCCCTCCGCGGCTCGACTTGCCGGCATGGGCGACGAGAAAGGCGGTGATCCGGTCGCGCATCTCGGGGTCGAGGCTCGCGTCCTCGCCGAAATGGTTGCCGAGATCGGCCATGATCCGGCGCCAGGACTCGGCGGACAGCCAGCGCGCCCGATAGGCCATGTGGCAGGCGCCGCATTCCTCGGCGACGACGGGATCGGCGGCGCTGCGCAGGCTCTCGGCCTCCTCGGCCCGCGCCGAGACGGCGGCGACGAGCCCGAGCATCACCGACAGGACAAGAACGTGGCGCATGGGAACACTCCTCTGTTCAGTCAGGGCGGACCTAGTCGTCGTTGCCGCGTCCGGATGCCCTGTGGCAGGCGAGGCAATTCGCCGGCGAGCCCACCCGCGTCCAAACGCTTGTCGGGATCTCGTAACGGTGCGCGCGCCGCCACCACCAGGTTTCGGTGATCCGCAGCACGTCGTCGCCGCGCTCGGCGCCGTAGCGGGCGTAGAAGGCGGCGATATGGTCGCGGGTCTCGGGATCGAGGCTCGCGTCGCCGCCGAAATGATTCTCGAGATTGGCCATGATTCGCTTCCACGAGCTCTTGGGCAGGAAGCGTGGCGGGTACGGCATGTGGCAGGCGCCGCATTCATCGTTCGCCACCGGATCGGCAAGAATCCGCGGCTGCGCCGCCGAGGCCGCGGGTGGCCGGGTTCCCGCGACGCCGAGAACGACGAGAAACACCAGGAACAGTGGCGAAAGAGAGCGCATGGGATCCCTCAGCGGCTCATCATGAAGGTGATGAAATCGCCCTTCTCGCGGGCGCTGCAGACCCGGCCGAGCACCGAGCGGCAGTTGCGGCGAAACCATTTCGCGACCTTGCGCGCGTCGGTGAAGCGCGACGGGTTGGCCGAAACGGCCATCGGTTCGATCACCTTGCCGACGCGGGTCTTGCCTCGGGCGCGCGGGTCCTTGGTATGACAGGTCGCGCAAGACGGCGTCTTGGGCTTGCCGCCGGCGTGGCGGGTGGCGAACAGCGCCCTTCCCCGCTCGGCCGAGAAGCCGGCGAACCCGGCGTCGGCGGCCTTCGCCTGGGCCGCGAGGTCGGCGAGGATGGCGTCGCGCGCGGGCTCAGCGCGGCCGGGCGTCGCCGCCGTCAGGACGAGGCCGACGGCGAGGGCCGCGAGGGGCAACATGCGGGCGGAAGGTCTCATGTGGTCAGGCTCCCGTTTTCGGTTCGCCGGCGGTCTTGGTCCCCGGCGGGACGATTTCCTGATCGTCGAAGCGGCCGCTCGCCGCGTCGCGATGACAAGCCGCGCAGTTCGCCTTGCTCAGCACCGGCGGGGCGGTAAAGCGCGCGGCGGCGATCCCGGCGTGCTTGGCGACCCAATAGGGCGTGGCGGTGATCCGCCAGGGCGCGGCGGTCGAGACCACGCGGAAGCGGTTGGCGGCCTCGCTGTCCCAGAATTCGGAGGCGTTGGTCGCGAGATAGGCGGCGATCGCGCGCGTCGTCTCGGGATCGAGGCTCGCGTCCTCGCCGAAATGGTCGTCGAGATGGGCCATCATCCCGGCCCAGGATGCGGCGGGCAGCAGGCTGGGGTGAAACGGCGCGTGACAATCGCCGCATTCGGTGGCGTAGGTCTCGTCGAGGGCGAGCGCCGCCGGGTCCGGAATCGGCAACCGCGCGAGCCCGACAAGCGTTCCGCCCGCGACCAGCGCGAAGACGCCGAGCGCGACCGCCGCCGCCCCGGGCCGGGCGGCGCGGGGGCGCGGCCGGGGCGTGCCCGGAGGCAGGCGCTTATCCCCGGTGATCATGGCGCGCACCAGGTTCTCGCGCCCGAGCAGGCTTTCGACCGCGACTCCCGCCACGTGAAGGCCGATCATGGCGAGAAGCAGAACGGTGAGCGGACCATGCGCCGCCTTGGCGGCCGCGCCCAGATCGAAGCTGGCCAGCGCCGCGAGCGGCCCCTGATGCTCCTCGCCGCCGAGGACGAGCAGCCCCGAGACAACGAGCGCGAACACCACGGCGATCAGCGCGAAGATCATCACCGCGCCGGTCGGATTGTGGCCCAGATAATGAGGCGGGCGCAGCAGGACGAGGCCGCGCAGATGACCGGCGATGGCGCGCGGCCCATGGGCGAAGCTCGCGAGACGCGCGTACTCGCTGCCGAAGAAACCCCAGACGACGCGAAAGACGAGCAGCAGCACGAGACCGTAGCCGGCCGCCGCGTGCCAGCCCATCCACCACTCGGGCGCGGAGTAGCCGGTCGCGGCCCCCACCGCGACGAGCGCGACGAGCGACCAGTGGAACAGGCGCACCGGTCGGTCCCAGACCTTGACTTCGCGTTCGCTCACCTCGTTGGCCCCCGGTCGGTCGTCTCGCGCCCCGAGGTCTTCATCGCTCTTCGCCCTCGGGGATGCGAACCGTATAGCGCGCTGGAGCTTAACGGCGGCTGAGCGCGCCATTCATCCTCCGTTCAGAGAGCGCGCGGACCGTTTGACGTGGATCATGCACCCACGATCGGGCATGATTCGACTTCGGGTCGTTGCCCCGCGGGGCTGGCCGACGTTCACACCGACCAGAAGGAAGCGAAGAGATGACCCCACGCGAAGCGAAGACGCCCGCGCCATGGAAGAATCGCGCCGCGAGCGCGCTCGCGGCCGCCGCCGCGCTCGGCGTCGTCCTCCTCGGCGCCGAAAGCGCGCTTGCCGCGCATACCAAGGACCACGGCGATGCCACCGAGCCCCAAGGCATGATGATGGGCGACGGAAGCGCCGACGTGCTCATGCTGGCGATGCCGATCATGAACCCGGCGCGCGGCCGCAAGCTGTTCGCGTCCAAGGGCTGCGTCGTCTGCCACTCGATCAACGGCGTCGGCGGCGAGGATGCGCCGACGCTCGACTTCACGATGGCGGACCGGTTCATGAACCCCTTCGATTTCACGGCGCGCATGTGGCGGGGCGCCGAGGCGATGATCGCCATGCAGCGCGAGGAGCTCGGCGATCAGATCGAGTTCACCGGCCAGGAACTCGCCGACATCATCGCCTTCGCCCACGACCCGGCCGAGCAGAAGCTCTTTTCCGAGGCCGATATCCCGGAACGGATCAAGAAGCTCATGAGCCGCATGGAAACCGACTAGCGCCCTCCTCGACCGGAGCCGGGAGGCGGTCGCCGCCTTCCGGCCTCCGCGTCATCCCCCCGGGCATTTCCCCGATCGCTCGGCCGGTCGTTCCTCCGACGATCCATCACGCTTGATTCGCCGCCCGGGCTTGACAAGGACCCGGGCGAGGTCTATATCCCGCTTACACATACCCCTCCCCTAGGGGGGTGGGGTTGGCAAATCAAGGAACCACGGCCGAGACCGCCTCCCAGGCGCCCCGTCCCTTGGCAAGCGCCCCGAGGCCCCCCGGCCGTCGTTCCCGGGACCCGAATAAAGGAGAAAATCGACGATGATCCATCTCAAGATCGAAGGCATGACCTGCGAGCATTGCGCCAAGTCGGTGCGCGAGGCGTTGTCGAAGACCCCGGGCGTCGAGACCGTCGCCGAGGTCAGCGTCGAGCGCGGCGAGGCGCTGGTGGCGGGCGAGGTGGACACGGCGGCGCTGATCGCGGCCGTGCGCGAGGAGGGCTACGAGGCTCGCGTCGCATGACCGCGCAAGCAACGCAAACGGCGGGCTGCGGCCATGTGCTGCGTCTCGATCCCTCGGCGCGCGAGGATGCGCGTCGCCGGCTGCTGTCGATCCGCGGTCATATCGAGGGCATCCTGCGCATGCTCGAGACCGAATCGGTCTACTGCGTCGACGTGCTCAAGCAGATCAAGGCCGTCGACGGAGCGCTCGACAAGGTCGGCGACCTCATCCTCCGCAGCCATCTTCGCGATCACGTCGTCACCGCCCACGAGCGCGGCGACGAGGGCGCGATCGTCGACGAGCTGATGGAAGTGCTCAAGTACCGCTGAGTTTGGCGGAAGGGATTCGCATCGGTCCTGACGAGGCCGCCGAACGGGCGGTACGCCGGGTTGCACCGCAGCGCCCCTCGGGGCGCGCCCGAAAGGAGAAACGGAACATGGACCAAACAGTCACATTCCCGGTCGAGGGCATGACCTGCGCCTCGTGCGTCGGCCGCATCGAACGCGCGCTCAAGGGCGTGCCCGGCGTCCGCGACGCCGAGGTCAACCTCGCGACCGAGAAGGCGCGAGTCGCGTTCGATGCGGACCAGGCCGACCTCCAGGCGCTTTTGGCGGCGGTCGAGAAGGCCGGCTACCACGCGGCCGCGAGCACCCGCGAAATCGGCGTCGAGGGCATGACCTGCGCGTCCTGCGTCGGCCGCATCGAGCGCGCGCTCAAGAAGCTCGACGGCGTGGTCGAGGCGAGCGTCAACCTCGCGACCGGGAAGGCGAGCGTCACCTATCTCGCCGACGTGGTCGACGTCGACCGCATCAAGGGCGCGATCACGCAGGCCGGCTACACTCCCCACGATCTCGCCGAGGAGACGCCGGGCGAGGACCACGAGCGCGCCGCCCGCGAGCGCGAGGTCGCCGAGCTTCGGCGCACCGTCATTTTCGCCGCCGCGTTCACGATCCCGCTGTTCCTGGTCGCCATGCTGCGTTACCTGCCCGCGGTCGAAAGCGCGATGCTCTCGGTCCTGCCCGAGCGCGGTTGGATGTGGATCGAAATGATCCTCGCCACCCCGGTGCAGTTCTATGCCGGGCGCCGTTTCTATCGCCATGGCTGGGCCGAATTGAGCCATTTCAGCCCGGGCATGAACAGCCTGGTGATGCTGGGCAGCAGCGCGGCCTACTTCTATTCGCTGCTCGCCCTGGTCGCGCCCGGCTTCTTCCCCGAGGGCTCGGCGACCACCTATTTCGAGGCCGCCGGCGTGATCATTACCCTGATCCTGCTCGGCCGCCTGTTCGAGGCGGTCGCCAAGGGCCGCACCTCCGAGGCGATCAAGAAGCTGATGACGCTTCAGGCGCGGACCGCGCGCGTGCTGCGCGACGGCGAGGAGATCGAGATCCCGATCGAGGACGTCGTGGCCGGCGACCGCGTGCTGGTCCGCCCGGGCGAGCGTCTGCCGGTCGACGGCCGGGTCATCGAGGGCGCGAGCTATGTCGACGAATCGATGATCACCGGCGAGCCGATCCCGGTCGAGAAGGGACCGGGCGCCGAGGTCGTCGGCGGCACGGTCAACAAGACCGGCGCGTTCACGCTCGAAGCGACGCGCGTCGGCGCCGACACAGTGCTCAGCCAGATTATCAAGATGGTCGAGGAGGCGCAGGGCTCGAAACCGCCGATCCAGGCGCTTGCCGACAAGATCGCCTCGGTCTTCGTGCCCATCGTGCTCGTGATCTCGGCGATCACCTTCGGCGTGTGGCTCGTCTTCGGGCCGGCGCCGGCGCTGAGCTTCGCCTTCGTGACCGCGGTCTCGGTTCTGCTCATCGCCTGCCCCTGCGCCATGGGGCTCGCGACGCCGACCGCGATCATGGTCGGCACCGGCAAGGGCGCCGAGATGGGCGTTCTATTCCGCAAGGGCGCGGCGCTCGAGACGCTCGCCAGGGTGCGGACCGTGGTGCTCGACAAGACCGGCACGCTCACCCTCGGTCGGCCGACGCTGACCGATCTCGCCGATCTGCGCCCGGACGCCGAGACGGGGGCCGGCGCCGACGACATCCTGCGCCTGGTCGCCGCCGCGGAAAGCAAGAGTGAGCATCCGATCGCCGACGCTATCGTGCGCGCGGCGAAGGACCGCGGCATCGCGCTTCCCGCCGTCACCGCCTTCGACGCCGAGGCCGGCTACGGCATCGTCGCCGAGGTCGACGGACACAAGCTCCATATCGGCGCCGACCGCTATATGGAGAAGCTGGGCCTCGATCTCGGCGACGGGGCGGCGAGCGGCGCGACGCTCGCGCGTCAGGGCAAGACGCCGCTTTACGCCGCGATCGACGGGCGGCTCGCCGCCGTCATCGCGGTCGCCGACCCGCTCAAGGACGGCAGCCGCGAGGCGGTCGAGGCGCTGCACGCGCTCGGCCTCGAGGTCGCCATGCTGACCGGCGACAACCGGGGCACCGCCGAGGCGATCGCCGCCGAGGCCGGCATCGACCGGGTGCTCGCCGAGGTGCTGCCCGACCAGAAGGCCGCCGAGGTTCGCCGCCTTCAGGCCGAGGGCAGGAAGGTCGCCTTCGTCGGCGACGGCATCAACGACGCCCCGGCGCTCGCCCAGGCCGACGTCGGGATCGCCATCGGCACTGGCACCGACGTCGCCATCGAGGCGGGCGACGTGATCCTGATGTCGGGCGATCTGCGTGGCATCGTCAACGCCGTGGGGCTGTCGAAGAAGACGCTACGCACCATCTGGCTCAACTTCTTCTGGGCCTACGCCTACAACATCTCGCTGATCCCGCTTGCCGCCGGCGCGTTCTACCCGGTGCTCGGCATTCTGCTGAACCCGATGATCGCGGCCGGAGCGATGAGCATTTCGAGCCTGTTCGTGGTCGCCAACTCGCTCAGGCTGCGGCGCTTCCGCCCCCCGCTCGCCGCCCCGGCGACGGACTCCAAGCCCACGTTCGACCCGGCCGCGCAGGCCGCCTGAAACCAAACCCCGCGCTGGACCCGGCGCCCATTATCGCCGCCGGGTCCGACGCGCCAACCGAAGGAGACCGAGCGATGCACTCTTGGCGTTCGACCTTGACCGGACTGATCGTCGCGACCTTCGCCGTCGCGGCCACGCCCGGCGCATCGGCGCAAACCGCCCCGGCGGGCGCGAACCGGGTTGCCTATGCGCTCATGGACGGGTCCAACAGCATAGCCGTCATCGATCTCGCCCAACGCCGCCTCGCCGCCCGCATCGAGGTTCCCGGCAACCCGCACGGCGGGGCGATCACCCCCGACGGCCGGTTCATCTACGCCGCCAGCATGGGCGGGAACACGGTTCATGTGGTCGATACGCGGGCGCGCAAGGTGGTCGCGACCATCGACGTCGGCGGCATCACCCATCACGCGACCGCGTCGCCCGACGGCCGTTATGTCTACATGGCCGGCCCAACGGTCATCGCGATCGACACCGCGACCAACAAGATCGTCGCCCGGATTCCGACCGAGGACCCGCCCTTCTACCTCGCCTTCTCGCCCGACGGCGGCCGGCTCTACGCGCTCGGCATGGGAAACTCGATCGCGGTCATCGATCCCGTGGCGGCGCGGGTCATGAAGACGATCCGCATGAACGCGACCTCGATGATGGGCCACCTCGTGGTTCGGCCCGACGGAAAGGAGCTTTACGTCACCAACGACGCCAACGATACCGTGACGGTCATCGACGTCGAGACGGGCCGCCCCGTCGCCCAGATCTCGGTCGGCGAAGGCCCGCACGGCGCGGCGACGACCGTCGACGGCCGCTATGTCGTCGTCGGCAACCGGGGCCAGACCGACGTCTCGGTGATCGACACCCAAACCAAGAAGGTCGTCGAGACCCGCGAGATCGGCCAGCGCCCCGAGCATCTGATCGCGACCCCCGACGGGCGGTATCTGCTGGTCGGCAGGGACACCGGCGCGAACACGCTTCTGCTGATCGACCCGACGAGCTTCGAAACCCTGGCGTCGATCGATCTCTGGAAGGCCCCCCATACGATCCTCGTGCCGGAGCGGAGCGCGGATCAAGCGGCCCGGGACCGGGGGACCGCGGTCGCGGCCGACGACCTCGCCCGCGCCGGCGGCCTGGATTGAGCGGAACCATGACCGCCCAGGCCATCGCCGCCGACCCCGGAAACGGGAATGCGGAAAACCATGCCGAAACGCGTCGTGATTTCCTCTATCTCGCGACCGGCGCGGTCGCCGTAACCGGCGCGGCGGCGGCGGTCTGGCCGCTGATCGACAGCATGAACCCCTCGGCCGACGTGCTGGCGCTGGCGACCGTCGAGGTCGACCTCGACCCGATCGCGGCGGGTCAGCGGGTCACCGTGATCTGGCGCGGCCAGCCGGTGTTCATCGTTCACCGCACGGCCGAGCAGATCGCGCGCGCGAGAAAGGACGACAACGACCCCGAGCTGATCGACCCGCAGCCCGACGCCGCCCGCGTCCAGAATCCGGAATGGCTGATCGTGACCGGCATCTGCACCCATCTCGGCTGCATTCCCCTGGGGCAGAAGCCGAACGATCCCCAGGGCCCCTGGGGCGGCTGGTTCTGCCCCTGCCACGGCTCGATCTACGACATCGCCGGGCGCGTGCGGCGCGGTCCGGCGCCGGAAAACCTCTGGCTGTTCCCTTATAAGTTCCTGGAGGGGGGAAGCGTGCTGCTCGGCATCGCCGACGCGAAATGGGCGCCGTTCTCCGGCAAGCGGGGCGGCGTCTTCAAGACATGAGTTCGGCGAAATGAATTGGCATCGACTCGCGACGCCGGTCCAAACCAAATCCGCGCCTGACCCGGCCGGGTCAGTTGCATGAGGAAAACATGACCAAGAAGTCCAAATCCGGAAAGAAGCGCCCGGCCGATCACGGCGACCGAGGCAAGGGCGCGAAGACGGCGGGCAGGCGCAAGCTGGCCGACCACCTCCCCGCCCTGTTCGTGGTCGCCTTTCTGGTCATCGGCCTGGGCGCGATGGCCTGGAACTACATGGGGCCCGGCGGCATGTCGAACGGCATGTCGGGCGATGCGTCGAGCGGCGCGGTCACGGTCGCCGTCAAGGTTCCCAAGCTCTCGCCGGCCGCCGCCGAAGGCAAGAAGGCGTTCGACGCCAACTGCGCCGCCTGCCATGGCGCGAACGGCGCCGGCACCAACAACGGCCCGCCCTTCATCCATACGATCTACAACCCGGGACACCACGACAACCGCGCCTTCCTGCGCGCCGTCCGCAACGGCGTGCCCCAGCATCACTGGAGCTTCGGCGACATGCCGCCGCAGCCGCAGGTCAGCGACAAGGAGCTGATCGCGATCGTCCGCTACGTGCGCGAGTTGCAGGAGGCCAACGGGATCGTCTATCAGAAGCACATCATGCAATGAGGCTCGCCCGACGCCCTCGTTCCCGGATAATCTCGGCGGACGGAGGAGGAGCGATGGAACGCGAGCGGGACCGAAGACTGAGCAGGACCGGCGCGATCGAGGCGGCGCGCACGGCGCTTCTCGTGATCGACGTCCAGAACTGGGTGATGGACGAGGCCAACCACCCGCCCCGGCCCGAGTTCCACGCCGCCGCGCGCGAGACCGTGATCCCCAACCTCGCGCGCCTGATCGCGGCGGCGCGCGAGACCGGGGTCGAGGTCGTCTATACCGTGATGGAAAACGCGACCCGCGACGGCCGCGACCGGAGCCTCGATTACAAGCTCTCGGGCTTCTTCATCGCCAAGGGCTCGCGGGACGCCCGGGTGATCGACGCGCTCGCCCCCGGCGACGACGAGCTCGTGATTCCCAAGACCTCGTCGAGCCTGTTCAACTCGACCAACTTCGAATACCTGATGCGCAATATCGGGATCGACACGATCATCGCGACCGGCTTTCTGACCGATCAATGCGTCGATCACACGCTGCGCGACGGCGCCGATCGCGGCTTCTACATGATCTGCGCGCGCGACGCCTGCATGGCCAACACCCACGCCCGCCACGAGGCCGCGCTCCGCGCCTTTGGCGGCTATTGCCGCACCGAAACCACCGACAGCCTGCTCGCCGCCCTGGCCGACGCAACCTAACCCCGCATCCGGGCGCCGTCGGGGTCGAACAGGGGGGCGGTGATCAGGCGAGCGGAGCGCAGATCGCCGAGGATCTCGATCTCGAAGGTCGCGCCGTCCGCGATCATCGCGGTCGGCACGAAGCCGAGCGCGACCGATTCGCCCACGTAATGGGCATACCCGCCCGAAGTGACGAAGCCCACGACCTCGCCCTCCTTCCAGATCGGCTCGTCGCCCCAGACGTCGGCGTCCGCCGCGTCGACCACGAAGCTGCAAAGCCGGCGCGCGGGCGGGTCGGCGCGCGCGGCGAGCGCCGCCTCGCGGCCGATGAAATCGCCCTTCTTGAACGAGACGAAGCGGTCGAGCTCGGTCTCGGCCGGGGTGTAGTCGGGCTTGTACTCGCGCATCCACGAGCCGAACGCCTTTTCGAGCCGCAGCGACATCATCGCCCGCATCCCGAAGGGACGCAGGCCAAGATCGCGCCCGGCCTCGACGAGCGCCTCGTAAAGCGCGACCTGATGGCGCGCGGCGACATAGATCTCGTAGCCGAGATCGCCCGTGTAGCTGATCCGTCCGACGGTCGCCGGCACCAGCCCGACGTCCATCACACGGATCGAGAGGAAGGGGAACGCCTCGGCCGAGACGTCGTCGCGGGTCAGCCGCGCGAGCAGGTCGCGCGCCTTGGGCCCCGCGATCTGAAAGCCGAGCCGGTCGAGCGAGACGTTGCGGAGCGCAACGCCGCTGTCGGGCAGATGGGCCTCGAACCAGCGCATGTGGAAGGCCTGCGCGGCGTAGGAGGCGGTGAGCTGGAAGCGGTCGGCGGCGAGGCGAGCGACGGTGAAATCGCCGATCAGCCGACCCTTGGGGCTCAGCATGGGCGTCAGCGTGATCCGGCCAACGCGCGGCATGCGGTTGGCCATGAGGCGGTTGAGCCAGTCCTCGGCCCCCGGGCCCTCGACCGCATACTTGCCGAAGTTGTGGATTTCGTTGAGGCCGACGCCCTCGCGCACGGCGCGGCATTCCTCGCCCACCGGGCCGAAGGCATTGGAGCGGCGGAAGCTCGGGGTCTCGAAGGTCTCCTCGCCCTCGGGCGCGAAGTAGTTGACGTGCTCGAGCCCGTAGGCTGAGCCGAACACCGCGCGGCGCGCCTTCCACAGCCCGTAGGCCGGGGTCGTCTCAAGCGGCCGGCCGGCGGGAAGCTCCTCGTTCGGATAGGCGATGGCGAAGCGTCGCTGGTAGTTCTCGCGCACCTTCTCGCGGGTGTAGGTGCGAGTGCAATAAGTGCCGTAGCGCGCGACGTCGAGGGCGAAGACATCGCGCGAAGGCTCGCCCTCGATCATCCATTCGGCGATCGTCAACCCGACGCCGCCGCCCTGGCTGAAGCCCGCCATGACCGCGCAGGCCGACCAGTAGTTGTCGAGCCCCGGCACCGGGCCGACCAGCGGGTTGCCGTCGGGAGCGAAGGTAAAGGGGCCGTTGATGACCCGCTTGATGCCGGCGGTCGCGAGGCAGGGATAGCGGTGGAACGCGACCTCGAGCGAATCACCGATCCGCTCCAGCTTGTCGGGCAACAGCTCGTGGCCGAAGTCCCAGGGCGTGCCGTCGACCGCCCAGGGCTCGCAGGCCTGCTCGTAGAAACCGATGACCAGGCCGCGCCCCTCCTGGCGGAGATAGCTTTCGCCCTGGGGATCGACCACATGGGGCAATTCGACCTCGCGCTCGTAGACCTCGGGAATATCGTCGGTCACCAGATACTGGTGCTCCATGGCGTGAACCGGAAGCGAGACGCCGACCATCTCGCCGAGCTCGCGCGCCCAAAGCCCGCCGGCGTTGACGACGATCTCGGCGACCATGGTGCCCTGCTCGGTCACGACGTTCCAATGGCGGTCGGGGCGCTGGTCGAGCGCGATCACCCGGTTGTGGAGAATGATCTCGGCGCCGCCCTTGCGCGCCGCGGCGGCATAGGCCTGGGTCGTGCCCGAGGGGTCGAGATGGCCGTCGAGCGGATCGTAGAGCGCGCCGATCACGCCCTCGATGTTGGTCACCGGGCTGAGGCGCGCGATCTCCTCGGGGCCGACGAGCTCGGTCTCGAGGCCCATGTGGCGGTGTTTCGCCCGCTCGGCCTTGAAGTGGTCCCAGCGGTCGGACGTGGTCGCGATCGCCAGTCCGCCGACATGGTGGAGGCCGCAGGACTGGCCGCTGATCTCCTCGAGCTCCTCGTAGAGCCGAATGGTGTAGCCCTGGAGCGCCGCCATGTTGGGATCGGCGTTGAGGGTGTGGAACCCGCCCGCCGCGTGCCAGGTCGAGCCCGAGGTGAGATC
>Ga0114931_10006193_pt1 | contig 14730 bp, 8 predicted proteins | sample 2SBtaG_FD_89579 | JGI IMG/M metagenome (GOLD analysis project Ga0114931, IMG submission 89579) | Deep subsurface microbial communities from Kolumbo volcano to uncover new lineages of life (NeLLi) - 2SBTROV14_V59a metaG | ecosystem: Environmental > Aquatic > Marine > Volcanic | place: Kolumbo...
GCGCCGCCAGCATCGGCGCGATACTCTCGTTGTCGCGAAAACCAGTACACCACGACGCTGGCGAGGATACCGATGACGATCTGGGCGACGATCGACGTGATGAAAAATGCCGGCCCGTGGCCGCGCTCGGTCTTGAAAACGACTCGATCGACGACATGGCCGATGACACGGGAGAGAAAGATCACGAAGGTATTCACGACGCCCTGGATCAACGCCAGAGTCACCATATCGCCGTTGGCGACATGGCTGATCTCGTGACCGAGCACCGCTTCCGCCTCGTCCTTGTTCATGCTGTGCAGCAATCCGGTGCTCACCGCCACCATCGCGCTGTCCTTGCGCGCTCCGGTGGCGAAGGCGTTGGGCTGCGGCGAGTCGAAGATCGCCACCTCCGGCATGCCGATACTCGCCGCCCGCGCATGACCGCGCACGGTATTGACGAGCCAGTTTTCCATGTCGGATGACGGCTTTTCGATGACTCGCGCGCCGGTGGCGCGTTTCGCCATCCACTTCGACATCGCCAGGGAAATGAAGCTGCCACCCATACCGAATACGGCGGAGAAGATGAGCAGAGCCCGTAGATCGAGATCGGAGCCGTTCGCCTGGAGAAGGCTCTCCACGCCGAGAATCTGCAGAGTGATCCCCAACACCACCATGATGGCGATGTTGGTGATGAGAAACAGAACGATTCGCTTCATCGAAGACCTCCTTGGTAACCGCTGATGCTACCGCAACCGTACCCCCGGCGCGAGCGCCGCCGGTCAGCTCAACCAACGGCCGAGCGGAGTTCCCCAGAGAATCCTGATGAACTTCTGCATGCCGTCTTCCGCCTTGCGGGTATACGGATAGCCGCCCTGGATCTTCCCCTTGCCCCTGCGGTCGGCCAGGATCGGCTGCGCGTGGCAATAACCGCGCAGCCCCTCCGGCCCGTTGACCTGGCCGAGTCCACTCGCCTTACGGCCGCCGAAGGGCGCCTCCGGAACTCCGTAGGTGAGGGTCATGTCGTTGATACAGACACCGCCGGTGTGGATACGCCCGGCGATTTCGATTCCCTTCTCGAGATCGCTGGTCCAAACGCTTCCGTTGAGGCCGTAGTCGGACTGGTTGGCCAGCCGAATCGCCTCCTCCTCGTCGCGCACCTTCTTGATCGCAACAATCGGGCCAAAGGTCTCCTCGTTCATCAGCGCCATGTCGTGATCGACATCGGTCACCACCGTCGGTTCGAAGAACAAACCCTTCAAGTCGGGGTTGCGACGGCCGCCGACCCGGACCGTCGCGCCCTTGGCCGTCGCATCGGCCATGTGGGATTCGATGATGGCGAGTTGCGGGCCCGAGAACACCGCGCCGACGTCGAACTCGCCGCTGTTGCTCTGGCGCAGTGCTCGCGTCCGCTCGACGACTTTTTCGACAAATCGCTCGTAAATCGATTCGACTACGTACACACGCTCGGTTCCGCAGCAATAGTGGCCGGTGTTCATGCACGAACCGAGTACCGCGCCCGCGGAGGCCCTTTCGAGGTCGGCGTCGGCGCAGACGATCATCGCATCCTTGCCGCCGAGCTCGAGTGTAAACGGCAGCAACCGGCTGGCGCAGGCCGCGGCGACCTTGCGCCCGGTCGCCACGCTGCCGGTAAAGGACACCTTGTCGATTCCCGACTCGATCAGTGCGGCGCCAGTCGCGCCGTCCCCCTGCACCACCTGGTAGAGATCCTCCGGAAACCCCGCCGCCTCGGTCAGGCTCTTCAAGACCAGCGCCGACAGCGGGGTCACCTCGGACGGCTTGTGGACCACCGCATTGCCAGCCATCAGCGCCTGCGCCAGCGGCGTCGCGGAGAGGACGACCGGTCCGTTCCACGGCGTAATCAGGCCGACCACACCAAGCGGTTGATAGACCACGCGCAAGGTCTTGGTCAGGCGCATGACACCGTGCAGCTTGCGCCGCTGAGGCGACAAAATCTTCTTGGCGTGTTTGGCGTAGTACGAAATCGCGTCGCAGGGGGAGAACACCTCCATGCCGATCGCCTCGGTCCGCGCCTTGCCGGTCTCGGCGATGACCGCGTCGATGACCTCGTCCTGACGCGCGACGAACTGATCGACCAGCCGTACCAGGTACCCGGCGCGTTCGTCGAACGACAACGCCGCCCAGCTCTGCTGCGCCGCGCGCGCTCTTTGCACGGCGACGCCGACGTCCTCCGCGGAGGCGCATTCGAACTCACCGATCGGCTCCAACGAAGCCGGGCTTCGCACCTGCATGCGCCGGCGCGGCCCTTCGCTCTCCAACACCTCGACGATCGCCATCGCTCGACTCCCTCACCGGCGGGCGAACGTGCCAGCCGATCCAACCTGACAACCTACCCCAACCACTACCGCGATCCCACCCCGTCCGGCAGACCGTCGCGCGCCGGCGCCGGAACCTCGCCGCATCCGCTTCGTTTTTCGTTGCGCGTTCGTCCAGTAGCGGCGCCGCCCATTCCCCAGATGCGGCGCCGCGTGACTTCGGACCAGGCTGTGCTGTATGCTCGTACCGTATGCTCGTGTTGTATGCTTGCCGGGCGACAGCCTTCAGGAGGACGCGTGAGTTACCAGCATATCTCGATCGAGCCACTCGCAGCAGCCATCGGTGCCGAGATCTCGGGCGTCGATCTCGCCGATGTCGACACCGACACCGAGAGGGAGATCCGCGACGCTTGGACCGAATACCAGGTCCTGTTTTTCCGCGAACAGAACATCACTCCCGCCGAACACACGGCGTTCGCCCGCCGTTTCGGCGACTTGCACGTGCATCCCGTGCTGCCGTCGCGCGAATCCGAGGGGTTCCCCGAGATCGTCGTCTTGGAGAGCAGCGAAGATATCCCCTTCGTCGCCGAGAGCTGGCACAGCGACGTCACCTTCGAGCGCAAGCCTCCGCTCGGATCGGTCCTCCACGGAGCGGTCATACCGAAGGCTGGCGGCGACACCATGTGGTCGAGCATGTACGCCGCTTACGAGGGCCTGTCCGACTCGATGCAGCGACTGCTCTCGGAATTGCAGGCGGTTCACGACGGCAGCGCGTTCCAGACAATCGCCGATAGCGACCAGGCAGAAGAGTTGAAGAAAGACGTTATCGCGCTTCACCCGGTCATCCGCACCCACCCCGTTTCGAAGAGAAAGGGCATCTTCGTCAACCACACCTTCACGCGCAAGATCGACGGGATGAAGCCGAAGGAGAGCGCCGCGCTGCTCAGGTTTCTCTACCAACACATCGAATCCCCCGAGTACACCTGCCGCTTCCACTGGCGCCCCGGACCGGTCGCGATGTGGGACAACCGCTGCACCCAGCACCGAGTCATCGCCGACAATCTGAAAGATCGCCGGCGCATGGAGCGCGTCACGATCTGCGGCGACGAACCGTTCTAGCCGAGTCGGGCAACCGGCTGCGCCGGATCGCCCGCCGGGACGGTATCGGGAGGACAGTATCGAGGATCGGGGCGGCCAGCTCGCGGGCAGTCCTGCCGCAAGCTCCTCGGGCGAACCGTCTTGACTCGCAAGCGCCCCGTGCTAGTTACCACTCCGCGGGGTGGAGCAGTCCGGTAGCTCGTCGGGCTCATAACCCGAAGGTCGGAGGTTCAAATCCTCCCCCCGCAACCTGACGAAGCCCTGCGGTGTTGCCGCAGGGCTTCTTTTTTGCAGACCGCACACAGTCGAATCGCCGCTGCCGGATCGCACCGCCAACCGATCCTATCCGCCTCATCGCGCCGCCGAGTACACCTGACGATCCGTCCGAGACACGACCATTCGCACCCGCCCCGAGCACCCTCGACCAGCGATCGACCCGAGCGCCATGCCGTCAGAGCCCCACCGCCCGGCGCAACTTGGCGAGCTCCGCGTCGGTGAGGCGCCGCGATTTGCCGGGCGCCAGCTTTCCCAGATCGAGCGGGCCGATCGTCACCCGTTGGAGCTTGTCCACCGGCAACCGGACAGCTTCACACATGCGACGGATCTGGTGGTTCTTGCCCTCCGAGATCCGCATTTCGAGCCAGGTCTTGCGGCCCACCTGACTGACGATGCGCACCGATGCCGGCGCCGTCTTGCCGTCCCGCAAGCGGATCCCCTGGCGCAGGCGGGTGAGCGATCGCTCGTCCGGGCTGCCGTGCACCTTGACCCGGTACGTCTTGTCGACGTGGTAGCGCGGGTGGGTCAGGCGCAGCGCCAGCTCGCCGTCGTTGGTCAGGAGCAGCAGCCCCGACGACTGGTAGTCGAGTCGACCGACCGGAAAGACCCGCTGCTTTACTCGCCTCAAATAGTCGGCGACCGTGTGTCGGTCGCCCGGGTCATCGAGCGTGGTGACGACTCCCACCGGCTTGTGCAGCACCAGATAGACGTGCGACTCGGGAGCACCGATCTGCTTGCCGTCGATCGCCACCCGGTCCTTGTAGGGATTCGCGCGAGTGCCGAGCTCCGTAACGACCTTGCCGTTGAGCGACACCCGGCCCTCGCGGATCAGTTCCTCGGCCGCCCGACGCGACGCGATACCGGCGCGACTGAGGATCTTCTGCAAGCGCTCAGCGGTCGACCTCCTCGCCGTCGTCGCTCGCTTGGCCGCTGGCCTCGGCGTCGCCTTCGGCATCCGCTGCGCCGCCGTCGACCGCGACCGCTGCCGCGCCGCCGCCATCTTCCTCGACCGCACAGTCGAAGTCGTCGTCTTGCGAGTCGTCGTCTTGCGAGCCGTCGTCTTGCGAGCCGTCGTCTTGCGAGCCGTCGTCTTGGCCAGCGAGCTCGAGGTCGTCCGCTTCGCCGTCGTCGCTGCCGTCGTCGCTACCCTCCGGACTCGCTTGGAACCTACCTGCGCCCTCCCCCGAGATCGCTTCAGCGTCGGCGTCGCTATGGCCGTCGAGCTCTTCACTGCTCGGCTGGTGGGCTTCTTCGCCGTTCCTCTGGTCGCCTTCTTCACTGCTCGGCCGGTCGAACTCGACGGCTTCGCCGCGCGCTTCGGCTTCCGCTGCGGCGTCGACGATGGCCTCGGCGATCTCGGCCGCTGGGAAGTCCTCTTCTTCGATGTCCTGTTCATTCTCCGGCTCCGCAACGGGGCCGATCTCCTTCAGCGTCGGTAGCTCTTTTAGATCCTTGAGACCAAAGACCTCGAGAAACTCCGGGGTCGTCGAGTAGAGAAGCGGACGGCCCACCGTCTCTCTCCGGCCATCGACCTTGATCAGCCGTTTCGAAAGCAACGTGTTGACGGCGCTGTCCGCATCGACCCCGCGAATCGCTTCGATATCTCCGCGTGTCGCTGGTTGTTTGTATGCGATGATCGACAAAGTCTCCAGCGCGGCCCGTCCCAGCCGGGCCGGTTTCTCGCGCAGCAGGTTGCGGACGAACTTGGCGTTGACGGCCGCCGTGCGGAACTGGTAGCCGCCCGCCACCTCGAGCAGGTGGACCCCGCAATCACCGCTGTAGCGCTCCTTCAATCGACCGAGAGCGGCGCGAACTTCCTTGGCCTTTGGGCCGCTGCGGATGGCATCGCACATGCGACGCACGGTCAGTGGCGAGCCCGCAGCCAGGAGGAGGCTCTCCAGGATCGAGTCGAGTCGCTCGCCTTCGACGGCGCGGTTTCCAGCTTCGCCCTCCGAGTCGCCAGCCGGCCCGCCGGCAACCGCCTCCTCGCCCTCCGCCGAGTCGCCCGGCCCAGGCTCATCACCGCCGTCACCGCCGTCACCACCGTCGCGGTCGCCGCCGTCCTCGCCGTGGTCGCTGTCCCGCGCTTCGATCGACTCGTCCGCGACCTCTGGCTCGGCAACCGGTACCATCGCGAGCGGATCCCTCTCCTCCGTGTCGCTGGGCGGCGCGGCTTGCTCCCCCAACACACCCGCCGGCGGCCGCTCTCCCGGCACACCCACCGACGGCCCCTCGGTAACGGCCTCGGAACTCTGCGTCTCTTCCACGATCCCCTCCTGCGCTTCCGCATCGACGGCCACCACCTTGCGGACGGCGGCCCGGTAGTCGCGAAGCTCGACCACCGCCGCCCTGGCGGGCCGGCCCCTGGGTCGGCCCGGATGCTTAGCTGCCCTCACCGGAGTCGGCTCGACACCGAGCACTCGATTCCATACACCGCCCGCGGCGCGCAACCCCGCCGACACCAGTTCCCGCCCCGCCACCAACGACTGCGATACCCGCTTCCCGATCGACTGGAGCGGCCCGCGCAGGCGATCGGCGAACGACCGGCGCGGATCGGGATCCGGTTCGCGTTCGGAAGGTCGCGTCCACCCTGCCGCCACTCGACTCACGACTCGTCCGACGGCACGGGAAGGACGCTACCTTCGTACTCGTCTTGTAAATCGACCTGGACGCTCGCGACGTCGTCGACGGCCAACACGATGCGAATCTCTCCAAATCGCTCCTCTTGCACCGCATCGATGGCACCTAGCTTGCCGAGCTCGAGCAGCGCGAGGAAAGTCACGATGACCTGGGCGCGGGTACTGCTCTCGTCGAACAAACTGTCGAAGGTGATATCGCGCGCCACACTGAGCGCCTTCAACACCGAATCGATTCGGTCCCGCACCCGCACCGGCTCAAACGCAACCTCGTGCACGGGGTCGGGCTCGGTCCGTTTGAGGACCCGCTGAAAAGCCTCCATGAGCTGCCACAGAGTCACCTTCACTCCGGGCATCTCGTTCGGATCTTGCTCGAGCCCTTCGACGTTCTCACCCCGCGCGAACACGTCGCGCATCAGGCGCGGCCGGTCGGCGAGGTCGGCCGCGGCATCGCGGTAACGACTGTACTCGAGAAGCTGGCGAATCAGATCCGCGCGTGCATCGTCCTCCTCGCCTTCCTCGGTCTCGGGAGCCGGCAACAGCGTCCGCGACTTTACCAGCATCAACGTCGCGGCCATCACCAAGAACTCGCCGGCCACGTCGAGGTTGAGCTCGCGCATCAGGTCGAGATAGCCGAGGTACTGCTCGGTGATCGACGCCACCGGGATATTGGCGATGTCGACCTCGTTCTTCTTGATGAGGTGCAGAAGAAGATCGAGCGGGCCTTCGAAGAGATCGCTATCGAAGCGGTACCCGGCAACGACCGACGGCTGCCCGCTACGCATCTCGCCGGGCATGGCAGACCCCACGAGGGCGTCTCCAATCTCCGTATTTTCAGCCATCAACCACCACAACAACCACCGCCGCGGAAGCTATCACGGGGTGATGGGGAGGTCCAACAATTCGTCGCAAGTACGGCATAAACCCTACAGAAACGACCGAACCACGACTCACCGCAGCCAGCAGACTTGCAACATTGAGCCCCCGTCAGGCGCACGCCCCGCACTGCTTCGCACCGCTAGCCCGCTCCGCAAAAGCTCTGATCGTTTCTATGTTATGCCGCATAACCCCCTAAAAACACGCTCGCTCACGCCGCGCACGGGGTTGCCGGATTCAGTCCTCGAGCTGCATCACCCGACGCACATCGGCCATCGTCTGCTGCGCCACCGAGCGCGCCCGCTGGTTGCCCGCGTCGAGAACCTGGGCCAGAAAATCGGGCTTTTCGGCGAGCTCGGCGCGGCGCTGGCGAATCGGATCGAGGTCTGCGTTGACGTGTTTGATCATGATCTTCTTGCAGTCGAGGCAACCGATGCCAGCTGTCTTGCAACCTTCAGTCACGGTCGCAATCTCTTCGTCCGTACAGTAGACGCGATGCAGGTTGAAGGCGGGGCAGTCTTTCGGATCGCCGGGATCCGTACGTCGCGCGCGGCGCGGATCGGTCATCATGCGGCTGAGCTTCTTGTCGACCTCTTCGGCCGAGTCCGAGAGAAAAACTGCGTTGCCGTAACTCTTGCTCATCTTGCGACCGTCGGTACCGGGGATCTTGGGCGACTCGGTGAGCAACGCCTGCGGCTCCGGTAGGACAGCGCCGTAGAGACGATTGAAGCGCCGCGCGACTTCGCGCATCAGTTCGAGGTGTGGCACCTGGTCGATTCCAACCGGGACCCGCTGCGCGCGATAGATCAGCACGTCGGCTGACTGAAGGATCGGATAGCCGAGTAGACCGTAATTGATCTTACTCATTTCGGCTTCGTCGTCGCTCTGGATCAGACCGAGCTCGCGCGCCTGCTCCTTGATCGTCGGATTCCGCATCAACCACGGTGTCGGCACGATCATCGACAGAAGAAGGTGGAGTTCGGCGTGCTCCTTGACCGCCGACTGGCGAAAGATGACGACCTTTTCCGGGTCGAGCCCGGCGGCAAGCCAATCGGCCAGCATATTGCGTCCGCTCTCGGCAATCGTGCTGGTGTCTTCGTATCCCGTCGTCAGCGCGTGCCAATCCGCGATGAAAAACAGACACTCGGCTTCGTCCTGTAAGGCCACCCAGCTGCGCAGCGCACCGAGCAAGTGACCGAGGTGCAGGCCTCCCGTCGGCCGCACCCCGCTGACGACGCGAGGCGGCCGATTGCCGCCGCCGCCCTTCTTCCCATCCGGCTGTGCCACGCGCTCGCTCCCTCCGCCTCTACAGGCGCGCCCGGATCAACCCATCGCGCACCGGATCGACGGGGCCGATGTGGGAAATCGGATCCATGCTCAGACGGCCCATTTTGTCGGCTGTCGCATCGCCACACGACTTCGCAGCATAACCGCGCGCCACCTCGTGAAGGATGACCGCGGCGAGCAGTGGCACCAAATCAACGACCCAGATCAACACCCGAGCACGCTAACAAATCGCCCCGCCAACCGCCATGCGGGGGAACTTCGGACTAACCCTGAAACTTGGAGCCTCTCACCCTCAGTTTCGTCCTCGCCAACGGTCCGGCACAGCCGGTGTCCTGGCTAACCTGAAACTTGGAGCCTCTCACCCTCAGTTTCGTCCTCGCGAATGGTCCGGCACAACCGGTGTCCTGGCTGATCCGAAACTCGCTTCGCTCGTAGGCTGAGGCACGGGCAAAGGCTCAGGCTGAGGAGGGTGGTCGCTGCGCGACGATAGTCGACGATTTGTCATTGAGCTAAGAGTCAATAGCCAATAGCTAAGAGCTGTTTCTCCTTTGAATGATCCGGCGGCGCGCCGGTGGCCGGGCTGGTTCGGAACTCGCCTCGCTCGCAGGCTGGGACCAGGCTGAGGATGTCGCTCGTCTCACGGTCTCGGGTGGAACTTCTTGTGCACTTCGCGCAAGCGTTCGCGCGCCACGTGGGTATAGATCTCGGTCGTTGCGATATCGGCGTGACCGAGCATAAGCTGGATGGCCCGCAGGTCGGCTCCGCCTTCGATCAGGTGGGTCGCAAACGCGTGGCGCAGGGTGTGCGGACTCAAGCGCTGGCAGAGCTCGGCTCGACTGGCGATCTTGCGCAATCTCTGCCAGAAGCTCTGGCGCGTCATGCCGCTGCCGCGGCGCGTGACGAAGACGTCCTGGCTGAGGCGACGCCCGAGGATCTCCGGCCGCACCTCCTTCAGGTATGCGAGCAACCGCTCGCGCGCATAGGTACCGATGGGCACGGCGCGCTCCTTGCGCCCCTTGCCGATCACGGTGAGAAACCCAGCCTCGAGGTTGATCTGAGCCAGCTCGAGAGAAACGACTTCCGACACCCGCAGACCGGTCGCGTAGATCAACTCGACCATCGTGATATCGCGCAGCGTCAACGGGTCGACCTCGCCCGTCGCATCGAGCATGACCGCGACACTTTCGCGGCTCAGAGTCGCCGGCAGCCTGCGCCCCTGTCGCGGCCGCGACAGGTCGCCAGTCGGGTCGACCTCGACTTGCCCCTCGCGCACCAGGAAGCGAAACAGTCCGCGCACGGCCGACAGCGCTCGCGCGCGACTGCGCGCCGAAAGCCCCCTCTCCTTGATCTCGGACAAGAAGGCGACGATGTCACCAGGACGCACCCCATCGACCCGGGTAATCGACCTGCGCTCGAGGGATCGCGCAAGCTCGCCACAATCTCTGCCGTAAGCCTGCACTGTATGAGACGACAAGCGCCGCTCGGCCGCCAGGTAGACCAGAAAACGGTCGACCGCCTCGTCAATCGTCGGGGTCGCAGCGCTCGCGCCTGCCGTCATCCCTACCTCAGGTCACCGCGGACTGGTCGCGCAGCGGCGTCGTTCCACCTTCGATTACGGGATCCACAGCTGTTATCAGTGTCTTGCGGATCGACTCGGTGCGATCATCCGAAACTTTTTTGTCCTCATTGTCGGTAATGTAGAACACATCTAGAGCTCGGTCCACGTTGGTCGTGATCTTCGCCAAATGAATCCGCAAACCTAGATGAAACAGCGCGTTGGTGATCGCAAACAGCACACCGGAGCGATCCGTCGTGCTCACGTCGAGGACCGTAAACTCGGGCGATATCCGGTTATCGACGTCCACCTCGGTGCCGAACCGCGGCGCCACGCGGTCGCCCAATAGCGAAGGACGCCCGGCGTCTGCCACGATCGTCTCGACGTCCGCTGTGCCGGCCAGCACTTGCCCGACCAGGTCGACGACGCGCTGCCAACGGTCGGTGTCGCTGCCGGACGCTCCGTCGTCGAGATGCGCCACCCGGAATACGTCGATCGCCAATCCACTACCGGCGGTCGACGCGCGCGCACCGACGATGCTCATCCCTTTGGCCCGCAACACCCCGGTCAACTGTGCGAACAGACCCGATCGATTCCTCGTGACTACGGTAAACTCCGAAAAATCGCGTTCGGGGTGATGCTCCACACGTGAGAGGAATAGCTGGTCGCCCAAGACGTGTACCAGCGCGAAATGGCGCGGGATGTCGTCTTCCGGCGTCGCCAACACGTAGCTGTCCGGCATGTCCTCGAGGAACGCCCGAAGATCGTCGGCATCGGCCGCGCCGACGCCTTCGATGACGCGCGCGCGAATCCGCGCCGCGTGATCCCCTTGGCCGACCTCCACCATCTCGCTGCGTTCAAAGGCCTCCACGGTCAACTCGTAGAGCTCGCCCAGCAGCATGTCCTGCCAGCTGTTCCACAGCTTCGGGTTGGTCGCCTTCAGGTCGGCGAAGGTCAGTACGTATAGCTTCTTCAGCTTTTCGGGGGTTCCCACCATCTTCGCGAAGTCCACCACCATCTGCGGCTCGTGAATGTCGCGGCGGGTCGCCAACTGGTGCATCATGAGATGCGAGCGCACGAGAAACTCGAACTGCGCCGTCGCGTCCCTGTTCAGGCCAAGCCGTTGCGCCGTCTCGACCGCCATCGCCGCGCCCTTGGTAGAATGGTTGCCGCCACGCCCCTTACCGATATCGTGGTACAGCATTCCGAGGTAGAGGATCTCGATGTCGTCAATCTCGCGGATGACACTGGTCAGAAGTGGGTACTCCGCCTTGAACGCACCCGCGCGCAGCAATTCGAGATTGCGCACGCCATGCAGCGTGTGCTCGTCGACCGTATAGATGTGGTAGCGGTCGTACTGGGCCATGCACCGCAGGTTCTCGAACTCCGGCAGGTAGGCGCCAAGAACACCGAGGTTGTGCATCATCGTCAACGTCTCGTAGACGCTGTGCTTCCACGTCAGGATGTCGATCAACGCGCGTGCGGCATCCGCCGAACGGCGCGCTTCCGAAGTGGCAAGGTTCTGCACTTTCGAGCGGATCAATCGCCGCGAGCCGCTGCTGAAGTGGACGTCGTGTCTTTGCACGTCGGCGGCGACCCTCAGCAACAGGGCGGGATCGTCATCGAAGATCGCGCCATCGACGATCACCAATTCCTCGGAGACGATGCGAACCCCGGGACGAATCTCCCGACTCGCCAATCGGCCCACCCAGTGCGCCGGACCGCCGGCCGGTTGACAGCGCGCGATCATCTCGGCGGAGAATCGGTTGACCACGCTCGCGTGCAGGTAGTAGGCGCGCATGAAGTTTTCGACACCCTTCGAACGCTCGTCGTCCGCAAATCCGAGTTCACTGGCAATCCTCGGCTGGTGCTCGAACGTCAGCTGGTCCTGGTGACGACCGCTGAGAAAGTGCAGCGCATTGCGAACGCGAAACAGGAAATCGCGCGCGGCGAGAATCTCGCGCAGCTCCGAGGGAGTCAGGACGCTCTTGACGACCAGTTCCTCAAGGGAGTGGACCTTGAATTTCACCTTGGCCAGCCAGGTCGCGGTGTGGATATCGCGCAACCCACCCTCGCCGTCCTTGAGGTGGGGCTCGACCAGATACACCGCGTCCCCGTGCCGGTGATGCCGCTCTTCGTTCTCCTCGACCTTCTCGCGGATGAAGCGAGGGACATTGCGCCAAAAGACGTCCCGCTCCATGGACTCCTGGAAAGTGCGGTAGAGGTCCTCATCCCCAGTCAGGAAACGGGTATCGAGAAGCGACGTCTTCACTTTGAAATCCGCGCTGGCCAGCGCCACGCAGTCGCGCACGCTGCGCACCGCCTGGCCGACCGTCATCCCGGTATCCCAGAGCGCATACAGCACCGATTCCGTGACCGTTTCGACATAGGCATCGGTACGGTGCGGGTAGAGGAACAGCAGATCGATATCGGACCACGGGTTGAGCTCGCCGCGGCCGTATCCGCCCTGGGCAATCAGCGCGCACCTCTGATCGAGGGTCGTGTTGCGCTCCCGGTAGGTATCCCGGGCCGCCTCGAACAGCGCGCAGACGACGTGATCGACGACCCGGGTCCAGCGATCGACAATCGCCGTCCCCGACGCGCCACTCAGGTGGTCCCGCATGAGACGGTCGCGGGCTTCGTTCAGATAGTCGCGTGCAACACGCCCGCGCGGCGCATCGAAAACGATCGGCGTCATGCCCGGAAACACACCGCCGGCGGTCGCAGGCACGGAAGAAGCCAATGTCTGTTCAGCGGTCATCCGCCGCACAACCTACCACAGCACGCCCGATCCAACATCCCACTGGGCGCGGCCAGCCAACAGCCGGGCCACGTATCTACGATTGTCCACGCGCACGCCGGCTGAGTCGGTCGAGTAGCGACAAGGCTTCGATCGGAGTCATCGTGTCGACTTCGGTTGCGGCGAGCTCCGCGCGCAAGGGGTCGTCGCGGTCCCCGAACAATGCCATCTGCTCTGCCGACCCACCCGGTGTCGCGGCGATCGTAGCCTCGCCCTGCGCCGTCAGCTCGTGTCGCTCGAGGTTGCGCAAGATCTCTTTCGCCCTGGCGACGATGGACTCGGGCACACCGGCCAGGGCCGCAACCTGGATACCGTAACTCTGGCTTGCCGGCCCCTCGACAACCCGCCGCAGGAACAGCACGTCGCCCTTCCACTCGCGCACCGCGACCGACAGATTGCAGGCGCGATCGCGGCTTCGGCTGAGGTCGGTGAGCTCGTGGTAGTGGGTGGCGAACAGCACCAGCGGTCGTTGGTCGGCGTCGTGCAGGTGCTCGACCACCGCCCAGGCGATCGAGATTCCGTCGAAGGTGCTGGTACCTCGGCCAATCTCGTCGAGAACCGCAAGGCTGCGAGGAGTCAACTGACCGACGATCGTCGCCGTTTCCTTCATCTCGACCATGAAGGTCGACTCACCGCCAGCGAGATTGTCCGCGGCCCCAATACGGGTGAACAGCCGGTCGACGATGCCGACGTCAGCCTCGCTCGCCGGTACGTAGCTGCCCATCTGCGCCAACAACACGATCAACGCGACCTGGCGCAGGTAGGTCGATTTCCCGGCCATGTTCGGCCCGGTCAGAATTTGGATCTGGCGAGTCTCCGGATCGAGCACGCAATCATTGGCCACGAATCCAGCGCGTCCAGCCATTGCCTCGACCACCGGGTGTCGGCCTTCGACGATCCGAATCGCCCGCCCGCGGTTGATGCGCGGCCGACAATAGCCGCGCTCGTCGGCTATCCGAGCCAGGCCAGAGTAGACGTCGAGTAGCGCCAGGCCGCGCGCGGTCGCGCCCAGCTCGGCATGCCTTAGGGCGATCGACGCGACCAGCTCCGCGAACCTACGCGCTTCGAGCGCGGCCAGCTTTTCTTCCGCTCCGAGTACCCGGGCCTCGTAGGTTTCCAGCTCGTCGGTGACGAAGCGTTCGGCATTCGCGGTCGTCTGCTTGCGGCGATAGGTGTCTGGAACCAGGTGAAGGTTGGCCTTGGTCACCTCGAGGTAATAGCCGAACACCTTGTTGTACTTGACCTTGAGCGAGGATATTCCGGTGTTGCGGCGCTCGCGTGTCTCGAGCTCGGAAAGATAGCGCTTGCCGCTGTGCGCGAGGTCGCGCAGCTCGTCGACCACGGCATCGCAACCGGCGCGGATCAGTGTCCCCGGCCGCGGATTGAGAGGCGCCTCCGGATCGATGGTGGATGAGATTCGCGCGCGAACCGCGGGCAGGTCGTCGAGCAGCTCTGCGCACTCGCGCAAGGCGACAGGATCCTGAGCCCGAAACGTCGAGGACACGTTGGCGACGATCTCCAGCGCCGCCGACAAGCCGAGGAGGTCGCGCGGGTTCACCCGACCGGAGGCCAAGCGCGACGTCAGGCGCTCGAGGTCGCCGACGCCGTTGAGCAAACGACGCAGTTCGTCGCGCCGCGTCGGCTCGCGCATCATCGATTCGACTGCGTCGAGACGCCGGCCGATCGCGGCAATGTCGGTGAGCGGAGCCAGAATCCGTTCTCGCAACAAACGCCCGCCCATCGGAGTTACGGTCTGATCGACCACAGATAACAGCGAGCCCCGCTTGTCGCCCCGCGTCGTGACGAACAATTCCAGGTTGCGGCGCGTCGCCTCGTCGACGACCATCGAGTCGGCAGCGTCGACCGCCCGACTCGGGCGCAGGTGCTCGAGGCTCGACCGATGGGTCTGGCCGAGATACCAGAGGACAC
>Ga0114931_10006194_pt1 | contig 14729 bp, 15 predicted proteins | sample 2SBtaG_FD_89579 | JGI IMG/M metagenome (GOLD analysis project Ga0114931, IMG submission 89579) | Deep subsurface microbial communities from Kolumbo volcano to uncover new lineages of life (NeLLi) - 2SBTROV14_V59a metaG | ecosystem: Environmental > Aquatic > Marine > Volcanic | place: Kolumbo...
CTAGTCCCACTTCCCAAGGCATCTCCAACCTCAATAATTTATTGAAATCTTCTTTTGCTAATTTCTCCATCCCTAGAGATTATCAAATTCCTTTCTCTTCCACACAAATCATCGAAGAACCATCTTTTCTATATTGGTTGCTTTTTCTTTTTCCAATCCACTTGTGGGATTTTTTCTTCTTTTCGAGAATGTTTTTTCAAAATCCTTGGTTCGAATTACAGTCTCTCAGTGATCGGGGATTTATGTCTTTCATAATATGGTTGCTTATTGATTCTGTAAATTCATTTTCATTTCAATCAAGCCTGAGCGGAAACCAAGTTTTTCATAAGCCTTGATCGCACCCGAATTGCCGTCATAAACTTTCAAAAGTACTTCGGTAACATCTCTTGCTTTAAACCATTCAAATAACGACGCGAGTATTTTCTCAGCAATTCCTTGCCTGCGAAATTCTTTTTTAACAAAAATAAATCCGATATAGCCAGATTGTGCTTCAGTAAATTTGCTTGCGTTTTGGTCAACTCTGCCAAAACCGGAACCTACTATCGAATCCTCGATTTCCGCAACAAACACATCGGAATCATTCGCCTCGATGATTTGTTCTAGATCATAATAATTGATCTTTTCGGTTTGTTTGAGCGAAGGATCAAGGGGACGTTCATGAGCAATAAGCCGCTGTTCTAAATCTAGCAGTGTTTCGAGATCGTCTTTTGTAGCAATTCTTATTTTCATATATCAAATTTTATTCCAACCCCAAATGCCGTATTTCAGCGAGTCTTCGAGTTTGAAGCCGCTTTGTTTTAGCGTTAGCAAAATACTTCCGCGATGGTGAGATTCATGCGAAATAAGATAGCCGAGAAAAGGAACTAGTCCCAGTTTAAACCCCTTCATTTTCCCGTCATTTTCGATGCTTGTTTTAACTACTTTCGAGATCAGATCGGTCGAGGTTTTGTGGAGTTTCTTAATCTGCGCCAAACACTTGATGTCATTTGTTTTGATTGTTGTCAGATTTTTTAAGAGTGATTTATCAGTAGCTTCTAACCTCCAAAAGCGAACGTTGTACATATGAACAAATTGATAGCCGATTTGCCCGCCGCCGCGTTTTGAAAGGGTCATTTTTAGGGCATCTTCGGTTAAAGAATCCACCAGATGCATATTTACGCGATGATTAATTTCCCACGTTTCAAGGATTTGATCTTCGATATGTGTCATTTCCGAAAAGCTCCTAATCTCCATCGCGAGTTCTAATGCCAAAAGCAGAAACCCAAGTGTAAACGCGGGCGCCGTCGGGGTCTTATCCGGCAATCGCAAAACGATATGCTGCAAAAACTATCCAAGTCTTCCCATTGGCGTTGAAACACCATGCAGAAACCCAAGTGCAAACGCGGGTGCAGTCGGGTTTCTCACTTGGTAATTCACAGAGTGCACCCTCCATAACTGTCGGGTTTCTGCCGCGTTGCTAAGCATATGGGTTAGAAAGAGACATTATAATAATCAGCAATATAAAATAAGGCACCAAAACCGCCGCTCCTTCATAATCTTTGGCAATCCTTTGCCCAAGAAAGAGTGCAATAATCGAAACAGCTCCAATAACGGCGGCACAAAAAATTAAGATCGTTGATCCTGCAAATAAAAAATAGACAGTTCCAACTGCGCTCAATATACCCGTAACGATTTCGAGTATAGTGATAGTTCCAACCATCATAGGCACCATTCCACTAAGAAACGTTTTCGAAAAATGCCCCGTCAGCCATTCGATATTACCCTTCCAATCAAAAACTTTATCAAGCCCCGATTGAATGAATAATATTGAAACGAGTACAGCACTAAGAAGTGCCGGAAGATTTTTGCCTATTTCTTCGATGGTCATACGGATATTATATGCGATAAATTTCCACGTTTTAAAGTGGGGAATGATTAATATGTATCGATATAGCTTCTGTTAACAGGTATTTTGGCTCAACCACAAAGTGTCGCCAATCTATCCGCTAAATTATTCGTGAATAGTCCGCGAGTTATTTTGTGGCTTTTTCATTTATCGCGTAGCGCTCTATTGAGTTTAGCCGTGTAGTTTACTGCACGGTAGTTAATTCATCGGTATTTTTGTCGCGTCAGTGACAACTGATTTTCAACCGTCGCTGACGCGACTTAAAGCTACTCTACTCATTTAGACACTTCGCAGCTTAGCGAACTTTTCCTTGCCTTTACTTCGCATATATGCGAAGATCTAGTTGGTTAAGGAACTAGTTGAATCACCAAAATGAGAATAATTAGCGAAGCGCGTTTGAGAGAATACGGTGGGAAAGATAAAAATGCGCTAAAACCATTAAATTTGTGGAGGGATTTAGTTAGAAAAGCAGATTGGAAAGATTTTTCCGATGTGCGGAATTACTTTAACCACGCTGATATTTACGGCAATTGTGTGATTTTTAATATTGGCGGAAACAAATATAGAATGATAGCCAAGGTAGAGTATCAGAAGCATCTTGTATTTATTCGAGCTATTATGACGCATTCGGAGTACGAGGAAAACAAATGGTGTTCTGATTGCGAGTAGGAGGAAATGATGATTAGCGAAGCTTACGGCGAACTACTTACAAGCACTCAGCCGAGTGTTATTAAAACCAAGAAAGAATACTTTCGGGTTGAGAAAATTTTCAACACTCTTTTTGATAAAGACCGTACTCCTGATGAGGATCGATTGTTTGATCTCCTTGCGACTCTAATGGAATCCTACGAAAATGAAACGCTGCCTCCTATAGAGTTGACCTCGCCAATAGAGATTCTTAAATATTTTATGAAAGATAGAAATCTAAAACAGAAAGATTTAGTTTCTGTTTTTAAAACTGAAAGTGTTGTTTCGGAAGTGCTGAATGGAAAGCGAAGTATTTCGATGGAGTATGCAAAAAGTCTTGCTGAGTTTTTTATGGTTTCTCCCTCGGTCTTTTTGGAGATGTAGGTTTTTCCAATATTGTCCAATTCGAACCTTCAAATCGTTTTTAAATATCTCAATGTCCGCCATTCGGTAATTTTTATGACAAACATTTAGCCTGGATATTGCGCGAAGGGAATGGACTTTCTGGCTAATATGGCAAAGAGGGTTGTTCAAAATCTCTTAGAGCATAGCCATAGCTATGGTTTGAGAGATTTTGGGCAAGAATCAAAGCCAAATTCGTCGGAAATCCGTTCAGATACAAACTGTAATTTTTGAAAACCGTAATCTTCTCTTCTAACATGATGAAAAACCACGTATTTATCGGAATTATTGTATCGCCTTCGTGCAATATCCAGGTTAGTTCTATTAGTATGCTGTCGGACTTAGGATAACAATCAGAGAAAAGGCGGAGCTAATCTGAATCAAACCGGACGCTTTTCCTGAACAACTCTCTAAGTCCGATAGGCAACTAAGCCGCTTTTACTTTTTTCTTCCCGCGGTTCATCAAAGCCTCAATTTCTTCGATTTCTTTTGGCACTTTTGATGTTAGATTGCGATTGCCGTTTTCAGTAACCAAAACATCATCTTCAATCCTAATTCCGATGCCGCGATATTTTGCGGGGGCGGTCTTGTCGTTTGGCGGGACGTAGATTCCGGGTTCGACCGTTAATACCATTCCGGGCTCAAACGGGCGCGATTTTTTCGCGCGTTGGTCAGTAAAATACCTTCCAGCATCGTGGACGTCCATTCCTATGTAGTGTCCAACGCCGTGCATGTAGTATTTCATATAGGCTTTTTTCTTGATGAGAGTTTTGACGGTGCCTTTTAGGAGCCCGATTTTCTTCATTCCTTCGGTTAGCATTTCTATGGATAAATCTTGGCGCTGTTTGATCGTTGTACCCGGCACCGTTATATCGATACAGGCTTTTTGAGTTTCTAATACAATGTCGTAAATATCTTTTTGGGCTCTTGTGTATTTTCCGTTTATTGGAAAAGTGCGGGTTATGTCGGCAGCGTAGCCTTTGTATTCCGCACCGGCATCGATCAGTAATAAATCGCCATTTTTGAGGTTGGCGTTATTTTCCACGTAGTGGAGAATCGTCGCATTTTCGCCGCCGCCGACGATCGATCCGTATGCAACGCCGCCGGCACCATTTTCGAGGAAGTAGGAAGCGATCATCCCTTCAACCTGATATTCATTCATGCCCGGTTTTGTTTTTCTCATGGCGAGTTTGTGCGCGGCACAGGAAATATCGGATGCTTTTTGCATAAGAGCAATTTCGTCCTTTGTTTTGAAAAGACGCATTTCGTGGGTAATCAGAGTTGGATCAACAATCGTATGCGGCGGATATGCGGTTTTTAGTCTTCGAACTCTTTGACCGGAAAGATATTTGAGAATTATTTGGTCGAGTTTTGTATCGACGCCAAAACGGTAATAGAGTTTGTCGTGACCGTCGAGCAACTTGCCTATTTGTTTCTCGAATTTATCAATCGAATATGCTTTTTCTACGCCATAATTTTTTACCACGCCTTCTGTGCCTTCGCGTCTGCCAAACCATGTTTCCATTTCAGGATCACTTGGACGAACAAACATAGTATATTTTGTTCGTTTTGAAGGAGTTAGAACCGCAATTGCGTCGGGCTCGGTAAAATCGGTAAGATACCAAAAGTCCGAATCCTGCCGGAATTTATACTCGGTGTCATAACTGCGAGTTTTTTCGTGTGCTGCGGGAATGATGGCTACGGCGTCTTTGCCAATCTCTTCGATAAAGTTTTTTAATTGTGGTCGCATAGATTTTTTCTCCTACTTTGAATTACTGAAAGTTTAACTCAAAGGCGGGATGGGGGAAAGAGGGCAGAATTATTTTGCCGCAGATTAAAGCGGATAGCGCCGATAGGATAAGAATTATTGCGTAAGAGGAAGAAAGTAGTTTGCCACGGATTAACGCGGATCAGATAAGAATTAGTGCAAGATTAGATTAAATATCTTGTCAGGGATTATCGCCGATGACGTGGATAGGATAAAATATGCGCCGAGGGTGTGGAAACGCGAGCGAAAATTAAGGTTTTAGCAAATTGCATTTCTTAGTTCTTAATCTGTGGTAATCCGTGTCTATCCGCGGCGAGAAAAAACTCTTATGGATTTACGCATCACGGAAATTTTTCTTTCTATCCAAGGGGAGTCTTCTCACGCGGGAAGACCGTGTAGTTTTGTGCGTATGACGGGTTGCCCTATGCGATGCGTTTGGTGCGATTCGGAATATACTTTTACGGGCGGAGAGAAGATTTCGTTTGAAGGAATTTTTGCGAGGCTCGAAGAATTCGGTTGTAACTTGGTCGAAGTGACGGGCGGTGAGCCGCTTGCTCAAAAGAATGTTTTTCCATTTATTACGGAGCTTTGCGACAAAGGATATGAAGTTTTAATTGAAACGGGCGGCTTTGTTTCGACAGATAAGGTTGATAAACGCGCCAAGATTATTTTGGATATAAAATGCCCGGCGTCAGGCGAGGCTGAAAGAAACCATTGGGGGAATCTGGAGCGTTTGAATCCTGATCGCGACGAGGTTAAGTTTGTTGTGGTTGATTTGACGGATTGGTAGTTTGCAAAGGGAATTATTGAGAAATACGATTTATTGAAAATGGCAAAGGAAGTTTTGATTTCACCTGAGTTTGGCTCGAAGTATTTTAAGGAGATTGCCGAGGCGGCTTTGAAGAGTGGTTTGAAAGTTCGGTTAAACATGCAGCTTCATAAGTATATTTGGGGTGCGGAAGTCCACGGAGTGTGAAAAGAGTTAGCCACAGATGGACACAGATAGAAAAAGATTTGAGAGGATAGATAAAGGGGTAAGAAGTTACCCGCAAAAATCTGAAAAGAATCTGTGTTTATCTGTGGTAAAGATTTGGTCTTATGGGAAAACGGTTAGCAGTTTGTTTAGTTTCCGGCGGCATGGATTCGTGTGTGACGGCGGCGATTGCGAAACAAGAAAATCGAGAACTAGCGTTTCTGCATATTTCATACGGGCAACTTACACAAGAACGCGAGCGAAAGGCTTTTAATGATATTGCTGATTTTTATGGCGTTGAAAGGCGTCTTGATGTTTCGATCGAGTATTTAGCAAAAATCGGTGGCTCATCATTAACCGATAAAGGCATTAAAGTAACTGAAGCGGATTTAGAATCAGATGAAATCCCTAAAAGTTACGTGCCTTTTCGCAATGCAAACATGCTTGCTATTGCAACGAGTTGGGCTGAGGTGATTGGCGCACAAGCGATTCATATTGGCGCGGTTGCTGAAGACTCAAGCGGGTACCCTGATTGCCGTCGTGAATTTTTTGATGCTTTTGAGAAAACAATAAAAACCGGAACAAAACCCGAGACAAAGATTAAAATTAAAACTCCGATTATAGACCTGCCAAAAGCAGAGATTGTAAAAAGAGCAGTTGAGTTGGAAGCACCCCTTCATCTCACTTGGTCTTGTTATCGGAACGAAGATTTGGCTTGTGGGCGTTGCGATTCGTGTGCGCTTCGTCTGCGTGGCTTTGAGAATGCTTTTGTGCAGGATCCAATAGCATATGAATAATTTTTTGTTAGGGATAGCGCAAGAAAATTTTTGATTCCCGTTCATCTAGCAACTCTTCCCCGAGTGCAATTTACTCAGCAAAACTAAAATCAGATATTCGAAAAAGATGTTTCATTGACACTTAAAAATGTGTGAGGATAAAGAAATGAAAAAAACAAAGATTTTATATTTAGCGGCAATAATTTGCGGACATTTACTTTTTGCGACTTTTGTTTCGGCGCAGAGTTTAGAAACAAATCCGCCAGTTTCAATTAAAAATAATTCGGGTGAGACAAGAAAGATTTGTATGCATAAGCCGAAGACGATCACTCTGTTTGCAATCGGATGCGTTGAACTTAAAAGAGGCGAATCAATATATTGGAATCGTAAGGGAGTTTTTACCTCATTCAAAGTGAAAATCTATAAGGTTAGAAAAGTATTTGATAAATATCTTTATGCGCGCGATCTGCCAGCTGATACTGGGAAAATCATAATCGGAACGGGCGGTAGATTTGGTTTCAGCCGATTCAAGAATATTCGGAAAAAATACACCTTAAGAGTATGTAATACTCGGTTTTCCGGCGGAGTTTATTTCGTTTTGGGCTTTGAAACAAATTATGGAACGTGGACTGAAGGTTGGTGGAGTGTTGCCAAAGACGAATGCAAAAATATTCCAGTAAGTAAGCGCTTAAAGGAGAAACACAATCTTCCTTACGGAACGTTTCCAAGAACTTTTTACTATGCGAGAACTTTTTACGGCGACGAATCTTTATATTGGAGAGGCGGCAAAGGAGATAATAATCTTTGCATAAATACAAGAAAAGCATTCAATAAACTGCAATTTAAGCAAGACGGAACCGGAATTAGAAATCCACTTCCGTGTACAGCACAAAATGAAAGTCTTGTTAGATTTCGTCGGTTGAAAGATCCAAGCATCAAAAAGGAAATGTATTACTTAACTTTTTAGTAAGAGAGGCACAAAGATAATGAAAAGAACGATAATTTTAGCGACAGCGGTTTTCAGTTTGGTTTTTTCAGTACACGCACAGACTCAAGGCGTCAAAATTCCACCCGATATTGCACCATTTGTCGAAAAAGGGGCGAAAGCTATCGCCCTCGAATCAGCCGATCTTAATAATGATGGATTGAAAGATTACATCCTTGTTTACGAACGCCGGAACCCGACCCAAAAAGACGCGTTTGATTATCCTGCAAACCAACGCCCACTATTGATTCTTCTGCGGGACAAAGACAATAAATTGTCGGCGGCAAAAAGCAACGAAAAAATGGTGATGTGTTCGCAATGCGGCGGCATTTTCGGCGACCCTTTTTCCGGGATCAGCATTGGCAAAAATACTTTTACCGTTAATCATTATGGTGGAAGCGCGTGGCGCTGGACGGCGGATTACAAATTCAACTACTCGCGCATTGATAAAACGTGGCAACTCGTCGAGATTGAAAAAACCTCGTATCACAATGTCCGTCCAATGAAAGAGACTTTGAAAAAGACCGTTTTGACGCCAAAAGATTTTGGGAAAATTGACATTGCGGATTTCGATCCTTCCGCTTCCAATAATTCTTACAAAACAGAAAATCGACTGATCACCGCGACATCGATTGGCAATGTAAAACTTGGGATGACGGTCGCGGATGTTCGCAAGATTGTAAAACCGATGGTTTTAAAGCGTACGTCTGACGGTGAGGGGATTGCGCTTATAGAAGTTATGCATGGAAAGGAATCTTTGATGACGATCTACGCGGGGGAAGAAGACCCCGCAGCACCAATCGACGAAAAAGCCGACGTAGAAATGATTGAAACGTTTAATTCTAAGTATTCCACAGCGGAAGGTGTGAAGCCGAAAATGTCGCTTGATGAGGTTAGCAAGGTGTATGGAAGTGTTAAGGAAATAATCTTAAGTCCGATCGAAGCGAGGGAATACGCTAAGTTTGCAAAGGAACCGAATGGAATAATTTTTCGCGTAAGCGGAAAAGGAGATATGGCGGGAAAATACGAAAAAGGAATATCTCGGGCAAATAAATACAATTCGGGTGCATATCTTTTCAGTATTTCGATTGTCGGGGGTGCCGAACCGATCGATCCGCCGACTTCTTCAAAAGGTGTTGAGAAAAAAGTTTTCACGGGATTTTTGAAGGAAAAGGGCGATAAAGCCGAATTTGCGGTTCGCGGGAAAGCCGGATATCGAATGACTGCATCGATTATCGATGTGGAATCACCCGACAAAGAAGGTCCCGTGATGATCGGTTACGTTACCTATCCAAATGGCGATGAAGATGGAAATGCAGGCGGTATATTTTTTGAGGATGTCCTAAAGGAAACGGGCGATTACAAGATTCTAATCAAACAAAACGAAGCAAAATCGGGTGCCGCAAATATTAAATTCAAGCTAAGAGTGCTTCTGGAAAAAGTTGATGCCGGTTTCGCAGTTTTAGATATAGCCGCGTTCAACAAAAAAATCGATAAAGCAGTCGCTGCAAGAAAGGCGTGGGTAAAAATGCCTTTTCAAGTAGTTGCAAATATCATTGAACCCTTTTCAGAAATGAAATCGCGTACGGTTAAGATTGTTTCTCCTTTTGCAGATGTTACAGACAGGGTCACTGTTACCATTATTGATGATGGCTATGCAGATGATTCGGTGCGCGGCGAAAAATTTGTTTTTGTGCTGAAGGTTAGTAAGTCCGGCGTGTGGAAAGTAGATTCTGCCAAGAAAGCGCAGGTTTGTCAGAAGAACAGAGGGCATCAGAATTATTCTGTTGCTCCTTGTATCTAATTTCCAGAGTCATCGTTTCGGGTGTTGAATTCCTTTTGAAATTACCCCACAATCTATTTCAATGATGCCCGAAACGGAAAACCTGCAAAGTTTTATCTCAAATTGCGTTGATCTCGTTAACTCGAAGCTCGACGAGATTGTGCCTAAGGCGGATATTGAGCCAAAGAAGCTTCATCAAGCCATTCGACATAGCCTGTTTGCCGGCGGAAAACGTTTTCGTCCGGCATTTGTTTTTGCTGTTGGAGAAACTTTTGGTGTTCAGTTTGAAAAACTTGTAAGTGTCGCGGCGGCGATAGAGATGATCCATACCTATTCGTTAATTCACGATGATTTACCCGCGATGGATGATGATGATTTGAGACGTGGGCAACCTACTTGTCATGTAAAATATGGCGAGGCAACTGCAATTTTAGCTGGAGATGCGCTAGAAACATTGGCTTTTAAGGCTATAGCAGATGATGAAAATCTTTCCGCTGATATTCGAATCAAATTAGTTTCCGAAATTGCAAATGCCGCCGGAACGCCAAATGGTATGGTTTCTGGGCAACAGGTTGATCTTGAATCCGAAAAGAAGAAGATTTCGATTGAGGAGCTTGAGGCAATTCATCGCGAGAAAACTGGGGCGATTGTAGAGGTTTCTGCAAGGGTTGTGGCGATCATAGCCGAGGCGAGTAAAGAAAAACTCGAAGCAGTTACAAAATACGCGGCTAATCTTGGTCTGCTTTTTCAAATAACGGATGATTTGCTTGATGTTACCCAAACGACGGAGGTTTTAGGGAAAACTGCGGGCAAGGATGTTAGTGCCGAAAAAGCAACTTACCCTTCGCTTTGCGGGGTTGAAGGGGCGCACAAATTGGCAAAAGAAACATATGAAAAAGCCTGCCTCGAATTGGCGAAACTCGACGGGAAAACACCTTTACTTCATCAACTCGCCGATTATATTCTGCAACGAAGCAAATAAAACCTCGTAGTTGCTGTTAACTCTAAATAGGGCGGATAAGGGCTAAGCGAATCCGTTTAGATTTTCTTGTATGTCCGTCTTTTACGCAGAATGATTATACTCAAATCAACCAAGAATCTTGGTATCCAGTTACTCTTGTTTATACTGCCGACTTTAAAAAGCATCTGTCATAACGACGGTATGTTTTTTGGGTTTTGTTGAATCTGTTCCAATTTAGGTTCTATAATTAATACGGGAAAACGGAAATGTTGCGTAATTGCCTCTTTCTTCCCGTGTTAGGTTTGCCCATTTGGGATAGATAGTGATGAAATCTCCAAGAATAAATCTTAATCAGCTTTGGCGACCGGCTTTGGTAATGATCACAATTGTGTTTCTTTATGCGACGGTTTTGACGAGGCTGGTCGGAAATTGGTGGGTTGATGAGAATTACTCGCACGGACTTTTAGTGCCGTTTGTGATTGGATATATTATTTGGCTAAATTCTGCTGCCTTAAAGAAGATAGAAAGAAAGCCGTCATTTTGGTTGGGAGGAAGCCTTGTTATTTTTGCGTTGCTGATGCTTTTGGGCGGAACGCTGGGAGCGGAACTTTTTGTTCAGCGAATTTCCTTGACATTGATGCTTGCAGCAGTTGTGGTGTACTTTTTGGGGATTAAGATTCTGAAACCCTTAATAGTACCTTTTGTGCTATTGCTTTTAGCGATTCCAATTCCACAGATTATTTTCAATAAAATTGCGTTTCCTCTACAGGTTTATGCGTCGCGACTCGCCGTTTGGGGGATTCGCGTATTCGAAGTGCCGACGGTGAGAAAGGGCAATGTAATTGAGATTTTGCCAAATGGTGCGACTCAGATAATTGCGCTTGAGGTAGTCGAGGCGTGTAGCGGAATTCGATCTCTCATGACCTTGATGACACTCGCTTTAATTTTGGCATACTTTACTCGTGAAAACGCATCAAAATCTGCGGATCGATGGTTTCCATTTATAGAAAATTTAGACTTTTGGCGCGGTTTGATTTTGATGTTTTCAGCGATTCCAATCGCAATAATTACAAACGCCGGAAGGGTTACTGCTACCGGAGTTTTAACTTTTTACTACGGCAAAAAAGCAACCGAAGGATTTTCACATGACGCGGCGGGATGGTTGGTTTACCTAGTTGCTCTAATACTTTTAATTTCGCTGAATTTTGCTCTGACGCGTATATTTCGGAGGTTTAAGACTCGACAGGACGGTTAGAACTAAGAAATGGGAAACAGATTTAAATTTTGGGTTTTGATTGGTGTCCTGCTCATTGGCGGATTGTTTATCAATTGGTTTGAGCAGCGTGGCGAGGCAAAAGTTGAACGGCGCGAGTTTAAACAGATTTCTAAGACGCTTGGAGATTGGAAGCAAAAGGGAAGCGACATAAATTTTTCGGCGCAAACAGAGAGCGTGTTAAAAACAAGCGATTATGTAATGCGTTATTACGAAAAAGATGGAAGGATCGCTAACTTTTACGTTGGATATTACGCTTCCCAAAAAACAGGTGCTACCTATCACAGCCCGCAAAATTGTTTACCAGGCTCCGGTTGGGCGATGATAGATCCGGAAATAGTTGAAATTCGAACGCCGAACGGCAGGACTTTTACTGCGAACAAATACATCATTGAGAACGGTAAATATAAAGAAGTAATGGTTTATTGGTATCAGGGGCGCGGTCGTGCGGTTGCGAGTGAATACTACGATAAAGTTTACACGGTTGTTGATAGTGTTATGCGAAGACGTTCTGATGGGGCAATGGTTAGAGTTATGACACCCGTCGGACACTCTGTAAAAGATGCTACTGATGCAGCGATTGATCTTGCGGCGCAATCCGCCGATATGCTCGATGAATTTGTCCCCGAATAGCTTTGGTTATTGATAATTCTGCGTTATACTGCCCGTTATCGCGAAAATAGATGTAAATCGGTCTGGCAGTTTTGCAGATATCGCTTTTCCCCCTACCTAATAAGTGCTTTTAAGTTAATTGAAAGTGCGATTTTCTGAAAATGTCAGCACATTAAGAGTTTGTTTTAGTGTCGAAGCAATTCGGCAGATTTTCGAAGCTATAATTAAGGAGTTTTCTTTAAGCTTAGAAACATTTGAAAATTTAACTGTTAAGACATTTTGAATATAGAGGTTGCCTCCTTTTAATCAAAATAAATGATAAATTTTGTGTTCAGTTTCGATGGTCATTTGCCCCGATCATCAAAAACGCTAAAACGCGAAAGAAAAACATATAGGACAATTGTCCATAATAATATCATGCGTATTGAAGAGTGCCATATTTTTCATTCCAAGTTGCTACCGCTGTCAATTCTGTGCGGTTTGCTCATTCTTTTTACATCTTGCGGTCAGTCACTTGAAAGTCATCTTGAGCGTGGCGAAGAGTTTCTAAAAAAGCGTAAATACAGCGATGCCGAAATGCAATTTCGCGCAGGCGTTAATATTAACGATGAATCACCGGACGCCCACTGGGGTTTGGCGCGAACCTTTGAAAAACAAGGTAAGTTTTTAGAAACCGTCCAAGAATTAAAAAGAACCGCTGATCTCGACGAAACTCATCTAGAAGCCAAAACTAAGCTTGGCAATTATTTTCTATTATTTAATCCACCCCAAATTCAGGAAGCTGAGAGGCTTTTGCAGGATGTCTTAGCCCGCGATGCGAATTTTATTGAGGCACACATCCTAAAAGCAAGCGTTTTTGCTTTACAAAACAGAGATGAAGGCGGAATTGTTGCGGTTCTAAATCACGCGATTTCATTGGACACGAAACGGACAGAGTCTTATCTGGCTTTGGCGCGTTTCTATATGAAACGAAACAACACCCATGAAGCTGAAGAGACTATTAAGAGAGGAATTTCGGTAAATGATAAAAGGGCTATCGGATATCTCGAATATGCTCGATTTCTAGATTTTGCGAAGCGGTACGATGAAGTCGAAGCTAAGATTAAAAAAGCAATCGAAGTTGAGCCTAAGAGTATTGAAGCCAGAGAAGCGTTAGCCTCTCATTATCTTTCGAGAAGAGACATCGAAAAAGCCGAGAAGACGTATAAGGAACTGGTGCAGGTTCAGGAAAATAGTCCTGAAAGCCGCATGGATCTCGCAAATTTTTACTCGTTGGTATCGCGAAAAGACGAAGCAGTTAAGGTTTATGAACAGATTCTTACTGAAAATGCAGATTATGCGAGAGCACGATACAAATTAGCCGAGGTTTTTCTCGGACGTAAAGATTTTGACAGGGTAAACGCTGAAGTTGAAAAACTTCTTTCGGTAAATGATACGGATGCTGAAGCTTTGATGATTCGGGCGCGTCTGAAAATAGCTGAAGGAAGTGCTGACGAAGCAGTTAAAGATTTAGAAGAAGTCTTAAAGAAGTAGCCGACATTAAAAACAGCTTTGTTCTATATGACACAGGCACGCCTTTCTCTTGGAGAAGTGGATCAGGCACGCGCGTTTATCGGCGATTTGGAGAAATTTCATCCGGGTTATAGGCGCGTAAGATTGCTTAAGATTCAGGCAGCTTTCTCGGCTAATGAGCCCGAAGTTGCTCTTAAAGAGGCGAGTAAGTTGATCGATATTGTCTCAAAATCATATGCGGTTAATGCTTTCGATGGTCAAGAACTTGAAGAACTTAGAGTCCGCGGGATTACGGCGCGAGGTTTAGCATATTTACAACTGAGGAAATTTGAGGACGCGCAAAAAGATTTACAAGAAGTTGTGAAGCTTTCTCCGAGTTCTGCTGGCGCAAAATTAAATTTAGCCAGGATTTTTGTTGCTGAGCAAAAATTTGGCGAGGCTTTATCTCTTTATGAGAAGGCTTTGGCTAATGACCCGAATAATTTTGATGCGCTTAGCGGTGTTGTATCTGTTTTGTCGAGGCAAAAAGAATTTGGGAAGGCAAAGGCAAGAGTTGATAAGGTGATTGGCAAATATGAGGGAGATAAGAAGAGATTGCCAGCATTTCATTATTTGAAATCTGACATTTATATTGCGCAAAATGACCTTAGCTCCGCCGAAGCCGAACTAAAGAAAGCAATCGAAATTGACGATGAGTATTTAGCGGCTTATTCCGCTTACGCGTCGATTTTAGCAAGCCAAAACAAAATCGATGAGGCTCTTGCGCAATACCGAAAGATAGTCGAGAAGAAACCGATTGCACCAATTTATACCTTAATCGGGATGCTTGAGGATGCGAAGGGTAATTTTGACGCTGCGGAAAAAGGATATAGAAAAGCTTTGGAAATAAAACCCGGTACTCCAATTGCCGCAAATAACTTGGCTTGGATGATTGCTGACAACAAACGCGGAAATCTTGACGAGGCATTGAAATTCGCTCAGGAAACGGTTGATAAAAACTCCAAGGTCGCCGGATTTCACGACACGCTTGGCTGGGTTAATTACAAAAAGGGGTTTTATAAACAGGCAGTTGAGAGTTTTAGAAAGGCGATAGCGTTAGACGTTGCGGAATC
>Ga0114931_10006195_pt1 | contig 14727 bp, 19 predicted proteins | sample 2SBtaG_FD_89579 | JGI IMG/M metagenome (GOLD analysis project Ga0114931, IMG submission 89579) | Deep subsurface microbial communities from Kolumbo volcano to uncover new lineages of life (NeLLi) - 2SBTROV14_V59a metaG | ecosystem: Environmental > Aquatic > Marine > Volcanic | place: Kolumbo...
GCGATATCCAGACCGATCGTGGCAATCTTCATGTGGACGGCTCCTTCCCGTTGGTTGGCCCATAACAGCGCCACCATGGCACAGCACGATGCCGCTGGGTCGGGGGCCGTCCACCCCATCAATCTTGTAGACCACCACCACGTCGATGCGTTCGGCCTCGATGTCGGCGATGAGACGTTTGAGCGCCGGGCGATCGAGAGTCCCGCCGGAGACGCCGCCGTCGTCGTAGCGATCGTCCAGAAGCACCCAGCCCTCGGGCTTCTGGCTCGCGATGTAGGCCTCGCACGCCTCGCGCTGGGCGTCGAGGCTGTTGAACGCCATGTCCAACCCTTCGTCGCTGGACTTGCGGGTATAGATGGCGCAACGCAGCTTGCGGAGAGGTATTCTTTTCATCGACCCGTTCCCGAGTTACGGAGCCCGAAAAAAAACCCACCCGTTCCAGCGCGTGCCGGTGATGGCCCGAGCAATGGCGGACAACGACTTGTAGGGGCGGCCCTGATACTCGAAGCCGTCGGCGAGCACGGTGACGCAATGCTCGACGCCCTGGTACTCGCGGATCAGCCGCGTTCCCGCGATCGGCCGATCATCTGTGCGCTGTATGCGGACCTCGACCTTGCCGCCGTCGAGCGCCTCGCCCAGCGCCTCCAGGCGCTCGACGGTGGCCGGTTTGAGTTCCCCGTATTCCAGCTCCTGGATTCGGTAGGCGAGCCGGCTTTCCAGGAAGCGCCGGTTCTGGCGCGGCGGCTCGGTCTCGAAGAGATCCCGCCACAGGGTTCGAAGCTCGGGCGTCGGCGTGGTCTTCAGAGCCGCGATTCGGGTGATGATGCCGTCCGTCATGAGGGGCTCTCCGTCGTGGTTTCGACGGGGTCATGACCGCTCTTGCGGGCCGAGAAGTCGAGACAACTGTCTCTCCAGTCGGCGGATAGTTTCCTTGACTTCCGCGCCCTTAGCCGGATCAGCCCGGCGGCCAGGATTGCCGCCACCTCGTCGAGGCGCTCGGCGGCGGTCATGCGGGCGGGATCGAGAGCGTTGATCATCGGCCGATTGCCTGGGATCGTCATCTGACGCGCGGCTTCGAGGACCCGCGCGCATCCCAGGATATCGGCCAAAGCGAGATTATTATAGCAGAAACAAATGGTTATAGAGCCGCAGCGAAAACAAATATGACCCCGCGCAGGCCTTCGAAAACGAACGAATGCGCCGCCACCTACCGGGCTCTCACGACCGGCAGCTCCGCGAACGCGGTCGTATAGCACGGCGATCGGTGCCCGGCCCGGAGCCGCCAGGGGCGCTTCAGGCCGGCGCCCGCGAGCAGGACCGTCTCCCGCCCCATGCGCCGGTTCACCGTATCGACCGCCACCATGAGCCGCTTCGATCGGGCGCGGCCTTGCCGGCGTTGAGCTGGAAAGAGGCTTCCTTGAGCAGAGTTTTAGCCTTCGTCGCTTCGACTCGCCGTAACTTCACAGAGGGCTCGATCGGGTTCAGCCCTACATCCCCCAGCGGAGCGCGGCGGTATGGACCGGAGCGTCCCAGTGGGCGAGGATTTCGTCGTCGGCCATGGCGAGCGTGATCGAGCAGCCCGCCATTTCGAGCGAGGTGACGTAGTTGCCCACCAGCGAGCGCGCGACCGCGATCCCGCGCTTCTCGATCCGGGCGCGGGCGGCGTTGTACATGAGGTAAAGCTCCATCAGGGGCGTGCCGCCGAAGCCGTTGACCAGCAGGATCGCCCGGCCGCGCGCGGCGTCGCCGAGGTCGTCGACGATCGCGGCAACCATCTCCTCGGCGATCGCGTCCGCCGAGGCCAGCGGCACCCGGTGGCGGCCCGGCTCGCCGTGAATGCCGACGCCCATCTCCATCTCGTCCTCGCCCAGCTCGAAGGTCGGCTTGCCCGCGGCCGGAACCGTGCAGCTCGTGAGCGCGACGCCCATCGAGCGCGTCCCGGCGTTCACCCGCTCGCCGAGCGCGCTGCAGGTTTCGAGATCGGCGCCCCGCTCGGCGGCCGCGCCGACGATCTTCTCGACGATCAGGGTTCCGGCGACGCCGCGCCGCCCGGTGCTGAAGGTCGAGATCTCGATGGCGACGTCGTCGTCGGTGACCACGGTGGCGATGGTGGCCTCCGACATCTCGACCGCCATCTCGAAGTTCATGACGTCGCCTTCGTAGTTCTTGACGACGAACAGAACCCCGCCGCCGGTATCGACCGCCTCGACGGCGGCCAGCATCTGGTCGGGCGTCGGCGAGGTGAAGACCTCGCCGGGGCAGGCCGCGTCGAGCATGCCGTGGCCGACGAACCCGGCGTGCAGCGGCTCGTGCCCACTGCCGCCGCCCGAGATCAGGGCGACCTTGCCCGGCTTCGGCGCGAGGCGGCGCACGAAGCGCGGCGCGCGATTGATCGCGACGATATCGCCATGCGCCAGCCCGAAGCCCGCGAGGCTCTCGTCGAGCAGCGTTTCCGGCGCGTTGATCAGCTTTTTCATTCTTGGCCTCCCTCAAGGCGGCTGGTTGTTGGAGTATGATCCGTTCAATTCATTTCAAGTGAATCATGCGTCAGTCCTGGCCCGGGTCGTCCATCAAAAGCTCGCTCACCCGTTGCACGATGTCGCGGACCAGGGTTTCGAGTTGGTGGTTCTTGCGCGAATCGCCCAGATCGGGGAGCGTGAGCGTCATCGACCGCTCGCCGCGGGACTCTCCGTAAAGCGAGAACCGGCGCGGATGCGCGCAGGCGTAGGCGGCCAGGAAATCGCGCTTGTCGGCGGACGAGAAGTGGCAGATCGCGAAGATCCGGTCGAGGTGATGCACCGGGATGGGCACCGGATAGGCCGGGTTCGAGATCTGGGAAATGAAGCTGCGGTTCTTGCCGATGGCGCGGGCGAGCTTCTGGCGCATGCCCGAGGGGCGGTTGTCGAGAACCCGCTTGAGCACCCCCTTGTACTCGGCGACCATCGGGTCGAAGCGCTGCCTTTGGCGTTGCGGTTCAGCCATGGCCCCCTTCCCCGGCCAGCCGGGTCGCGGCGATCGCCGCCTTGATCCGCCCGATCACCGCCGGCGCGACCGAGAACGCGCGCAGCCCGCAGCCGAGCAGCAGATCGAGCGCGTCCGCGTCGCCCGCCATGTCACCGCACAGGCTGACGGACCGCCCGGTCGCGCGGCCATGGGCGACGGTCCGGGCGATCAGCTCGACCACCGCCGGATCGCCGCCGTCGAACATGTCGCGCAGCGCCGCGTTGTCGCGGCTGCAGGCGAGGACATATTGGATCAGATCGTTGCTGCCGATCGAATAGAAATCGGCGTCGAAGTCGGCGATCCGAATCGCGGCCGCCGGCACCTCGACCATCATGCCGATGGCGGGGCGCGCGGCGGCGACGCCGTCGGCCGCGAGCCCCGCGATCACGTCCTCGAAGATCGTCCGCGCGAGCACGAACTCGGCGGGCGTCGTCACCATCGGGAACATGACGCCGAGCGGCCCGCAGGCGCCGGCCGCGGCGCGGGCGAGCGCGCGAAGCTGGACCTCGAACACGTCGCGGTGGCGCAGCGACAGGCGAATGCCGCGCACGCCCAAAAAGGGGTTGGCCTCGTCCTCGGGCGTCAGGCCGGGCACCGGCTTGTCGCCACCCGCATCCAGGGTGCGGATCGTGACCGGCCGCCCCGCCGCCCAATCGAGAAACCGGACATAGGCGGCGTATTGAGCCTCCTCGCTCGGCAACGCGCGAGCGGACGAGAACAGAAACTCGGTGCGCAGCAGCCCGATCCCGTCGCAGATGGCGGGATCGAGCGCGTCGAGCTGGCCCAGCTCCTCGAGGTTCACCAGAACCGACACGGCGACGCCGTCGGCCGTGACCGCCGGTCGCGCGAGATGGGTATTCTCCTTCGCTCGGCGGGCCTCGGCATCGGCGATCCGGCCCGCCGCCTCGCGCAAGCGCCTGGCCGTCGGCGCGGGCTCCAGCCGTCCCGCCTCGGCGTCGAGGATCACGATCCCGCCCCGCTCCAGGGAGAGCGGCCCGAGCCCGGTCAGCATGGGAACGCCGCGCGCGCGCGCCAGCATGGCGACATGGCTGGTCGGGCTGCCCCGCGACAGGGCGAGGCCGCCGCAGACGGTCCAGTCGAGATCAAGAAAGCGGCTCGGCGTCAGATCGTCGACGACGACAATAGCGCCGGTGGGACAGGGAGAAACCGCCGCCGGGCCGGACCCGAAGAGGTGGTCCAGAACACGGTCGCGGAGGTCCGCGAGATCGGTGGCGCGGGCGCGGAAATACTCGTCGTCCGCGGCCTCGTAGTCGCGGATCTGAGCGTCGAGGGCATCGCGCCAGGCGCGCTCGGCCGGGGCACCCCCGGCGATCGCCTCGAAGGCGCCTTCGGTCAGGCCGTCGTCCTCGAGGAGCGCGAGCTGAACCTCGAGGATCGCCGCCGCCTCGTCGTCCGCCTGGGCCTCGATCAGGCCGCCCAGGTCCCGGGCGGCGCGGGCCATGGCGTCGCGCAGCGCGGCGGCCTCTTGGGCCGCGTCGCCTTGCGTTCGACGCCGCTCGCGGCCCTCGGCCACGATATGAACCGGCCCCACGGCCAGGCCGCGCGACGCGATCTGGCCGGCCACCGGGGTCTGGGGTTTACGCGCGTCGGTCATTCCGAAAATCGTTTTTCACCAGCTCGACGAGGGCGGAGACCGCCTCTTCCGCGTCGGCGCCCTCGGCCCGAAAATGCAGGGTCGTGTCGCGCGGCGCCTTGGTGGCCATGACCTTGACGATGCTCTTGGCGTCGATCCAGGGGCCGTCCTCCGACAGGGCGAGGTCGACCGCCGCGTCGAACGACTTCGCGAGCCGGGTCAGTTTCACCGACGGCCGCGCGTGCAGTCCGATGTCATGGGTCATCAGAACGGCCGCCGCGGCTTTCTTGGTCGCCATGGACGCGGTCACGATGCGTGTTTCCGAAAATTCACGTCGCGCCCCCGCTCACGTCCAGCCCGGCGTCTCGCGTCTTGCCTCGCATCACGTCTCCCGCCGCGTCGTTGCGAAAAAATACCCGTCATGCCGGCGCCAGCTCCTCGGCGGTCGCCCGGACCTGTCCGAGGTCCGCGCCGCCCGCCGATTCGGTCGCCGCCATGATCGCGCCCTCGACGACCGGCGCGTTGCAGACCACGACCTTGTCGCGCCGATCCTCGGGCAGCATCTCGATCGCCATCTCGCTGTTGGTCTCGGCGCCCCCGAGATCGACCAGAACGGCGACCCCCCTGGGCGACCAGGCTTCGTCGATGGCCGCGAGGATTCGCGCGACGTCGGAGCCGAGCCCGCCGTCGGCGTCGCCGCCGCAATGGGCGAGCGGCACGTCCTCGCCGACCATCTGGCGCACCATGTCCGCCGCGCCGCGCGCGACGTCGGCGGAATGAGAAACGATCACGATCCCGACGTTGCGGTTCATGACGTCCCTCCGAGCGCGTCGCAGATCGCGCCGATCATCAGGCTGCTCGATCGCGCGCCGGGGTCGACATGGCCGATGCTGCGCTCGCCCAGAAACGAGGCGCGGCCCCGCTCGGCCTTCATGTCGCGGGTCGCGGCGCAGGCCACGGCGGCGGCCTCGCGAAGCCCGGCGGCGTCGCCGGTCTCGCGCAAGTCCTCCAGCACCGGGATCAGCACATCGAGCATGGTCTTCTGGCCGCGATCCGACTTGCCGCGCGCCTTGACCGCGTCCACCCCGGCGGCGAAGCTCGCCGCGAGCGCGGCGCGATCCATGCCACCGTCGCCCCAGGCCTTGCCCATGCCCAGCAGCAGACTGCCGTAGAGCGGCCCCGACGCGCCGCCGACCTTCATCACCAACGCCATGCCGATCGCCTTGAGCGCGTCGGGCATCGGCTTGGCGGCGATCAGGTCGATCTCGGCGAGGACGGCCTCGGCGCCGCGTTTCATGTTGATGCCGTGGTCGCCGTCGCCGATCGCCCGGTCGAGATCGGTGAGCTCGTCGGCATGGGCGATGACCGCCTCGGCGGCGGCGCGGATCAAGGGCTTCAGGCTTCGAGGGGTATCGACCATTCGGTCCCTCCGTTGGGGGTGTCGCCAGCGCGGTGGCGGCCGTCGTCGATGCGGTTGCCGTCGGCGTCGAAGAACAGCGGCGCGAGGAACTCGACCGAGACCGCGTCGCCCGGCGCGAGCGCGCTGTTGGAGGCGACCAGCGTGACCAGCCGATGCTCGCCGATCGTCAGATGCAGATGGCTCTGATCGCCGAGATGCTCGATCCGCGCCACCCGCGCCACCGTCCCCGTCCCGGTCCCCTGGGCGCCGGTAATGCGAAGATGCTCGGTGCGGGCGCCGACGGTCGCGGCGCCCGCCGGCGCGTCCGCGAGCGCGACCGCGTCGACCGGCAGCAGGTTGATCCGCGGCACGCCGAGGCGGCTGGCGACATAGATGCTGTTGGGCTGCTCGTAGACCTCGCGGGGCGGGCCGATCTGAACCAGGCGGCCTTCGCGCAGGATGCCGATCCGGTCGGCCATGGTCATCGCCTCGATCTGATCGTGGGTGACGTAGAGGAGCGTGGCGCCGAGCTCGGCGTGAATGCGCTTGAGCTCCAATCGAAGCTGCGCGCGCAGCTTGGCGTCGAGCGAGGAGAGCGGCTCGTCCATCAGATAGATCGCCGGCTCGCGGACGAGCGCGCGGCCGATCGCGACCCGCTGCATCTCGCCGCCCGAAAGCTCGGTCGCGCGATTACCGAGCTTGTCCTCGATGCGCAGCAGGCGGGCGATCTCGCCAACCCGGGCGCGGACCGCGTCCTCGGCCAGGCGGTGGATCGGCGAGCGCAGGGGAAAGGCGAGGTTGTCGTAGACCGACAGATGGGGATAGAGCGAATACTGCTGAAAGACGAAGGCCACGTCGCGATTGGACGGCGAGACGCGGGTCACGTCGCGGCCGCCGACCCGGATCACGCCCTCGTCGGCGTGTTCGAGCCCGGCGACCAGGCGAAGGGTCGTCGTCTTGCCCGCGCCCGTCGGCCCGAGGAGCACGACGAACTCGCCGTCGCGCACCGTGAACGAGAGCCCGTCGACGGCGGTCGTCGCGCCGAAGCGCTTGGTCACGCCCTCGAGGCGGACTTCAGCCATCGACCGCCTCCCGTCGGAGGTCACTGTCGAGCGCCCGGCCGCTGTGGCCGTCGAAAACCACGAGGCGGTCGGTGAGAAAGCCGAGGCCCACGGTTTCCCCGTCGCGCAGCCGCCGGTCGGCGTCGAGCCGCGCCTTGATCTGACCCTCGGGGGTGTCGAAGGTGGCGATCTGGGTGGTGCCCATGAATTCGACGCCGTACACCCGCCCCCGCAGCGCGCTTCGGTCGTCGAGGCGGATATGCTCGGGGCGGACGCCCAGCACGGCCTCGCCTCGCGCGGGCGCGGCGCGGAGACGGGGGATCGGAACCTCGGCCTCGCCGAAGCGAACCGTCGCGTCGCCCGCGCCGAGGCGCGCGCGCAGCCGGATCAGGTTCATCGGCGGGCTGCCGATGAAGTCGGCGACGAAAAGCGAGCGCGGCCGGTTATAGATCTCCAGCGGCGGGTCGAGCTGCTCGATGACGCCGCCGTTCATCACCGCGATCATGTCGGCCATCGCCATGGCTTCGAGCTGGTCGTGGGTGACGTAGACCGTGGTCGCGTCGATCCGGTCATGCAGGGTGCGCAGCTCGTCGCACATGAGCTCGCGGAACTCCGCGTCCAGCGCGCCCAGCGGCTCGTCCATCAGAAAGGCCTTCGGCCGGCGCACGATGGCGCGGCCCAGCGCGACCCGCTGGCGGTCGCCGCCGGCGAGGCCCGAGGTCTTGCGGTCGAGCAGATGGTCGATCCGCAACATCCGCGCGACCTCGGCGACGCGCTCCTTGATCCGAGCCCTCGGCATCCCCTGGGACTTGAGGGGATAGGCCAGGTTCTGGCGGACGTTCATATGCGGATAGAGGCCGAAAAGCTGGAACACGAAGGCGATGTCGCGCTTGGCCGCGCGCAGGGAGGTGACGTCCTCGCCGTCGAGATAGATCTTTCCGGAGCTCGGCATCTCGAGCCCGGCGATCATGCGCAGCGTCGTCGTCTTGCCGCAGCCCGACGGCCCGAGAAGGACGAAGAAGTCGCCGTCGCGAATCGTCAGGGTCGAATCCTTGACCGCGACGAAATCGCCGAAGCGCTTGTGCAGGTTCTCTATCCGGATCTCGGCCATCGCGCTAATCCGGGAAATGGCTGACGATCACATAGCCGAGCGTGCCGGCCAGGATCACGGAAAACGAATAGCCGAAGAGCGCCAGGGAGAACGGCTGCATCAGCATGAACACGCCGATCGCGATCAGGGCGGTCGCGGTGTTCTCCCACGGCGCGCGCCGGAACAGGCGCCGCGCCCAGCCGCCGCTCTGCGCATTCCGGCTCATTTGCGCACCGCGCCGAAGGTGATCCCGCGCAGCAGGTGCCTGCGCAGAATAATGGTGAAAAAGACGATCGGCAGCAGGAACAGCGTCGTTCCCGCGCCCACCGCCGGCCAGTCGAGCCCGCCCTCGCCGATGATGATCGGGATGAAGGGCGGCGCCGTTTGCGCCACGCCGCTGGTGAGCAGCAGGGCGAAGGCGTATTCGTTCCAGGCGAAGATCAGACAGAAGATGGCGGTCGCCGCGATCCCGGTGACCGACTGCGGGAGCACCACCTTGAAGAAGGCCTGAATGCGCGTGTAGCCGTCGATCATCGCCGCTTCCTCGTACTCGCGCGGGACCTCGTCCATGAAGCCCTTGAGCAGCCAGACCGAGAGGCTGAGGTTGACCGCGGTATAGAGCAGGATCATCCCGAGATGGGTGTCGCTGAGGCCGAGCGTCCGATACATCAGGTAGATCGGAATCGCGACCGCGATCGGCGGCATCATGCGCGTCGACAGGATGAAGAACAGCAGATCGTCCTTGATCGGCACGCGAAAGCGGGAGAACGCATAGGCCGCGAGCGTGCCGAGAAAGACCGCGAGGAAGGTCGAGCCGAAGCCGATGATCAGCGAGTTCATGAACCGCCCCGCGAAGCGCGACGGCCCGGTGATCACCATGTTCCGCTTGCGCACCAGGGCGTCGTACCAGGTGTCGGGCGGCGGCAGGCTCGCCATGTATTCGGGGGTCTGGCGCGAGCGGTTGGTGAACAGGTTGATGTAGCCTTCGAGCGAGGGCTCGAACAGAACCTTGGGCGGATAGGCGATGGCGTCGGGCGGGGTCTTGAACCCGGTGACGACGATCCAGGCCAGCGGAATCATCGTCACCAGCGCGTAGGTGATCACGAGAGCCGCCGCGATCCGGCGGCTCCAGGTTCCCGGCTCGACGACCGAATGGGCGCTGGACTCGGCGGCGCTCATCGCTGATTCACCTTGTTCAGGAACTTGACGTAGATGTTCGCCGCGCCGAAAACCGTGACGAACAGGATCACCGCGAAGGCCGAGCTGTAGCCGGTTCGCCACTTCTCGAACGCCTCGCGCTTGAGGTTGATCGAGGCGAGCTCGGTCACCGACCCCGGGCCACCCGAGGTGAGCTCGACCACCATGTCGAACATCTTGAAATTCTCGATCGCCCGGAACAGCACGGCGAGCAGCAGAAACGGCATCACCATCGGCACCGTGATGGTCCAGAACTGGCGCCAGGGCGAGGCGCGATCGACCTCGGCGGCCTCGTAGATGTAATCGGGGATCGAACGCAGCCCCGCCAGGCAGATCAGCATGACGTAAGGCGTCCACATCCAGGTATCGACCAGGACGATCGACCAGGGCGCGAGATCGACGTCGCCGATCATGGTGAAGTCGCCCGCGTCGATGAAGAAGTTGACGATGTAATTGAAGATCCCGGCCTGCGGTTGGTAGATGTAGGTCCAAAAGACCCCGACCACCGCCGGCGAGAGCATCATCGGCAACAGAATCAGCGTGGTCCAGGTGGCGTGCCCCTTGAAGCGCTTGTTGATCAGATAGGCGAGGCCGAAGCCGAGCGTGACCTGGAAGAACATCGACCAGCCGACGAAATGCGCCGTCGCCTGGAGATAGCCCCAGATGTCCTCGTCGCCGAGCAGCCGCTCGTAGTTCCTGAGCCCGACCCATCTGATCGCCCGACCGGGCTGGTTGGCGCGATAGTTGGTGAACGACAGATAGATCGTCCAGATCAACGGAAAGATGTTGATCGCCAGCAGGAGAAGGAGGGTGGGCGCGATGAACCAGGTGGCGACCGCCCGGTCCGACAGACCGCGCCTCGCGCCCGGATTGGCGTCAGCTTCGCGTTTGAAGGACCAAGCCACGGCTCGATACCGCCATAAAATTCGATCGCATTGAGAAAGCGAGGTGGCGGCGGGGGCGGCGGTCGCCGCCGCCCCCGCCGCCGTTCACGGCTACAGCTTGCCGTCGTCCTCGAAGGTCTGAATCCAGTCCTTGATCAGCTTGTCGAGCGCCTCCTTCGCCGTGCCCTTGTCGGCGACGACGTAATCATGGATGCGTTTCTGCATGGACTGCAACAGCTCGGCGTAGGTCGGCTCCTGCCAGAAGTCCTTGACGTGGCTCATGGCCTTCAGAAACTCGCCGGCGAAGGGCGAGCTCTTGGGATACGACGGGTCCAGCATGACAGACTTGGCGGCCGAGGAGCCGCCGAGCGCCTGCCACTTCTTCTGCACCTCGGGGCGGGCAAACCACTTGATGTAGCGGAGCGCCATGTCCTTCTTGTCCGAGTAGGTGACCACCGAGATGCCCTGGCCGCCGAGCGTCGAGGCCTCGACCTTCTGCGGCGGGTTGACGAAGAAGCCCGAGCGGTCGCCGCCGACGTCCTCGTCCTTGACGATGCCGGGCATGAAGGCGAACCAGTTCATCTGCATCGCCACCTGCCCCGACTTGTAGGCGTCGAGATTGGCGACCATGTAGGCGTCCGAATGACCCGGAGGCGTGCAGCACTTATAAAGCTGCTTGTAGAACTCGAGCGCCTCGACCGCGTCGGGGCTGTTGACGTAACCGTCCATGTGGTAGGGGTTCTTCGGGTCCTCGTACTGGAAGCCCCAGGCGTAAAGCGCCGAGGTCACGCCCATGGTGATGCCTTCCGAGCCGCGCTCGGTGTAGATCGCCATGCCGTAGACCTTCTTGCCGTCGATCTCGCGTCCCTGGAAGAACTTGCCAATGTCCATGAGCTGGTTCCAGTTCTTCGGCACGCCCAGCTCGTAGCCGTACTTCGCCTTGAACGCGGAGCGGATCTCGGGGCGCGAGAACCAGTCCTTGCGGTAGATCCAGCCGAGCGCGTCGGCCATCGCCGGCAACGCCCAGTAATTCGGCGACCCCTTCGGCCAGGTCGAGTAAGCGTAGACCGTGGCCGGCAGGAAGCTATCCATCGAGATACCTTCCCTTTCGAAGAAGTCGTTCAGCTTGACGTAATGGCCATAGGTCGCCGAGCCGCCGATCCACTGGCTGTCGCCGATCAAGAGATCGCACAGCTTGCCCTTGGAGTTGAGCTCGTTGAGAAAGCGGTCGGCGAAGCTCGTCCAGGGGACGAACTCGAAATTCATCTGAATGCCGCTCTCGGCCGTGAAATCCTTGGACAGCTCGCGCAGGGCGTTGGCCGGATCCCAGGCCGCCCAGCATAGCGTCAGGCTCTTCTCCTGCGCCCGCGCCGGCGTGGCGGCGGTCGTCGCGACCAAGCCCATGGCCGCAACGGCTCCCAGAAAACTCGTGATGGTCCGTTTCATGGTCACCTCCCGATGCGATGGACCTCGGCGCGGCGCCAGGGGCGACGTCGCGCGGCGGTAAATCTTTTCCCGTTCCGGAGAGCGCCGCCGGCACGGCCAGCGGATAGCAAAACCGCCGACCATAACCCGGAATCCCGGACAACTCGTCATCGGCGGCCTCCCTGTGGGGTCGATTTTCGGCGGCACGAGACCGCTCGATTGTTTATTATTAATGTTTAGTAAATTATGTTTACTAAACAAAGGGAGTCAAGTGGTTTTGCGACATGGCGGGCGGAACCGGGCCTGGCGGCTCGACGGCTTGGAGCGCACGGCGCATTCGCAGAGAGACGCGATAGGGCGGCCAGGACGGGATCAAGCGGCCCGGGGCTTGATCTCCTTCTCGATCCGGCCGCGAAGCGCCTTCCTGGCGATCTCCAGATCGTAGTGCGTCTGGAGGTTGATCCAGAACTCAGGCGTCGTGCCGAAGTAGCGGGCGAGCCGCAGAGCGGTGTCGGCGGTGATCCCGCGGCGGCCGAGAACGATGTCGTTGATGCGCGTGCGCGGCACGTGGATCGACTTGGCAAGAGCGTAGACACTGACGCCCATCGGCGCGAGGAACTCCTCGCGCAGGATCGCCCCGGGATGGGTCGGCGCAATCCGCCTGCCCGTGGTCGCCTCTCGCAGGTCAACGCGCCCCGCGTCCAGGTCTTCACGCTTGATGCTCATGGCGTCACCCTCTGTGGTAGTCGACGATCCCGACCTCCCGTGCCGCGCCACCGCGCCAGGCGAAGCAGACCCGCCACCGGTCGTTGATGCGGATGCTGTACTGCCCGGCGCGGTCGCCCCTGAGTGCCTCAAGGCGGTTGCCCAGCGGAACCCGGCGGTCATTCGCGGCTTGCGGCGTACAGCCTCGCCTCTCGTCGCAGGCAACGAAGGAACAGGCAGGACGCTACGCGGCGCGAGTGGGGATGTGCTCGAGCTCGTGGCGCAGCGCCCGCTCCGCGTGCCAAAGGTCGTACCGTGCCTGCATGTTGAGCCAGAGCTCGGGTCCGTTACCGCAGAACTTGCCGAGACGGACCGCCATCGCCGGCGTGACGGGCGCGGCCTCGGCCAGGATGCGGTGAAGCGTCTGACGCGAGACGCCAAGCTCTCTCGCCGCCGTCATGACCTTGACGTCGAGAGCCGGGAACACGTCCTCGCGTAGCACGGCGCCGGGATGGGTCGGGGGCCGGTCGGGGCGCTTGGTGACCAGGTCGTCGGCCATGGGAGTCTCCTAGTGGTATTGCTCGAGGTCAACGCGGATGGCGTGACCACCCTTCCATTCGAAGGTGATGCACCAGGGTCCGCTCACGTGAACCGAGTAGCGCTTCGGCCTGCCCCTGAGGGCATGGAAGTCGAACCCCGGAACGTTCATTTGCTTAGGCGCCTCCGCCGCATCGAGGGCATCCAGTCGGCGGAGCGCGCGGGCCTGGAGATCGGCTCCGACCTTCGGCGACCCGCCGGTCATGAAGAGCCGCTTGAGCCCCTTGTGCCGGAAGCTCCTGATTACGATCGAACTGTAAAGTATCGCGCGACAGCGTCAAGTAACGTTTGACAGAAATTGATGGTGTACGGTCTTCGGTACCACCCAACGCTCACTGCTCAACGCTCCAACGACATGCGCAGACGCTCATCGGGGACTGCAACCAGAAGTAATCGAAACCGCCCAAAGAACTACGCTCGACTACGAACGGAGATGGTTTTCGATCTGCGAACACGATAGGCGAAAGGGATTCGAACAACGCTAACCCCTTGAAAAAACGGATCCTTCCGAGCCGCAACCTATGCGGGAAGGCTCGGCGCGGCATCCGCCTAGCGTGAGCGTGAAAATCTAAGTTGACACCTCGATCGGTTGACGGCGACGCGGGCATGAAAAGCGCGGAAATCGACGGTTCCGTCCCCACGCGCGTCGTCAACCGGGAGCGTCAACCATCGGCACGATGCTGGCCAAGGAGTTCCCCGGCGGCGTGCTGGTGATGACCGGCGCCAACTCGGCCGTGGGTCTGCGCTCGATGCCGGTGCGCTACCTGTTCCTCGACGAGGTCGACGGCTATCCCGGCGACGTCGACGGCGAGGGCGATCCGGTGGCGCTCGCCGAGGCCCGGGCGCGGACCTTCTCGCGGCGCAAGGTGCTGATCGTCTCGACGCCGACGATCAGGGGACTGTCGCGGATCGAGCGCGAGTTCGACGCCACCGACCGGCGGCGCTACTTCGTGCCCTGCCCGGTCTGCCGCGCGCCGCAATGGCTCGAGTTCGAGCGTCTCCGCTGGGAGAAGGGCAAGCCGGAGACGGCGCATTACCGCTGCGAGCACTGCGAGGCTCGGATCGACGAGCACCACAAGACCTGGATGCTCGAGAACGGGGTCTGGCGCGCGACCGCGAGCTGTGGATCCAAGACGGCGGGTTTTCATATCTCGAGCCTCTACAGCCCCGTCGGTTGGCGGAGCTGGGCCGAGATCGCGGCCGCCTGGGAGGCGGCCCAGGGTTCCGACGCGGCGATCAAGTCGTTCAAGAACACCGAGCTCGGCGAGACCTGGGTCGAGACCGGCGAGGCGCCCGACTGGCAACGGCTCTACGACCGCCGCGAGGATTATCCGCTCGGCGCGGTCCCCCGCGGCGGGCTGCTACTCACCGCCGGCGCCGATGTCCAGAAGGACCGCATCGAGGTCTCGGTCTGGGCCTGGGGGCGCGGCCGGGAGGCGGGCGAGGGCCCGGCGGGGAAGCCGGGGTTCCAGTGCTGGCTGGTCGAGCACCGGGTGATCGAGGGCGACACCTCGCGCGCCGACGTCTGGGGTGGCCTGAGCGCGATGCTGTCGGAGACCTGGGCGCACGAAGGCGGCGCGTTGCTGCCGATCCGGCTGCTCGCCGTTGATTCGGGCTCGTCCCGGTCGAGGTAGCCGAGATAGGCGGCGTCGAGCTCGTGCATGAAGCAGGGCGGCGAGGCGAACGACGAATGGGCGTCGGGGTCCTCCTCCGCCTCCGGGCGATCAGCCGGCGAGGCCGCATCTCTGTCCTTCGGAGGCCGTGTCATCCGC
>Ga0114931_10006196_pt1 | contig 14726 bp, 9 predicted proteins | sample 2SBtaG_FD_89579 | JGI IMG/M metagenome (GOLD analysis project Ga0114931, IMG submission 89579) | Deep subsurface microbial communities from Kolumbo volcano to uncover new lineages of life (NeLLi) - 2SBTROV14_V59a metaG | ecosystem: Environmental > Aquatic > Marine > Volcanic | place: Kolumbo...
CCGATTCGAGTCGTGCTTCGATATTTTCCCTGCCGCCTTCCCGTTCGATATCTGCGGAAAGATTTTTTAATCGCAGTTGGAGGGCGGGCGGAACATTTCCACCATCGATCAGTATCTGCTCGGCTTCTTCTTCCCTTTTTGCATATTCCCCGAGCAGTTCATCAAGTCGACCTCGTTTTGAGATGATTCGCTGCTGCTTTTGCTGAAGCTGATTCTCGAAATGGAGCGGCTCGAGTTGTGGATTCTCCAGGGCCATCTCGCCAAATCGGGTGACATCGCGCAGATATTCCATCGACTGCAATCCCTGCAACGCCTCAACGACGCCGAGCAATCCTACATCAACGGCACGATTGGTGTTAGATGCAAACAACACCTTCTTGTCATGGAGCAGGTAATTGGCAATAATGAAACCCAGCGTTGATGTTTTACCGGTTCCCGGCGGTCCCCAGATAAAAGTAACTTTGTTGTTCAACGCCATTTCAATCGACTCGTGCTGCACCTCGTTCCGAGAGCCGTCGTCATACGCCTCTAACACGCGATTTCCGGTGACCTCTTCGTCTAAGGGATAGAAGAGTTGACCTGCCAGTCCGGGATTCTCGCGTTTGGCTCCGCCAGACAGACGATCCAGTTCAGCCCGAATCTTTCGCAATACAAAATCATTTTCCCATTCCAGGTCGACTTCGCGAAGGACGTCGCCAAAGTCTTCAGAAAAAGCAATTGTAATCTGCTGAGCGTCCGACTCGACCGGCACGGCCTCCATCTCGTTGCCATCAATTGTAGCCTTGAATTCTTCGGCAAAACGCAGGGAGGTCAGTTCCGTATCAAACTGGTAACAGTGCTCGTCATCGGCGCCGACATCTTTACGCTTGCCACTGTGCAAAACTGCATGTGCCGGTTTCTCGAGGACCGCCTCGATTTCTTTGTCGATCGCCCCTTTAGCCTGTTCAACCAGTTGCTGAAGACCTCTGCTGTACCCCTCCATTATTGATTCACTCCAATCGCACAACAGGATTTACATTTATAATCCAATATGTTTTCGTCAGTTTTTATTTCTGCCACCGAAAATTCCTTTCAGTTTATTCTTAAGCGCATTCTTCGCCGCATCTTCAACCATCTTTTTAACGGCATCTTTGTCAATGGTCACCTTTGGCTGCTCTGATGTCCCTGTAACCAGAAGCGGCACTGCTATCGTACCCTTGTCGGTGCGCAATATGTCAACGGTTTTGCTTCCAATCAGGGATCCCAGCCTGTCTCCAAACCGACCCGGAAGCAGAACGGTCATTTTAAAATTCAGCTTATCATTGAGCAGGTTCTGTGTCCCGTTCATATCCACGCCAATATCCTGACTGGTCAGTTTCACGTTATTCAAGGTCAAAATACCGTTATCGATTTTGTAGGTGGCTGTCCAGTCATCTAGCGTAGCCTTCTCAAGTTCGGGAGCTTTAAGAAGTTTTGCCAGTTCTTTTTGCACGGGATGTCCCTGCAGCTTGGCGTTATGCATCCCAAATTTACCACTTGCCTTGGTCGACTTCATGTCGGGCGACAGGTAGGGCAGCATATCCGTATTGTAGTCGGCTGTGGCACTGAATTTGCCGTTTACATATTTGTAGAACTTGCTGTTTTTCCCCAACACAGGGTATTCCTTGAAAAATTGATCGACGCGCACACTGTCCATGGATCCCTTGAACGTGATGTGTGTTTTCAGGGGATCAGGCACGTCCCAGACGAACATACCCGATACCTGTCCGCCGAACAGATCAAACTGCCCTTTCGGCATGCGAATGTCCTTCTGAGAAGTCATGATGCTCGCCTTTAGCTTTGTGATATTTACACCCATTGCCGTCAATGTATCCACATTCACATTCAACGAACTTTTCATGTACGGCAGATCAATCGGCACAGGCGTGGTGTCATTAGGATTCGAGTGCTTTTCTTCCCAGGCAATGAGCTTGTCGAAGTTGAAATGGCGACTAGTAAATGATCCGGAGAGATCTGACGGCGGGAGTTTGTGCGGCACGTCTTCGAGCATGGTCATGTAGTGCTTCATCGATCCGTTGATCTGGATATCAGACGGACCGAGATACATTTTGTACGAATCGAGTTTGGCTTCGGTCGGCGTCAGAGTCATTTTAGCATTCAGGTTCCGAACCGGCTCCGGAAGCGAGTCGCCCTCGATGTTAACGTTCTGCAACTGCAAACTGCCACTGAGTTGAAGCTTCTCAGGCGTGCTCACAGGTCCCCTCACTTTGAGGTTTGCCGTCGAGATACCTGTCATTTTTGTGATCATCGGTTTGAGCGAATAATATGTTTCCAACTCGTCGAGGTGCGTCTTTGAGTTTATCGAAAGATCGACGACCGGCGAATCCGACAAATAATTCTTTATCGATCCGGTCATGGCCAGCTGATCGCTGCCGGTCCTCAGACTTCCCTTCTGGATATTGATAGCATTATTGCTGATGTCGGCGGCCAGTGTGATGTCCTGGATCGGTGTTGGAAAATCAATGTATTTGATATAGCCGTTCGTCAGTGACACATGACCGCTTCCACTCATCGATTCCGGTTTGGCTGTCTTTCCGCTTATTTTTGCATTCACCGAAAGCTTGCCCTTCATCTGAATCGTATCCGGATTGATCGGGTAAAATTGCGGGATGGTAGACAGATCCGCGTTAAGCTTCACGTTCATATCAACAGCTCGACGGGTGCTGTCCATGTAGCTCGTTACCGTCCCGTTTGCATCCACATTGTTGCCGGCGACCTGTGCCTGGAAACGCTGAATCTTGATTTCATTCTGTGTGGCGTCCGCTATCAGATTGATATTTTCGAATGGTTTTTGCGCTTTCGCATATTTCAGGTACCCGTTCTGTAAGTCGATGTGTGCGTTGATGTCCGCCTTTTCGGGATTTTTACGTGATCCATTGGCTTTGGCATCCAGATGCAGCTTGCCTTTCATGGCTTCCACATCCATGCTTTTCAGCGAGTAGAATTGCTCCACGGTACCGAGATCAACATCTCCCTTCAGGTTGCCCTGGAAATGTCCGTCGTCTTCGAGTGGTTTTGTAAGAGATCCCGAACCCTGTATCACGTTTGAACCGGCAGTAGCATGCAGGCTGCTGACCGTGAGCTTATCGTTTGTAAAGACCGCATTCACCGTGATATCCTTAACCGGTTCGGGCAAATCAGGATCTTTGAGATATCCGTTCGCAACATCCAGCTTCGCGTTAATTGCCGGATAATTTGACCCGCCGACAGCCCCTTTGACGGAACCATTCAGCGTTAAAGAGCCCTTCGTTTCATAATTCTTGAAATTCGACTGCATATCGGCCGGAAGGAGTTTCAACAGGGCCCCAAAATCACTCGAGCTGGATGCGAACTGTAGATCAACCTGCGGCGTCTTGCTCCACTGGCCGATATTTCCCTTAAGGTCGAGATTTAGTCCCTGGATGGTCAATTTCCCATTTTTCAGACTAACCTGCTCGTTGTCCAGATCAACTTCTGACGATTCCTCAAGTTTCACAGCCAGCCCGTTCAGATATCTTTTTCCAGCCTGGCTGAAGTCGACACCACCGAGTGATAGTGTCAATTCTGTATTCAGGACTTTCCCATAACTGATATTTGCCGATGCATCTACATCACTTAATTGGGCATTTGTCTGCGTGCTGTCGTCGACGTATCCAAACTGGCCGTTCTGCAGGGCAAAATCATTGATATCAAGCGGCATGAATGTTGAGCTGGTATCGGTCGATCCGCTCGACATGGCTTTCATCAGTCCATCAAGATTCGTCTTCCCATTCTTGTACACGTGGTAGACGAATCGTGGTTCATCCAGACTGAGGCCGGCAATCCTGATGTTTTTTGATATGAGTGGGATCAGTTCCACTTTAACCGTGAGTTGCTTTAGCGAGATCAGGGTATCCTGCGGCTGATCTGCCGGGATGGCAACGCCTTCCACGTCGAGTCCAACGTTGGGAAATGTGGTAAGCAATGAAAATGAAAGGTGCTCGACTGAAACCTGGCGACCTAACGTCTCATTCAAACGTGGCACAACCATTTCCTTGAGTCTCGCATCGGTAAAATAGAAATGCAATGCGATTACCAGGATGAGAAACAGAGCTACAATTCCCCCAAGAATCTTCAGAAATGTTTTCATAATAGTTTTGAGTAATGAGTATTGAGCAATGAGCAGTTATTTGCGATCAGCAATCATGTGCTGGCATGCCGGATGCTGAAAGCGATCAATTATTCCATAATCCCTCTGTTTGTTATTGATCCCAGAGTTGCTGACGTATGAGATCAGCACTCTGTTCGGCTATTTCGTATTGAAGCAGTAACCGACGTTTGTCGGGAAGTTGTTTTTCAACCAGCGACGCACCTGCCGGCGTATAGAGTATAAGCTCGGTGGTGCGGACAAACAACGGCAGCGATTTACCGTAAATCGCACCTGCGATGAAAGAACCAGAAAACTTTAGACTAAGTTTCAATTCATCTACGAGCACCTGGATGGAATTTTCCTGCTGTGTCACCAGACCAATGGCTTCCAGGTGACCTCTTTCAACGATACTCAACAACAAGTTCGAATCAAAGCGATAAATAACCGGGATCAGTAAAATATCTTCACTTACCTCTCCCTTGAATCTTGGATAGTAGGCAATCGGTACAAACAGAGCATCGTAATTGACGGCACGATCTGCCTGGTCGATAGTCAGCCTGTCGCTGCTGATGCCCACCTGCTTTTTGATGGATCCGGCTATCATACTTGCATGTTCGTCGTTCGCACCGACTGTCGCACATTTCTCCAGGCGTCCGGGCCATTCCATGAATTCCAGCTGCTCTTCAAATATCTCTTCGATCTCGTCTTCACTCAAGCCATATCCAATCAGTTCCTCGAGCAACTGCCGCATGCTTTCTGCCCCAAGTTCGAGGCGTTTCGATTTCTCGATGACCGGGTTCTGCCGCGCCACGACAAACCCCCTGCCCTGTTCACTCCTGAGCAAACCCTCTGATGCAAGCATGTGATAGGCTTTTCGCACCGTGTGAAAGCTAACCTCAAGCTGCTTGCCCAACTCACGTGTGGAAGGCAACACCTCATCCACCTGGAACTGGCGGGTAGCGATCAACAGTCGAATCCGGGTAGCTATGTATTCAGCAGACTTCATGGCCATAAAATATAGCTATTCCGGAAATATCGGAGATTCATTTGACTAAAATCAAAACACAAAGATCTCATTCAGAGCCCACATCACAGTTTTGATTTCATGAACCAGCAGTATGGGGCGAGAATTTCTTTTGAATCGGCAACGATAGTTATATCTGACTTCTGCGTACCGGTTGCAGACGAGTTCCAAACCTGTCGCAAGTCTGTGACTTGTGACAAACCCAGCGTCTTAGCCATATCAAACCGTTTCAAATTCTTCTGGCAACTCCGGCATTTCATCCCAGGTTCTGCCATCAAGCAGACGTCCCGTTTTCTTTTTGTTGGTTCCTCCCCACTGTTTAAAGAAAAAGGCGACATCATGATCCAGGCATTGGTCCTGAATATCCAAAACCCATTCTGGTTTCATCGGTCGTGGTTTGCGTCCGCTCTCACCTCCAACAATCACCCAGTCAATCTTATCCAGCTTCAAATTAGGAAGTGAACCAATAAGCGGCTCGCAGGACAAAAATTTGACGCGTGCATTCGTTTTATTGAGATCATCAATCCGATGAGTGACTTTTTGATCCTCAACCGACACTCCCATCCAGATATTGTGAGCCCAGTTCAGGTAACCGGCTTTGTCATATTCTAAAAGGACATCAGATCGTTTTGTCAACAATTGAAAAACATGCTGGGGATTATCCTTCATTACCTGAAAAACTTTTTGAATGAATTCTATAGGTACATCCTTATGAAATAAATCGCTCATTGAGTTCACAAAGACCATCTTGGACCTTTTCCAGGTGTAAGGAATTTTCAACGCATCTTCATGAACTGACAGTTTGAATCCATCTTTATATTTCTCCACGCCCATAGCTTGCAATCGCCTTGCCATTACTTCAGCGTAGCAGTGCTTGCAACCGGCTGAAACCTTATTACAACCGGTAGTTGGGTTCCAGGTCATTTCGGTCCATTCAATGGATGATTGTGCCATATTACTTCACCGATTTAATTAAAACTCTCACTTTCTTATCTGATAGATAAAAAGCACGAACAGGTTTCTTAGTTGCACTTTCCTTGACAATTTTTCCTCGCTTTTCCAATTCTTTCAATACACTATTGGAATGTTTAGGAAGGAAGCCATTTTTCAAGCCGAAGTGATAAATATCCCTATTGCTTACTTGAGTGTTATCCTGTATATACTTTAAAAGTTTTCGATCATAACCTATCGAATCAATCGGATCGAATAACCCAGATTGATTAACGGTAAATAAACGATATCCACTTCCATACTCTTCATCTAATTTCCATTTGACTTCAAGCAATTTTTCTATCCCTCTATCTGAATTCGTAAAAAAGAATAATGCAAAATAATTATTTTTACTTCTTTCGATTCTGTAACAATCTACATACTCGGCCTCTGCCTTAATCCTAAATGCCTCTACAAGCGAATCAATAAACTTATTTTGACTCTCAGTAGTTGGTCGGTTTGATGTAAACAATTCATCATAGAGTTTCTTAAGTGCTTTTGATCCTGTAGATTTTGAATCAAAAATATTACTAGTGAAACGATACATAAAGCTTGTAGGAAGAAAAAGAAGAACTTCCGTCTGACGAGAACTTAATAGATTATTCAAATTACTAACGCGAATCTTACCATACCCCCATGGATCTATAAATACGAGCGCTCGTTCATATTTAGACAAACCCAATACAATTTCTATAGCTTTTTTTATTGCCTTCGTATAGTCTTCATTCCAATAATTGATTATAACATTCGGTGGACTATAGTATTTATCAGCTAGCTCTTTAATTCGCTCCACTTTCAGTTTATCGGGTTCAAGTTGAGAGTATCCAGAATCGTTGATATAAATTTCAGTATTAATAATTGAATTATTATTTCTTCCAAAATTATCCCTTACACATTCAAATATTTTTAAAGAACTACCTTGTTCACCATTTGCATATTCACCTTCACCTGCAAACAGGTCAAATAAATAAACCTTATTTATTCCTTTGGCTCTCAGCATAATATTCAGATAGATTCTTAGATACTTGTCGAACAGTGTTACTTTTGCAATCGAATGCTCACTCAAGTTTGCCTCTTTATCATTTCTTCTACTCATCTCTTTCAATATTTAAATTCGGAGTGACAACATACTGTCATCCCATTTTAGTCTTAGTTTAACTTTGATGAATTATTATTTCCTCACCAATCATACATTAGTATCGAATTATTATCGCAATTTTTTATGGATATCCCAATGGTTTACTCCATTTATGAGCTGATTGCTGATAATTCAATTCAAAGGTACCCTCTTGTTCCAACTTTATAGATAACGTGGCGTAAATAGTTCTTGCGTTCGTATATGTCACAAGTCGCAGACTTGAGACAGTATGGGAGTCTCATTTCTTCTTATCTTTTACCAATTTTCTACTCACTAATTTCCAATTTCCATCTTGCGTATAGGATTACTTTTTGATCATCCGGATGATTATCCGGGAGTTGCAGGTCCTGATGATCGCTTTGCCGAGTTTGAACCGGAGTCTACGATTGAAGCCATGGAAACGGCTGTGTCGAAGCTTGGACATGAGCCCGTCAGAATTGGATCCCCCAAACAACTTCTGGCGGGAATTCCGGATGTGAATCTGATCTGGAACATTTCCGAAGGATACGGTACCAGAAATCGCGAAGCCTGGGCTCCGGTTTTGTGTGAACTCCATGGGATTCCATGTCTGGGCAGTGATGCTCATACTTTATCCGTTTCTCTGGACAAGGCCCTCACGAAGACCATCTGCAAGTCGTCAGGTATCCCAACACCATCATGGTAGGTATTTTCTGTTGATAATGAAAATGTACAATGGAATGGTCCCTGGCCTGTTTTTTTGAAACCACGTTATGAGGGTACTGCAAAGGGAATTGGAAGTGAATCGATTGTGAAAAATCAGGATGAACTCACAACCCGAACACATCATCTGATGAAGGAATACCGCCAGGATGTATTGGCTGAAACGTTTCTTCCCGGAGCTGAGTTTACCTGCGCTGTCGTCGGAACACCACTTCGGGCTCTGTCTGTGCTTGAGCGTGCCGTACATTCAGTGAACCGGGTTGGACTACATACCGTCCTTCACGAACCGGGACATGAAGATTTCATTCACCTGACCCATCACCTGCCTCAGAAACTGGAAGAGCAATTACAGGACTGGTCGGTAAAACTGAGCAATGCCATGGGTGTCCGGGACTTTGCACGCCTCGATTTCAAACTGGATGAGGCCGGGAATGCCTATTTCCTCGAAATCAACCCACTTCCCACTTTTGCCGTCGATAACACATTTGCCATTCTCGCCGAACTGGAAGGCAGATCATACGCCGACTATCTGGCCGATATTATTGGCGAAGCGATACGTGCGAGAGACTTAAGAGATTAGAAATTAGAAATTGGATGGACTTGATACTGGATAGAAGAGCAATTTCGTGGTTATATCAATTAATCCACCAAACTGGCAACCGTCAACTCGCAACTTTTTCTATTCCCCTATCTCCTTATTCCCTCTTCTCCCCCTATTTCCTGCCATTAAACAGTGGTTCCAGCACTTTCCCGGTTGCTTCATTCGGCTCGGTGATCTTCAGCATAGCTGCCAGGGTAGGCGCAATGTCGGTTATTTGAACCTGCATGTAACTCGTTCCTTTCGGCACATGCCAGCCATAGAATAAGAGTGGAACATGTGTATCATAATTGTACGGCGATCCATGTGTTGTCCCGACTGCATCCCTGCCGCCTCCGAAGAAATAAGGTTGATAAACGATAAACACATCACCACTTCTTCCGGGATAGTCGCCGTTTTGTATTAACGAATATGGAAATTTGTGATACTCATGGGCTTTAAGCTGCTCGTTTGTTGCGGCCGTATAGACGTCAGGATAAGCCCTGGCCCATTCGGCTACTTGCTGCTCCACTTCGGCTTTTCCAAGATCCAAAACGGTGAGTAGTGAATCACTGAGGTATACTTGCTGATTGACATATTTTTCAAGCAAATTGGCTGTTCCATACGTATCAGCGAGGTTTTGCTTCAGGTAGTCGACAAAAGAGCCGGTATCAAAGCGTCCGGCCGGGACATTATGAGCCAGCAGATACTCCGGCGCCGGACTCGCGGCATGATCGGCAGTCAGAAACAGCAGATAATTGTTTTTCCCCACATGCTGATCAAGAAAAGAAAACAGATCGGCCAGCTGACGGTCGAGACGCAAGTAGATGTCCTCCGTTTCACGCGCATTTGTGCCATAACTGTGACCCACATAGTCCGTCGATGAAAAACTAATTGTCAGAAAATCAGTATTCGAATCATGACCAAGTCCCTCGTGTGTAATCGCCGATTCTGCGAAATCCAGAGTCAGTTCGTCGCCCCAGGGAGAGGTCAAAATACTTTGATAAGGATTTCCCGGATTACTGGAAAGAACATGAGGAAAAACAGGGCTCTTTTCACTATTCATCGTTCGTTCCCATTTTTCATTATCAGCAGTACTCGCGCGATAAGCGCTGTCGGGCAACAATAAACGCCAGCCTTTTTTCATGTATGTTTCGGGTAATTTCCTGGCATTAAAGAGGTTGACCCAATGAGGAAGCCGGTCCATGTAATACGTGCTGGTAATGAAATTACCGGTTCCAGAATCGAACCAGTAAGCGGCATTAGCTGCATGTCCGGCCGGGAGAATTGCGCTGCGGTCCTTGAGCGCAACACCGATCACCTTTCCCCGGTAATTCGTCCCAAAACGCAACTGATCGGTAATGGTCGAAGCAAACAGATTGGACGGTGATCGCTGGCCGGCATAATGGTCACCACCAACACTTTTCACTCCGGGATCGTCGACACAGTAGACCATCTGTCGTGTGTCACGATCGTACCAATCGTTGGCCGCTATGCCATGTACGGATGGTGTTGTACCTGTGTAAATTGATGAATGTCCGGGTCCGGTGTAAGTTGGGATATAATTGTAATGAGTGTTGGCGAAATTATATCCATCATCCATTAATCTCAGGAAACCACCTTTCGTATAATGATCCATATACCGGTAAAGGTAGTCGAAACGCATTTGATCGACGACGATACCGACCACTAATTTGGGGCGTACTACCTCCGTTTCCAATTTAGATTGCGTATAACCATAGCCTGGACGGATAAGACAAGCCAATAACACAATGGTAAGTAAACGCATATAAGATTTTTTACTTTGTAATTTATGTGAATATAATGCTGTCTGTGATAATCTGTTACAACTTTCCGTAGAGTACCCTGATTCTGTTCAATATTCTTATTATTTATTAAAAACCTTACGCATAACAACCATGAATTCTGCCAAATATCCTACGCGCGGAACCATCGATTTCGGTCTGCTTATTATGAGAATCGGCATCGGGTTCTCCTTTGTGTTTCTGCATGGTTTACCCAAATTGATGGGCGGTCCGGTTCGATGGACCTTGCTGGGTCGATCAATGAACTATCTGGGTATCTACTTTCTGCCTGAAGTGTGGGGATTTCTCGCAGCTTTAATTGAGTTGGTTGGTGGATTACTACTGATTTCAGGACTCTATACGCGGATTAGCGCCTTTTTTATGACAATCGTCATGATCGTCGCTACGGTATATCATATCGCCAATGGCAACAGCATCGGAATTGTCTCACATCCGGTTGAAATTGGTATATTCCTGATGGGTCTAACCGTAGCTGGTCCCGGAAGGATCAGCCTGGACTATTTTCGCCACAACCGAATGATAAATAAATAGTTTTGCTTTTCCGGGTCCACCGTTTATAAGAAATTGTCAGCTATTGGCTTAGTTTAGTAACCTTCAAAAATTCCACATGTAACATTACACCCTGTAAGTCGTATCTTTGAACGTCTGCACTCTTTCATTCTGACTGCACCCTCTACAATCCTATGCAAGTAAAAAATCTCGGGATACTACAGAAAAGACATCTCCTGCTTTTGCTGGCGGCTGCAGTCAGTGCCGTTATTTTCTTCACTGTTTATCCTGTTCAAAATCCGACAAGTGCACTTAAAAACAGGTGGGACAGTTCAAAAGTTATAGAACATACCCGGAAATTTCTCGACTCCCAGCATTTTGCCTATGATCAGTTAAGGTCGCGTGCAAACTTCAAAGTAAATACAGCCTTACTGGATTCTCTCAGTTCAGATTTCGGTCGTGCCGGAGTCAGAAATCGTATGCTATCCGGAGAACTCCAGAATCTTCCCGTCTATTATTGGGAGGTAGAGTGGTTTCGTCCAGGAGAATCAGAGACCAATGATGGCAACGGCGATAATTCTAATAATACTGAAGGTGAGACCATTTACACCTTCAACTTAACTCCCAACGGGAAAATATGGCTTTTTAACAAGTCGACGAATAATCTGAAAAAGACGACTTCGAAAGTCGACCGGGAGGCACTTGCTTATGCCATCTCGCCAAATGATTCGACCCGGCAGGCCATCATGGCCATCATGGAGGCCATTCCCGATACCGTTCTCGAGCATAAATTTATATGGGACATTAATGATCAAATCCGAAGTTTTGGACATCTGCATGACATCCCCGGGGCGCCTGATGAGTTAAACGCGTCACTGGCAAGGCGGGGACCTCTGCTGATAAATCGTCAGTTGGCCCGGAACCTGGCGTTGTATCAACTGCGAAAAGAATTGCCTTGGTTCAGTCAAGCCAGGATTGATACACTCTACACCCTTCCGGGATCAGATGGCATTGTAACGCGTGTAGGCGTGTCGGCTCAGAATCGAATTTCCGGCCAGCTTGTAACTGCAAACGTCGATCTTGCCACATCCGGCGGACTCATGCGGCTTGAGACTAAATTCAACTCACAACCGGAACCGGGATCCCTTCGTAATCCTTATCCTTCAATCAACGGATTTGTAACTACCGCCATCTATGCTTTTCTGTTCATCTTTTTCGTCTATGTTTTTATCCGCCGTATCGATGCACGTCGGTTCGACACCCGCAATAGTATTGCAGATGGCGTACTCGGTTGGTTTTTGATTGTTCTTTCGTCCATCACCCAAATTCTTGCAACTTATTATTCTGGTATCAGTTACCAATTTTATCTCATGGTCCTGTTATCAGTCATTGCCTTCGGTTTCATCGGAGCCATCGGTTTCTTTGTGGTATCGGGTACAACCGAATCAATTGCCCGGGATTATATCCCGCAAAAGATGGAAACGTTGTCACTGGCTCGCAGGGGATATATCCATAACCGCCCGGTCGGTCTGGTTTTATTCCGTGGTATTTCGTTAGGAGTCGTTCTTTGCGCAATCACGACATTACTGCTGTTTATCTTTCCGCATTCCGTCCTGACACAGGACAGTGAAAACCTAGTATTTCTTTCCGATCGATCCTACCTGCCGTTTATCCATATCATAGGAAGTACGGGCTACAATGTGATCCTCGTGAACTTCATGGTGTTCCTCGGAATAGGATCATACTTGTACAAAAGAAGGCCTAAACCGTGGATCTTTTTCCTGGTGACAGCTCTGATACTGACCTTCATTTCGGTCATACCTTTTAAACTTGGCATGTACGATCAGTGGATTTTTTCATTCCTGATCGGGCTGGCGGCGGCGTACATTTACTGGCGTTTCGATATACTGACCTCCATCGTTGCCGGTTTCACCCATATTGCTCTCCTTGAGTCAGCTACAGGATGGGTTATCCCCAACTCGCCGGATTTTGTTACAGCAATTGTGATTTGGGCCTTACTCGGATTAGTGCTCGTTGTTGGCCTTTGGAGCATGTACAGCCGCAGCGATCTTAAAGACCTGCCTGAATATGTTCCGAAGTATATCGAAGAGTTCACTCAAAAACAGCGAATGCAGCACGAACTGGAACTCGCTCGTTCGGTTCAGCTCAATTTCCTGCCCCGGGAACAACCCTACGTTGAGGGTATCGATATCGTCTCTCAGTGTATCTCGGCTTATGAAACGGGTGGTGATTACTACGATTTCATCGAGCGAAAGGATGGGAGCCTGGGATTTGTGATCGCGGATGTCAGTGGTAAAGGGATCAAAGCTGCCTTCTACATGACCCTTTTGAAGGGATATCTCCAATGTCTGGCCCATCAGTATGATTCACCTGCCGACTTGTTGACCGCCGTAAATACACTGTTTCGTGATAATGTCGATCGTGGCATTTTTGTCTCTATGATTTATGGCATCATCAATCCATCCACGCAAAAACTGGTGTTCGCACGGGCCGGCCATAATCCTCTAATCTTTCGACCCGGCAACGACAACTCATCGCGTATTCTGCGTCCCGACGGACTTGCAATCGGAATGGCTGATACAGATGCATTTAAGCAAAATATCCATGATACAACACTTGATCTTTGCCCGGGTGATCTGATCTCGGTATACACCGATGGATTTACAGAGGCGATGAATCACAGCAAGACTCTTTTTGGAGACGAACGACTTGTTGATATTATCGACAAAAGCTATTCATACACGACCCAATCCATTCTCGATCATATCGTCCAGGAGATCAATCAGTTTTCCAATGGTGCCTCACAACACGATGACATGACGATGATCCTGATGAAAATGAAATGAGATAGATCAGATGATGTAACGCGAACATGATGGCCTCCTGGTGAGGAAAACGCGATTAGCCAACCGTCAAAGAATCCCATCCTTTCTTTTCAGCTGTTAGTAACAAAATTTGATAATATGTTCATCGAGCCATGCAAAGCATAAGAATTGTATTTAAGACAACTGACTCCTAATATGTTCTTGAATTGGAAGTTTCTTTAAAAACTTTCCTTTACGGTATTTGTATCGAAATTTTTATGTAATTCTATTCCAAAAGCAACGATTATGAAGACAACTGTAGAAAAAGCGGTCTCATTGATCAAATCCGGAGACCATGTATTTATACACAGCGTTGCCGCTAATCCGCAGCGCCTGGTTAACGCGATGACAGATCGGGCCGATGAGCTAAGAGATGTAAAGATTTACCATCTCCATACAGAAGGAGAAGCACCCTATTCGAAGCCGGAATATGCCGGAAGTTTTAAAACGAATGCTTTATTTATTGCAGCTAACGTCCGCAAGGGTTTTGAAACGGGTCAGGTCGATTACATTCCAAATTTTCTAAGTGAAGTTCCTGCCCTGTTTCGCAAGAAAATCATACCTATCGATGTGGCGATGATACAAGTGTCGCCGCCCGACAAACACGGTTTTTGCTCTTTGGGAGTGTCTATTGATGCTTCGCGGGCAGCGGTGCAGATGGCTAAAACCGTCATCGCACAGATCAACACGAACATGCCAAGAACACATGGCGATGGACTTACTCACGTTAGTGAAATCGACGCGATGGTCGAAGTTGACGATCCGCTGCTCGAGGTCCCGGCCCGTGAGCTGACTGAGACAGAGATGGCGATCGGTCGTTATGTTGCCGGACTTGTGGAAGATGGAGCTACCCTCCAAATGGGCATCGGGGGCATTCCTGATGCAGTTCTGGCTTCCCTTCAGAGCCACAAAGACTTAGGAATACATACCGAAATGTTCTCCGATGGACTGATCGAGCTGGTAGAAAAG
>Ga0114931_10006197_pt1 | contig 14725 bp, 8 predicted proteins | sample 2SBtaG_FD_89579 | JGI IMG/M metagenome (GOLD analysis project Ga0114931, IMG submission 89579) | Deep subsurface microbial communities from Kolumbo volcano to uncover new lineages of life (NeLLi) - 2SBTROV14_V59a metaG | ecosystem: Environmental > Aquatic > Marine > Volcanic | place: Kolumbo...
AGGTCTGCATGACGGTCGAGTTGAGGTGCTCGGTTCCTCCGCGTGCGGCCGGGGCGCAGTGGATGATGTAGACGTATCGCTGGTAGGGCATGTCGCCGAATACGTCGAGTTCCTGGGAGACGATCCGCGCGAAGTCGCCAGTCAGGTCGCGTTGCCCGTGGTTGGATCGCCCCCAGATGACGATCTCGTGGGGCACGCCGTCCACGTCGAAGGCGAGGCGGTCGTGCAGCCCGATCTCGAAGGGACTGTCCACGAGCACGTGGTAATCCGGGGCGCTAAAGAGCAGCGGGTCATCGGGGTCGGCGTCCAGGCCGGTCGCCACGTCCCAGCCCTCGGGGGCGTCGATGCGCACCTGTACGGGCTCGTCCAGCCGTCCCGGTGCGTAGAAGAAGACGGCCGAACCGTCCAGGAAGGCGTGCGTGTCGTCCACGTGGCGCGTGCGATCGCCCAGCGAGTTGGCGTAGATGCGGTACGAGACGGTGATCGTGCTCGCTCCACCGGTGGCGATACGCCACGTCGTTTTGTCGGTCTTGTTGATCGCCAGCGGGTTGCCGGCCGCGTCGCGTGCCTCGGCCCCGAGGACGGTCCCGGCCATGTCCAGGACGACGTACCGCCCGGGTCGCCAGACCGGCAGGGCCAGGTCCTGCCAGGGGCCGGTGATCCCGCCGATCGTCATATCGACGCCCACGATCTGGGCGTTTCGCTCGTCGAGACGAACCCGGTAGCGCAGCATCGGCTCCCGATCCGACCCTTGTGCCCAGCCGGAACCCGGCGCCGATGCCAGGGCCAGCACGATGGCGGCGATGATGCCTCGACGCATGCACGTCCTCCGTGGATCGCTGTGGAACGCGGATCAACCCGGTGGCCGATCTCGGGGGGCAGTGTAGCCGAAGCGCCGATGGCGCACATCTGCGGCGACAATGCCAGTCATATGCGCGGGCCTCAGATCGCGGGCCGATCACGATCGTTGCGCACGATCAGGTCCGAGTCTCGCCGGTACGACTCGGCCATGGCTGCGAAGGTCGGTTCGGCCACCTGTTCGAAGTACGCCCGGGCCCGCTCAATGCCCCAGCCGCGAACGCCATCCCGCTCAAGCGCTTCCCATCGCCGGCGGCGCACCTCGGGCGGCGCATCGACGTACACGCCCACGTCGATCTGCCCGCAAACGGTCGCGTGCAGCGCGTGGAGCCCCTCGCAGACGGCGACCGGAGCGGGGTGAACCAGGCGCTCCGACTGGCGCCGATGCGTCTTGAAGGACCAGACCGGCACGTGGACATCGCGCCCGGCCCGCAGATCCGACAGGTGGCCGGCGAGCAACGCCAGATCCGACGACTCGGGCAGATCGCGCTGTTCCATCGGCGTGCTCGCGTACTCGGGCAGGTAGTCGTCCGTCCGGATCACGCACGGGCTGAGGGCCCGAGCCAGCGAGGACTTGCCCGCCCCGACCGGACCCGTGATCCCAACGACAACGACCGGGCGATTCTCGCGCACGCCCCGGACCAGCGCCGCGATCCGCGCCGGCGCCTCGGCCCAGTCGATGATCCGGTCTGGTGATGGGTCCATCGTTGCTCCACGATCGATCGGCATTCGTCGGATCAAGGACACGATACGTCGTCAGTCGCCCGGCCTGCTGGTCCGCACGCCGTTCGCTCTGCCACGAGCGGCACAAGGGGCAGATGGTGGCGCGAGGGGTTGGCGGGGCACAGGCCGCTGGGCCTGCGTGTACCATCGCCGCTGCGGGGTCGTTTGCGCCCCGGGGAGCACAACCATGGAACGATTCACAGGGCTGCTGGGCATTCTGGTTCTGATCGCTCTGGCGCTGCTGATGTCCATCGATCGGCGCCGGATCTCCTGGCGGATTGTGATCGCCGGCGTGGCACTGCAGTTCGTGCTGGCATGGCTTCTGCTGGCCTTTCCCCCCGTGGTTCAGGCCTTTGAGTTGATCGCCCGGGGCGTCAACAGGGTCATCGAGTCCGCCGACGCGGGCATCGGGTTCGTGTTCGGCTCGCTGGGCGATCCCGGTGGATCGTGGGGATTCATCTTCGCCGTGCGCGCGCTGTCGGTGATCGTGTTCTTCGCGTCGCTGATGGCTGTGCTGTACCACCTGCGCGTGATGCAGGTCGTGATCGCGGGTCTGGCCTGGCTGCTGCGAAAGAGCATGAGAGTAACCGGCACCGAGGCGCTGGTGGTGGCGGCCAACGTTTTCGTCGGGCAGACCGAAGCGCCCCTGTGCGTCAAGCCGTTCATCGAGCGCATGACCAGATCACAGATCATGACGCTCATGGCCGGTGGATTCGCCACCATCGCCGGGAGCGTGCTGGCGGCCTACGTCGGGATCCTCGGCGGGGTCGGGCCCGAGAACGCTGCCGCGCGCGTCGAGTTCGCCAAGCACCTGCTCACGGCGAGCCTGCTCTCGGCCCCGGCCGCGTTCGTGATCGCCAAGATCATCGTGCCCGAGACCGAAGAGCCCATCGACGAGGGCATCCACTTCGCCACGATGGAGGGCAGGTCGCTGAACATCTTCGACGCGGCGGCCTCGGGCGCCTCGGACGGCGTGCGACTGGCGATCAACGTCGGGGGGATGCTCATCGCCTTCGCCTCGCTCGTGGCGCTGGTCAACGTGCCGCTGGAGGGGCTGGGCGGTTTGATCGGCATCGATGACCTGAGCCTGCAATCCATGCTCGGCTGGCTCTTCACGCCGCTCGCCTGGGTCATGGGCGTGAGCTGGAGCGACTGCCCGCAGTTCGGCTCGCTGCTGGGCGAGAAACTCGCGCTGACCGAGTTCTTCGCGTACAAGTCGCTGGGCGACATGGTCCACGCCGAGCAGCCGGTGATTTCCGGGCGGACGGCCCTGATCGCCACCTACGCCCTGTGCGGATTCGCCAACTTTCCGTCGATCGGCATCCAGATCGGCGGGCTGACCGCGATCGCGCCGGGCAAGCGCCACGAGTACGTCACGCTGGGCCTCAAGGCCATGATCGGCGGGGCACTGGCATCGTGGATGACGGCCTCGATCGCGGGGTTGTTCATTGCGTAGGGCTCGCTGCGGAGAAAGGCAGAGACGGAGAGACGGACGAGTATCTTCATGCGCAATCAGCACGGTTCCATAGAAGGGCGGGTATTGCGTGCTCTTTTCGATTCGTGCGTTGAATCATGCGGACGGAGCCTCTGAACAACCGGTGAGGCCGATTTCCAACCGGGCGAGAATGTGTCTTGATCGAGCGGAATGCGCGATTCCGCGTCAAGACGTTCAGGCCATGGGTAGTTGTTCAGAGATTCCGGATACCGATCCGTTCACGTGCGTTCCTTTCAGGAATAACGGTCGGTGCGGAGTCGCGAAGATCTCGGAGCGGAGATTGAAACGCGAAGGTCGCTAAGGGCACGAAGGCCTTGAAAAGAAGGGATTCCGTGCAGACTCAACTCAGTGGCCCTCCGTGCCCTCTGTGGTGAATCCCGATTGCACCGTCGGCTGACGAGGCCGGGAATCACGCACGAGAAGAACGCGTGTTTTGAATCAGAGGCGAAGGCGGCGCAGTCGCAGGGCGTTGGTGATGACCGACACGGAACTGAAACTCATCGCGGCCGCGGCGATGACGGGGCTCAGGAGCCACCCGGTCAGCGGATAGAGCACGCCCGCGGCGATGGGCACGCCGAGGCTGTTGTAGACGAAGGCGAGGAACAGGTTCTGGCGGATGTTGCGCATCGTCGCGCGGCTGAGGCGACGGGCGCGAACGACCCCGCGAAGATCGCCCTTGACCAGCGTCACGCCGGCGCTCTGGATGGCCACGTCCGTGCCCGTGCCCATCGCGATGCCCACGTCGGCCTGGGCCAGGGCGGGCGCGTCGTTGACCCCGTCGCCGGCCATTGCAACCGTGCGACCGTCGGCCTGGAGCCGTCGAACGACTTCGTTCTTCTGCTCGGGCAGGACCTCGGCCTCGACGCGATCGATCCCGAGGGGGCGGGCGATCGCCTGGGCGGTCGTTCGGCTGTCGCCCGTGAGCATGACGATCTGGACTCGATCGGCGCGGAACGCATCGAGCGCTTCGGGCGTCGAGTCCTTGATCGGGTCGCCCACGCCCAGCAGACCCGCGGGCTGACCGTCCACCAGGACGAACATGACCGTCTGTCCCTCGGCGCGGAGGGCCTCTGCCCGCTCGCCCAGTTCGCCGGGATCGATGCCGCGCTGGCGCAGCAGCGCCATGTTGCCCAGGGCGACATCGTGACCGTCGGCCGTTCCGGAAATGCCCATCCCGGTGATGGACTGGAAGTCCGTCGGGGTGGTGAGTTTCAGCCCGCGCTGCTCGGCGCCTGCGACGATCGCCGCCCCGAGCGGGTGCTCGCTGGCCCGTTCCAGGCCGGCGGCCAACTGGAGAAGGTCGTCCTCGCTGCGCCCCGGCACCGGTTCGATCGAAACCAGGCGTGGGCGACCCTCGGTGAGCGTGCCGGTCTTGTCGACCACGAGGGTATCGACGCGCTCCATGACCTCGATCGCCTCGGCGTTGCGGATCAGGACGCCGGCCTGAGCCCCCTTGCCCGTGGCGACCATGATCGACATCGGCGTGGCCAGCCCCAGCGCGCACGGGCAGGCGATGATGAGTACGGCCACGGCGTTGACGATCGCGTACGCCATCGCCGGCGCGGGCCCCACGATGGACCAAGCGGCGAACGTGATCGCCGAAACGCCGATGACGACGGGGACGAACCAGCCCGAGACGGCGTCGGCCAGTTTCTGGATCGGGGCGCGCGTTCGCTGCGCCTCGGCGACCATCTGCACGATCCGGGCCAGCAGCGTGTCGTTCCCCACGCGATCAGCCCGCATGAGGAACGAGCCCGTCCCGTTGACCGTTCCACCCGACACCGGGTCGCCGGGATTCTTGGCGACGGGCATCGGCTCGCCGGTCATCATGGACTCATCAACCGTGCTGGTTCCTTCGAGGACGACGCCATCGACGGGGATCTTGTCGCCGGGGCGCACGCGCAGGCGGTCGCCGACGCCGACCTGTTCCAGCGGGATCTGGCGCTCGGAGCCGTCGTCGTCCACGCGCAGGGCCACGGGCGGGGCCAGTGCCAGCAGGGCCCGGATCGCGCCGCTGGTCTGGCTTCGGGCACGCAGTTCCAGCACTTGCCCGAGCAGGACCAGCGCGGTGATGACCGCGGCCGCCTCGAAGTAGACCGCGACGTGCCCGCCCTGGTCGCGGAATGCCGGCGGAAAGGCCCCCGGCGCGAGCGTGGCAACCACGCTGTAGGCGTAGGCCACTCCCACGCCCAGCCCGACCAGCGTGAACATGTTCAGGTGGCGGTTGAGGATGGAGGCCCAGGCTCGCTTGAAGAAGATCCACCCGCCCCAGAAAACGATCGGCGTGGCGATCAACAACTCGATCCATCCGGCCACGACGGGCGGGATCTGGCGGGCCAGCTCGCTCTGGGGAAACAGGTCCGTGCCCATCACATAGACGAGCAGGGGGGCGGCCAGCGCCGCGCTGATCCAGAATCGTCGTGTCATGTCGCGCAGTTCGGAGGTATCCTGCTCGCCGGATGGGGTGCCGACCGGTTCGAGCGCCATGCCGCACTTGGGGCAGGCCCCGGGAGCGCCCGCGCGAATCTCCGGGTGCATCGGGCAGGTGTAGATTGTGCCGGGCGCCGCGTCCTGTTGAGCCGCGCTCGCAGGCGCATCGCCGACGAATCGCTCCGGGTCGGCCTGGAACTTGTCCCGGCACGAAACCGAGCAGAAGCGGTACGCCCGCCCATCGTGGACGATCGGGCCGACGGCCCGCTGCGGGTCGATCGTCATGCCGCAGACGGGGTCGGTCGTGTCCTGCGTGGACGCTTCGATTCGCTCATTCGTGGGGTTCACGCGCATGTGCTCCGGTTTGGGATCGGTCCGACACTGTAAACGCCAGCGGATGGGCTGAAGCGATGCGAGCGGGGTCTATGATGGCGCGCTGGTCTGTTCCCGGGTGCCTGCGGGCTGGTGTTCGCGTGCCCCGCACAGGGCGACCACCAGGATTGTGATATCGTCGAGGACCGGGGCGGTCCGGCGATGCGCTTCGATGCCCCGGCCGAGTCGAGGGACCAGTTCATCGGGGCGGAGATCGGACGCATCCCGGAGCATCCGCACGAGGCGTTCGCGTCCGAACTGTTGGTTCCGGGGGTCCATGCTCTCGGTCACGCCGTCCGTGACCAGCACGAGCCTGTCATCGGGGCCGATGGGCAGTGATCGGGTCGCCCAGTCCCCGTGCGCCAGGACGCCCGCCAGCATCCCGGTCGACGCGAGCGGCTCAATCCCGCCATCGGCGCTCAAGACGTACCCGGGCTCGTGCCCCGCGCCGGCATACTGGATCTGCATCCGGCTGGGCATGATCCGGACGATGAGTATCGAGGCGAAGTCCTCGGCGAGCGTGACGCGGAAGAACCGCTCGTTGATGATGCGCAGCATCTGCCCGGGGTCGTGCGTGGTTTCGATCGCCGACAGCAGGAGCGTCTTGAGGGTGGCGGCGACCATGGCGGCCGGCACGCCGTGCCCGCAGACGTCCGCGATGGCCAGGATCCACGATCCGTCATCGAGCCGGATGATGTCGTAGTAGTCGCCGGCGACGGTGTCGGCCGGTTGATACAGCGAAGCAACGTCGATCTCGCTCGCGACGGGCGGGTCCGGTCGAAGGTGCTCCTGGATCTTGCGGGCCTTGGCCAGTTGTGCCCGTCGATCGCGGCTGGTCCTGGCCATCGAGACGCTCATCTGTCCGATCTCGGCGCCCAGGAAGTCCAGCTCCGCGCTGCGGAATCGCCCGGGCCTGATGCCCAGTTCGCCATCGGCGATCCGCCGGACAACGGAGACGAGATTCCCCAGGGGTCGAGTCACGAGCCGCAGGAGGAGCACGTTGACGATCACGACGATCACCACGCCGCCGATCACGATCGCCAGGGCGCGCCCGGCGACGTCCGCCCGAACGTGGCGTCGGACCTGGGCAACGGATTCGGAGACGTAGACCGCCAGGTCGCCCTGTCGCTCAAAGCCGGTGACCAGCGGCACGCCGTCATCCGTGAGCACGGGCCGGGTCGAATCCGCCGCCGCTTCGATGTCTTGCAGGAGGCGCTCGGACGCGAACTGATGCCCCTGAGCCTGGAGCATGCGATCGCCAAGGCGCACGGCGATGTGATGCCGGGGCGACTGCGCCTGACGCATCCGCGAGCAGACGTCGTCGATGTGGGACTGAACGGCGTCGGTTCCCCGAGCGCGAAGCATCCGGACGGCCGGCAGGATCGTGCGGGCTTCCTCGGCGAGCGATCCCCGCTTGGCCTCCAGTCGCTCGCTCAGCTCGTGGCGATAGTCGACCGCCAGCAGAGCGACCAGCCCGATTCCAACGACGAGGTTCACAGTCAGGAGAAGTTGACGCCTCAATGGAAGGGGCCGCTTTCGGGGCGTCGCGCTGGATCTGTCGGGGCGATTCATTTCACAGGACGACCCGCGCTGTGAGGGCGGGCCTTTGACCGACGATCGATTCAACAACGATGGCGTTGATGACCCGTGCTCAGAGATTGATCCGCTCGGCTTCGGATCGTATCGCGTCGATGCAGACCTGGATGTGCCCGGTCTGGTCCAGTTCCGTCAGTTCGCCCAGTTGATCGATGCCGGTGGCGATGTCCTGGCGGCTGACGGCCGCGGCAAATCCCTTGTCCTTGAGTTTCTTCTTGACGCTCTTGGGCGCCAGGTCGGCGATGCCGTTGGGGCGGACCTTGCAGACCGCGACGATGAACCCGGCCAGTTCATCGACGGCAAAGAGGGCCTTGGCCATGGGTGTTTCCCGGGGCGTGCCGGTGTAGTCGGCGTGCCCGAGGATCGCCGTGCGAATCTGCTCATCGACGCCGATCTGTTCGAGGTGCTTGACGCCGACGGAGGGATGTTCCTCGGCGGTCGGGTGCCGCTCGTAGTCGAAGTCGTGGAGCAGCCCGCAGACGATCCACCGGTCCTTGTGATCGGGTTCGAGGCGATCGGCATAGGCGCCCATGCAGGCGGCGACGGCCTCCATGTGGACCCGCAGGGCCGGGCTCTGCGTCCACTCGTGCATCAGTTCCCGGGCTTCGTCGATGGTCATGGCGGGAGTGTACCATCGTTGTCATCATGGGTGTTCCTTGAGAAGCAGGGGAGCGAGTCACGGGCGGGACGCCCGCGCCACTGGGTGAGGGAAGGTTGGCACATCGCAGGCGGGACGCCCGCGCCACTGGGAGCAGCGTATGACCGAGGGACGCTCGTTCGTCACCCATCTCGAGGCCGCGATCGATGGCACACGCCTGGACGCGGGGCGGATCCAGACTGTGCACGAGGGTCGGCCGCTGTGGGTTCGCTACGACCTGTACGCGGTCGGGCGGTTCCTCTCACGCGACGATCTGGGCGGGCGCGACACGACGATGTGGCGCTATCGCGAGTTGCTCCCGGTCGCCCGGGATGAGGACATCGTCTCGCTGGGCGAGGGGTACACGCCGCTGCTGGACTGCCCGCGTCTGGCGGCGGCGCTGGGCATGGAGCGCTTGCTTATCAAGGACGAGTCCCAGATGCCGACGGGATCGTTCAAGTGCCGGGGCATGTCGGCGGCGGTGTCGATCGCCAGGCAGTTGGGCATCACGCGCGTGGCCGTCCCGACCGCGGGCAACGCCGGGGGCGCCTTAGCCGCCTACGCCGCTCGCGCCGGCATCGAGTGCTACGTCTTCATGCCCTCTGACACGCCGGAGGTCAACCGATACGAGGCGGCCCTGTTCGGCGCCAAAACGTTCCTCGTCAACGGGCTCATCGGCGATTGTGCGGCAGTCATCCGGCAGGGCGCCGATCGGTTCGGCTGGTTCGACCTGAGCACGCTCAAGGAGCCGTACCGGATCGAGGGCAAGAAGACCATGGGCCTGGAACTGGCCGAGCAGATGGGCTGGACCCTGCCGGACGTGATCCTGTACCCGACCGGGGGGGGCACGGGACTGATCGGCATGTGGAAGGCGTTTGGCGAACTGGCCGCCCTTGGGTGGCTCGATGGAACGGAGCGCCCGCGGATGTTCAGTTGCCAGTCGTCCGGGTGCTCGCCGATCGCCAATGCCTTCGATCTGGGCGAGCGGTTTGCGCAGCCGCCGCCCGATCCGCGGACGGTTGCCTCGGGCCTGCGCGTACCCAGGGCGGTGGGGGACTTCATGATTCTGGACGCGGTGCGGGCCTCAGGGGGGCGGGCGATGGCGGCCGACGAGGGCTCGCTCCTGGCGTGGATGCGCCGGGCCGCCGAGGCGGAGGGGATCTCCCTGTGCCCGGAGTCGGCGGCGTGCCTGGGCGTGCTGGAGCGGGCGCTGGGCGAGGGACATATCCGACCCGAGGAACGCGTCGTCGTCTTCAACACGGGGGCGGCTCAGAAGTACGTCGAGGCGATGCGCTGCGACCTTCCCCTGATCGATCACGCGAACATCGACTGGGACGTGATCTGACCGCTTGGGCGATTCGGACCGCTGGGTGAATGCGGCTGCATGGGGTGGGGCTACACAGGTCAGAAACCTATGCCACTGGATCATGGGGAAGGCGACTTCTTGCCTCCCTCTCCCCTTGGGGGAGAGAGGGCCGGGGTGAGGGGGCTCTTTCTTCCCCTCCCATTGACACAGGCCAGAGGCCCATCGCACTGAGATCGGGAGTGATTCTGAGAGGGGCGCTCAGACCGGAACCGCTTCAACCGGGAGCGTCTGGACGATATTCTCGATGATCGCGTCGGCGGTGATACCCTCGGCCTGGCCCTCGAAACTGAGGATGATTCGGTGGCGGAGCGCGGGCAGGGCGATGCTCCGGATGTCGTCGATCGCCACGGCGGGGCGGGCGTCGAGCAGCGCCCGGCACTTGGCCCCCAGCACGAGAGCCTGGGCCGCCCGCGGCGAGGCGCCGACGCGCACGAACTGGTTGACCATCGGCGTGGCGAACCTGCCGCCGCCACCGGGCCCCGAGGGGTGCGTTGCCAGCACCAGACGCACCGCGTAGTCCCGGACGTGCGGCGCGATCGCCACGCGGCGAACCAGACGCTGGTGGACTAGGATCCGCCGAGCGTCAAGAACGGCCTTGGCTTCGGGTTCCCGCCCGGCTGTCGTCCGGTCCAGGATCCGCCCGAGTTGCTCGCGATCGGAGTACCCGACCAGCAACTTGAAGAAGAACCGGTCAAGCTGGGCCTCGGGGAGTGGATAGGTTCCTTCCTGCTCGATCGGGTTCTGCGTGGCCATCACGAAGAACGGGCGCTGGAGGGCGTGGGTCGTGCCCGCGATGGTTACGGCCCGTTCCTGCATCGCCTCGAGCAGGGCGGACTGGGTCTTGGGCGTTGCACGGTTGATCTCATCGGCCAGGACGATCTGGGCGAAGATCGGCCCGGGCTGGAAGCGGAACTGGCGCGTCGTTGAGCCGTCCTCGGAGCGGACCTCGTGGACGACCATCGTCCCGGTGATGTCCGCGGGCATGAGGTCCGGCGTGAACTGGATCCGATTGAACGACAGGTCCAGCGCCCGGGCCAGCGAGCGGATCAGGAGCGTCTTGCCGATCCCCGGGACGCCCTCGAGCAGGGCGTGCCCGCTCGTGAACAGGCAGGTGAGCACGCCGTCGATGATCTGTTCGTGCCCGACGATGACCGTGGCGATCTGCTCACGCACCGCGGCGTAGTCCTCGCGGAACTGCCCGGCCGCCTGTTCGACCTGCTCGGGGGTGGTTGGTTCGGCTGTCGGTTCGCTCATCGGTGGCTCCGGCCCGATCATAGAGATCGGCCACCCGGCTCGCCGACGCGAGAGTTCCCGGTACTTGGGAGCGGGACAGGCATTGACGTCACGTCGGTGTTGCCCGGGCGGTTGGGGGCGGTCCTGTCCCTCGGGCACGTCGCGATAGAATCGCTATGCAATGCCCGTAACGATCCTTGACGGACCGATGGGGACCGAACTGCTCGCCAGGGGCATTCCCACGCCGCTGCCCGGCTGGAGCGCCCACGCGCTGATCGATCATCCCGAGACGGTCGAGCAGATCCACCGCGACTACGCCGGGGCGGGTGCGAGCGTCCACACGGCCAACACATTCCGCACGCGCCGGCGCGTGTTCCCGGATCGCTGGCAGGAGTTGGCGCGGACGGCGGTCCGCCTGGCGCGCCGGGGGGGCGGCCCGGATCATCGCGTGGCCGGGTCGATCGCGCCGCTGGAAGACTGCTATCGCCCGGACCTGAGTCCTGCCGATCCGGGCCCCGAGCACGCGGAAATGGCGCGGGTTCTGGCTGGGGCCGGGTGCGACGTGCTGCTGTGTGAGACCTTCCCGCACGTCGGTGAGGCGCTGGCGGCGGTCCAAGCGGCGATGGACACGGGGCTGGAAACGTGGGTCTCCTTCACGGCGGGTCCGGGCGCGGACCTGCTCAGCCCGGCGCAGATGGCGGGTGCCGCCCGGAAGGCGGTCGGGCTGGGCGTTTCGGCGGTGCTGGTCAACTGCGTCCCGGCCTCGCGGATGATCGAGTTCGTGCGCGCCGTACTGGACGCGGTGGGTGGGAGTGGCGGGGGGGTTCCCATCGGCGCGTATGCCAACGCCGGCACGCCCGACGAGCGGATGGGCTGGCGATCGGCGCCAGATGCGCCAGCCCGCTATGCCGATGCCGCGGAGGTGTGGATCGAGGCAGGTGTCACGATCGTCGGCGGCTGCTGCGGCACGGGCCCCGAACACATCGGCGAACTGGCCCGACGCTTCGGTCCGCCCGAGTCGAGCTCCGGGCCTGATTGAAAAAGAGGCCGACCCGGGGGCCGACCTCGTGGAAATCGAACTGTGAGCGGGCGGTCAACCCATGAACTGGTGGACCTCCCACGGGAGCGTGTCGGCGAAGGACTTGACGTGCTCGAAGGTCTGGCCTGTGGTGGTCGTGGCGAAGACGGAGATGGACCCGTCGGCCTGCTCGAGCGTGCTGACCGTTCCGACGAACGGATCGGAGCTCGGGTTTGTGATCTCCTTGAACGACCACTGCCCGGTGGTGGTGATCCAGTTGAAGGTCACGACGTCACCGGTCGTGGTGAGCCCGGCGATGTGGATGTTGCCGGCGCTGGACGTGATCGCGGCCAGGGAGCCGGCCACGACCGTGGGCGCCTGATCCAGCCGGCCGAGGTTGGTGACCCGCCACTGTCCGCCCTTGGTCCACCAGAGGACGTTGACCTCACCGGCCTCGTTGACCCCGGCGATGTTCATCGCTCCCCACGGCGTGGTGAACGAGGTCAGCAGCCCGGTCAGTCGCGGCGCCCCCGTCAGATCCGAGAGGTTCGAGTTGATCCACTTGCCCGAGGTCGGGGACCACCAGACGACCTTCAGGTCGCCGTTGTCGTCGATCCCCGCGACGTTCATCGCGCCCCATTTGGTTGAGAACCCGTCGATCTGGCCCTTGAAATCGGGCATGGACTGCCCGTCGTCGTCCAGGACCTTGTTGAGATTCACGAAGCGCCAGTCGAAGTCGCCACGGGAATCCTTGCGGCCGTCCTGCCAGTAGAAGACCAGTTCGTTCTTGTCGTTGAGCCCGGTGATGTTGACGTTGCCCCAAGGCGTGGTGACCACCTCGAGGTTGCTCGCGGTGATCGGCTCGGCGCCGGTGATCTCGGTGGTCAGGTTGCGGTCCTCCCACGTCCCATCGTCGCGGCCTGTGAACAGGACCAGCCCGTCGTCGCTCTGACCGGCGGCGTAAATCTCGGTGCTCTTGGGCTCCTCGGTTGTCACGATGCTGCCCGTGATCGCCGGTGCGCTGGTGGCCTGCTGCAGATTCACCTGGACAGCCGGCCCCTTGGGATCGCTGCGAACGAAGACGATCGCATCGCCGTCTTCGCTGATGCGGGCCACCGCTGAGCGGCGCGGCGCGTCAGACTTGACCTCGTCGCGGACGTCCTGGCTCACGATCGATTCGCTTTCGAGCGGCACCGGCGGCGGCGGGGCATCCGGGAGCGGGACACGGATCGTCATCACCATGGACCGCCCCGGCAGGCTCTCGATCCCGTTGATCGTCTGCGTCGCGAAGAGCCGGTAGCGACCCTCGGGCAGCACGGTTCGCCCGTCGGTTTCGATCTGGACCGACTCCTGCCCCTCGGGAACCACCGCGGTGCCGATGGGCGAGGTGCCGGCGTAGAGCGTGACCGTGGCCCCGGCCTCGACCCCCTCGATCCTGAACTGGAGCGTGCTCCCCGGGGCGTTGGTCAGGAACGTCACGTTGTCGCTGTCGCTCATGCCCGTATCGCTCTCGGGCAGCAGGTCCGGCGCCTCGGGAGCGATGGGCACGAACGAGTCGCTCCCCTGCCCCGGGCCCGGCCCGACCGACGAGATCAGCGTCAGCACGGAGTCATTGAACTGATCCACAAGGACCAAGTCCGGGAACCCATCGTTGTCGAAGTTGGCAACCGCGAGGGCGATCGGCTCGCCCTCGATCCTGAAGGGCTCCAGCGGGGTATACGCACCCTGGGCGTCCTGTGCGAACGGGGCGATCCGTCCTCCGAGCTCATCGGCCACGACCAGCCCCTTCATGCCGGTCTCGGGATCGACGGCTCCGACAACGTCCACCGGCTCGCCGCCGACGTCGAGCGTCTGGTCCAGCGTGAACCCGCCCGCCCCATCGCCGGCGAAGATTGCCACCGTCCCGTCCTCGGCCGGAACGAGGACGTCCGGGACGCCGTCGCCCGTTGCGTCCAGCACACGCGGACGATCGGGAGTGTCGCTCGGGGAGAGCGTGATCGCCTGCCCGAACGTTCCATCGGCGGCGCCGGGCAGGATGGTAACCGTGTCGCCGAGCGTGTCGGCCGAAAGGATGTCGGTCAGCCCGTCGCCCGTTGCGTCGGCGAGCGTGAGCAGTTCCGGCCCGTCGCCGAGGGTGTAGTCGGTGCCCGCGGGCGCGTCGTCGGGAAGCCCGTCGCCATCCAGATCGATGATCGGGTCGAACCCGGTGTCGGATCCGCTGCCCGATCCGTCCGGCCCGGGCCCGCCGCTGCCGTCGGGCTGGCCGCCGGCGAACTGGTCGAGCGGAATGAAGTCGCTCAGGGTTGAGTCAAGCACCCGAACCAGGTCGATCGTCGGGAAGACAGCGACGAACTCCGGCGTGCCGTCGCCGTTGAGGTCGGCCGCGTCGGCTGTCTCGGCTCCGGTGCCGACGGCGAGGAATCCGCCGTGGGTGAACTGTCCGTCGCCGATGTTCGTGAGGAGCACGAGCGCGTCGCTGTCGTGGTCGAAGGCGACAAGGTCCAGGTCACCGTCGTTGTCAACGTCGATCGCGGTGATCGAGTCCAGCCCCTGACCGCCCTGGTAGAGCGTGGTCTCGATAACCGGGGCGATGGTGGCCGGATCGGTGTTTGCGCTGAGCAGGACAAAGATCGATCCCTCGCCCTCGCCCGCGACAGCCAGGTCGTCCACGCCGTCGCCGTTGAAGTCTCCGACAGCCACGGCGGCCGGATCCTGCACGACCCGGATGCTGGGGGGCGGGCCCATGTGTCCGCCGGACCCATCGTCCGGACCCTGCGTGATGAGGATCGATACTCGCCCGTTGGCAGCGTCGGCCAAGACGAGGTCCGGTAGCCCGTCGCCGGTGATGTCGCCGACGGCGACGCTCGAGGGCTCGCCCCCGACGAACGTCTGGGTGGTCGTGTCGATGGCGGTCGGGGCGCCGAAGCGGGAGACGGTGATCGAGCCGTCGAACGGGTTGACGCTGACGAACTCGGGGGAGCCATCGCCATCGAGGTC
>Ga0114931_10006198_pt1 | contig 14724 bp, 15 predicted proteins | sample 2SBtaG_FD_89579 | JGI IMG/M metagenome (GOLD analysis project Ga0114931, IMG submission 89579) | Deep subsurface microbial communities from Kolumbo volcano to uncover new lineages of life (NeLLi) - 2SBTROV14_V59a metaG | ecosystem: Environmental > Aquatic > Marine > Volcanic | place: Kolumbo...
CATCAGCCAAACTCCGCCTCGCGGTTGATCTCAATGTGACGACCAAATCCGCTATGGGATGTATTGAAATATCTGGCTACGGCCCGCAGGAAATCGCCATAGACTCGTATGCCGGATAGTGCGGACAACGGGATGCCCTCGGCCTGCAGCTGCGTTTTTATCGCATGCCGTACCGCTGCGGGTATCTCGCCGATGGGTTTGCGGAACCGATAGGCGGGGAGCATTTTTACTCCGGGCAATTGCGCCAGGCCCTCGATTGTTATCGGTCCCTCAACAATCACCAGTACCCGATTTTTATCTGGCAATCCGTTAGCGTCAGCATCCGGGTAGTGCATCGAGCAAATAATCCGCTCGGCCACAGTCTGAGCAGGCGGTAGGGTATCCACATAATCGACTATCGGATTAGTGACTTGATCACCCACGAGTTGCCAGGTTGAGATGAATGCGCGTATCATGTCATTGCTTATAAATTATGCGAACCAACCCGCACAGACATCTCCACCTTAAGGAAGTCGGAGTCTGCAAGGATAGTCGCTACACTGTTGACAAAGTTCAGACTCTGGCCTGACCCCGAGCTTGCATGATTGAACGCGCCAGCGGTACGAAGATCCAGCGATGTGACACTATCTGTTGCCCCCGCCCATGTAGAAATCAGAATCATGTGCTCGACTGAGCTGGTGTTAGTAGATGCGAGCTTGCGGTCTACCTCGCCAAGCCCACCTTGCGTAGAGCCAAGACTGGACGCTGCTGTCTGTGTACCAATCGCCAAATATAAGAATGCACTGCCAGCATTGCCGATGCCCAGCTTAGCCAACTCATTGAGCCCCTCACTGGTCAGTGTGTTGCTGACACGGTTGTGTTCTACCGAGCCATTGGCGCGGGTAACTTCGAAATCCCATACGCCTTTGACCTCTAGCCCACCGAACTGTGCTGTAAACTTCTCTAACAGTTCTCTATCAGAGATATTTTGTTTGTCCATTGTCAACCACCTTTTCATCAATTATTAATGCTATCAATTTTCTCAAATGCTCCTTCTTGTAGAAGTGGCCCTGTACGTCGTGCTCCCCTATGCTAATAGAGAAGTCAAATCCTACACCTAACACCCTGACGAGATTGCTGTAGAAATCCAGCCCATCCACAGCCATTCTTAGAGTGTCTTTGCTTGCTAGCAATTCCTCGAATATTTGCACTCCACGCTTGGCTCGCTTGATCATCGCATCACTGACCTGCATACCATTTATTTCAGCTTCGAACCCACACATCTGTGACAGGTCACGTAACCAAAGGAACTTGGTCAGTTTGCGCTCCGGGTTCTGCTCTAAATCACGCATCAACAGCTCTATGTTGCGCTGGAACCGTCCGCGCCTTATGTTCTCGTTCGTGTAGCCGTAGTGCCCAATAGACACCTCTGGCAATGTAGTCACCCATCCAACGCTCTTGTTTATCTCGAGCTCTGGGTGCTCATGCACTACACCGTAGAATTTAATGCCTTTGCCGTTACGGAATATACGGACGGGCAGGTCTGTTTTCATGATGCCGGCAGGGTGCATAGAAAAGTGATGCTGCGCTATAGCGTAGCCGTTGAACTGGTTGTTGCGAAGATGGCGGGCTAGCCCCTTTGCGTTGTCAAGTATCTCATCTGCATCTAGCCACAGGATCCAATCGCACACGGCATTGTCTACGGTGATATTACGTGCAGCGTCGAAGCCAATCTCAGTAGGACTCTTGATGCGGATGAACGTATAGGGCACATGGTTCTTCTCACAGATTGCTGAGATCCTATCCGCTGTTGCATCCTCTGTCTTCTCGTCCAACCCAATAACGACCTCGTCCACGATGTCAAAGGTGCTTAGCAGTGCTCGCTCAATAGTCTCCTGTGCATCCCTTACGATCATGCAGAGGGATAGCGTCTGCCGCCCTTTAGACTGTTGGTATTTACGGTCGTAATCTACTTGCCCACTTGGCTCGGTTGGTTTGGTATACATTGCAGCATAGCTGCCGAGGGCGTCACCATAAGCATCCCGCCCCGCTGGAATAGAGACTACATCAAAGTTCTGGTGCATACCAAACAGCTCATGCAGGTCTTGACGATCCAGATGGTGGACGTGCGCCCGCCATGGCCAGTGCTCTGCATAGCCTTGGGATTCCCATGAGCCATAAGGGACAGTCAGCAGCATGGTGCCTTCTGGCTTGAGGTATCTGGACAACGCATCTGCACATTCTGCTGGGGATTCTAAATGCTCCAGCACCTCAGCTGCAATGATTAGGTCCAGGCTTTCTAGTGCAACTGATTTTTCATCTTCTCCTTGTATCTCAAGTAATGCTCCGTTGACTGCACCTTGCTTGAATTCGACGTTGGTGATTCCTTCGTCTGCTGCCCACTTTCTGGCTTTCTCGACATTACTTGCAGTGATGTCAACTCCGATAAAGCTGATTCCAGGGAACCGTTTTGCCAGATTGATCGTATAGTGACCATGAGCGCAGCCATAGTCGAGTACGCGCCCGCCAGCAGGCACCACGCTAAGTAGATCGGAGACAAACTCAAAACGCCCATTACTGTCAAGATTTTCCGGACCATAATTAACACCCCTATTCTTTTCGTATTCATAGTAGGCAGCGTAGTGCTCTGCCCACTGGTTGTGGAAAGCAAAGTGATAGCACTCATCTAACTCCTTCTTCACTGCTCGCTCAATTGCTGATGGAATCGGGGGGTTTGTATTCATAAAATAATCCAGCGCATAGATATCGCTGTTCCGCAAGCATTCTTTCATGTACCCGGTTACAGAGCGGCTCTCCTCAAAGATGGTGTTGATATGCCCAAGCAGTTCAGCTACAGCAATTGCCCATACGAACTTTCTTCTGCTATCTAGCTGCAAGTCCTTCAGATCTACGAGATCTCTTCTGTTATTCGCGAGGCTTATAACTCGCTCAACAAACGAATCTACATCAGCCTTGCCTTCTACCCGGAGTTCCATACCCCGGTAGTTCTCATCGTTCTGTGCCGTAGGCAGCAAGATAGCACCACTACCTTCGCAGGTCTCGGGCAATGCACCCACGCTACTAGACAACAACGGAAGTCCTGCTGCCATGCACTCCATAGCTGTGATACAAGACGTCTCCTCGAATGATGTTGGATAGATGCAAAGATCACATTGACGCTGCACATCTGCGAGCTGTTGCTTGGTCAGGTGCCCTAATAGTGTTACATTCGGCAGCTCGTTACACCTGTTATATAGGTATGCATAGTAACCTGCCATACGCTGCGTGGTGTTGTTGTAATTGCAGACGTACAAGTGGGCCTCAGGCTTATCTACTGCCAGCCGCTCCATAATGCCTCTTGGCATCACTAGGTTCTCCAGACCGCGTTCTGGACGGGAGGAGTATAGAAGCTTCATCTGCCCGGCTAATTCGGGATAGTCTTCCTCTGTCTCCCAAAGGGTGAACCCTCGCGGGATTTCTTCTGATGGAGCAGGGTACAGGGCATGTCTAGCTTCGTACAAATCCAGATCCACCCCGTTGTGGATAGCCATAACGATGTCTGGGTTAAGCCCCCAAGTATCTATGGCCTGCTCTCGGTGCCATTCGCTGACTGTAAGCACGCCGTCTATGTTGGCAAGCTGTGAATCAATGATTGGTTTGGTAGACAGGCTTACGAGATCGTGCAGCCACAGCAAATTGATCTTGCTGGCCCAAGGGAACCGGAATGCTGCTGGATGCCGTTGGATAATCAGCACGTCCGACTTCGTGTTGGCTGCGTAGTGATGGAAGTCCTCACCAAGTGGACAAGCCTCTGTCTGCTGCCCTATAGGCACATAGCGAACTCCGTCAAAGATGGCTTGCTTATCAGTGCGTGTAAATAGGGACACCTTGTGGCCAAGTGCTGCCAGTTCTTTTGCCATATAGTAGGCAGCGCTCTCGCTACCGCCAAGGCTGTGCTCGTTGATTGTATCCCCGTCAAAGGGCATCCCGCCACAATGTATTGTTATGAACATACTGGTTCCTCACGCTGTGCGATTTCATGGTGGCAAGGGCCGCATAGCCTGTACGGCTCAACGAACAGCTCCTTGCCTTGGATTAAGTCTTCAATGGTGCCTACTACCCCACTCCCGTCACTGTCGAAGCAGCAAGTAGACAGCTTCCCATCTGAGAACGCTGTAACTCTGCCAAAGTGCAACCACGGGCATGGGGTCCCTTTGGTGCCTGCTGTCACTGGCCAATCTACCTGACCCGCCCAATCCACGCTCGCCATCCATGCTCCATCACTCTGATTGCGGAAGATGCCTGCCTGACGCAACATGTTTATGGTAAGTGCTGCTTTCTCTGGGCGATGTGCGCTGACATATACTGATACTTGATTGTCCCGCAAAGCGTCCACGTGCTCTTGTGTAACACCGACGCCATTGGTGCTCAGTACAATGTGACAAGCATACCCGACTGCTGCTCTGGCCTCGTGCACCCAGTCAGCAAACTGTGGATGTAGAGTGCTCTCCCCAATGCCTGCTAGATTAAGCTCTCGCTGTGTGCCCTGCTGTACGAACTTCTGAGCCATTGCCAAACAACTCTTGAATGTCTCGTAGGTCATGTCCTCCTTTGGTCTGACCATGTGGTGATGAACGCAATACTTGCAAGCAAGATTACAGTTGCTCGTCATCTCTATCTGGTGGAGTGCCTGAACTTTAGTGCTCATTATCTTCCTCACGCTGTGCGATTTTATCTGTAGCCGCTTCGTCAACGACTATCTCCTTGTGCCCGTTCCGTTCACCATGCTGGTATCGGGCGATGGCCACTTTACGCAGATGCTCTGCGCGTGCGACCTCAGACAGATTATTGCTGGCCCGCATAACTGGGCCAACGGGGTCGTCTGATCTGTGGACAAGAGCCACTACTTTTTCTCCGGACCTTTTGGTGCTGGGGTAGTTGGTATGCCCGCAGGATAACGGTTCCTCATAAAAGACTGCTTATCCTTGCGATACTCGCTGTGGTTCTTTGCATCTGTTTCTGTGTTTGCGGGTACATGTGCCATATCGTTGCTCCTTAATAAAGAGGGCTGCTCTTCACATTTAATCCCATGGCGTATGAATAGGAGGCCACTTAGCCGGGAACCCTCAACTCGGTTATGTTGAACTATTAACAGCGGTCAACAGGAAGCCATAGCTGGCGCCTGTGATTTTCTCTTGACCATAATAGCCAACTTCAACATCCTCCGACTTAGTGCGGCTGTCGTAAGGATGGCGTTCAACAGTCATGTCGGACAGCCCATTACCTACCCATCGGAACTCATAAGAGAAGCTGGGGCGTTCGCGGTTTGGACGAGGTGAGTTGTATGCCACAAGGACATTATCCCCCCACACTGACTGAATGCTCTCAGATTGCCCATCGTCAGCTGAGTTGACGAAAGAGCCTGCTACCAGGATCTTATCGACGTTCAGCAGATTGCGGACTTAGTCTTCGTTGACATAGCCGCCGCCGTTGTTAGAGCCATTGATCAAACTACGAACACTGGAATCCCGACGGAAGCTGTCCCATGCCTCAGGGCCAAACACAACCAAGTTCGGACGAACACCGTTAGAATAACGGACGTTGTCAATGGCTGCGTTCATATCACCAAGCACGTCGCCTGCACCGTTCCATGCTGAGCTTACTGCTGAGCTTGAACCAACGTTGGATGTGTTTGTTACCTGAGCTGATACGCGAGCCTCTTTATCAAGCAAGAGATCATCGATGATCAGTTCTGCACGAGCGTTGTACAAATCACGCAAGAACATTGGATCCGCATTAGCTTTGTCCTCAATAGTTACTGGATAAGCCAAAGCATAGTTCTTGCAGTGGTAGGTGGCTGACCCTACATCCTGCTCAACCATGTGCGCCCGTGCGCCAGGACTACGCTGAGTGTCCTGACGACGTAGACGACGACCACGATCAAACTCAGTATAGATGTCAGTCTGTTTCTGAACTCGCACAACTGGCGAGATCATATCTGCGATGAACCCCTCTGGCTTATAGCCGAGAGCCATCTCCGTTAGCACTTTATCGACGTGCACGTCTTTTGCTGTAGCGCCCATATTATCTCTCCTTATACGCCGCTAGAGTTTACATGATACATCGGCGTCAGGAAGTCGAACACTCCACGACCAACACTACCAGATGTGATAGCTGCCTCTGCAAAACCAACCGACAAATCGCCAGATGCTGCCAGAGTCATGAAACCTCCTGACGTTACCTGTAGGCGATCACCGCGAGACACTGCTCCGCCTGCTACGAAACGAGAACGACCGTGGACGGCAATAGTGCCGTCTTCCCCACTATCTGTTCGTGTCTCTAGCAAACCGCGAGACTCATATGTCCGCGCTGGCAAGACGCCTGCGATTGTCACTACCCGATGCTGAAATGCACGGAGGTCAGTGCCTGCTGTTACTGGGATCTTGATACTCATCATAACCTCCTTATGAACCAGTCATGTCAGCATACTCGCGAGCCAATCCTGGATTCTCGAGCATTACGACATCGTTTGCTTCCTGATAGGAGCAGTTATTTTTGGCTTTCAGCTGAAGGGTCTTGGCATGGATAACCTCATCCGGGTTCTTACCCTTCAGATCCAAATCATCTTTGTTGTCCACCATACCTTCAGCTCCCTTTTTCTTGCCCTTGTCGGGCTTCCCTGTACTCAACACGTCAACAGACATCTTGACGCTGGCCAAAGTGGCATCGTCTTTGATCTGTGCTGCGAAAGCATCTCTCTGTGCAGGGGTGATGACCTCGCCGGTAACGAGATCTTCCATGCTATCTTCCAGCTCTTTCTTTTCGGCTGTAAACTTCACCGTCTTTTGAGCTTGCAGCAGATCGGCATTCTCTTGCGTGAGCTTTGCCATTTCAGCGTCTTTCTGGGCATCGCTGGTGGCCTTTTCTGCTTTGAAGGTAGCGAACTGTGCATTCAGCTCTGCGAGCTGACTCCTCAATTCCTCTTCGTTCATATTTTTATCCTCTTGCATGGAAAAACTAATCGAACGGCTAAAAGCAAAGCCATTCTCCTTTGACAGGTAAGCTTGAAGGTCACTGAGCGTATTAACAGCCGGTAGGTCCGCGCCGAGCAACGCTAGTCCAGTCAAGACTGCACCATAATCTGTCCCCTTGTGGGTAACATCAAAGGACGCCTCGATAGAGACGTCCCTGTATAACTTTCCCTTTATAGCCTTGGACACAATGTCCGGCATGCCTGTGGCCTCACCAATCATCGTGCCATTTTCATCAATCCATATCTTACTGAGCTCACCCAATGCAGGCATACCATCTGTCAGGGGCTGCTGCTTGTTGTGACCGAGTTTCAAGGGCACCCGTAGTATATCCTTGAAGTGCTCAAAGTTGGCAACCATCTGATCCATGATCTCGCGCGTGATCTTGATGCCATTCCAGATGCCCTCTCGCAATAGTTCCATCTTCATCATGCAAATCCTCTCTGCGGTTCAACCGTCGGCTGTTCGCTCTCTGCCCAGTTATCGATAGTAGTGACTGGGATCAACAGTGACCGACAATTGTAGTGGTTCGGTGGCCGATATTGCTGCCACACCTCACTGTCCGCTGCGTGTATCTGCCCATCCAAATGCTGACATATCTGCGTTGTTCGCGTGTCAAGTATGGCACTGTACTCCATAGCCTCTACAAATCCGCCAAGGGAGGGGTCTGTGAAATAACTATAGCGTGCTTCATTGATCGCGCTAAACATGTTGGTTCTTATCATCGTGTCGATGCGGGCCTGTGGGTTGGTTATTCCTGCCCCGATTGCTTCTTTGAGGGAGTCGGCCACGTCGATAGCCAATAGCCCAGCGGTGGCGAACTCTGCATAGATGAGGTCTTCCACCTGCTTTGCTGTCTTGCCTGTCTGCGCACCGTTGATAATGATCGTCTCAATCTTCTTCTTGGCATCGTCTGTCAAGTCTCCTGCGACTTTAAATGCTTTGATTTTGAAAAAGTCTTCCGAGATGAGCTCTATACGTTTGTTGTCTACTGAGGCCGAGAAGTTTGTGTTCTTAGCCTTGTCAATCTCAATACTTGCATGCTTCCTACCCAGCTGCCAGCCGTCTTGCAAGGCAGCGGCCACAGTTCTGTTGAGCTTGCCGGTGAGCTTGGCATCGAACTTCATCTTCGTCAACTCTGCAGGAGTCTTGTCCGGCTCCCACGTTGGATATTCCTGCCTGAAGCGGGTTAAGTACTCATCCACCACAGCATGTAGGGACATGGCTACCTTATCCGCGTGCTCTTTCTCCAGAGCTTGTGAAGCATTGCCAATAACAGAGAAGTCAACCTGCTTGGCTGCACGAGTAAACGCTGCATGAATTATCTCGGCCCCTTTACCACGGATAGTCTCGTCTGGGAGTTGCGCTTGCTGACCTGCTGCTGGGGGAGGACTAGGCTGTGCAGTGGGGGCTTGCCCCGGAGTTGGTGCAGGCTGCTTGCTAACGCTACCTTCCTCGATATCTTTCAGCATGGCTTCTGCCCGGTCACGGTCAACAGGAAATGAGGACACTATAATCTCAAGCGCAGAGGACTTAGCTACCTCGCCAGTGCCTACCTTGGCAATAACTTCCACGAGTGAGGACACCTGTGCACCACTGAGTGCTTGCTTCTCACTCACGCCTCCGCTGTCCTTACTGTCCTCATTATCTGGGAAGCCCATCAGGTCACGAATAAACGCCTCGTCTGTATCTGTATGGGTAACACCTCCGTTCTGCAACAGTGCATTCCAGGACTCCAGCAGTGCGAGCACTTGCTCCTCTGTCAGCGGGTTGAACTTAAACCGTGGCCAGTACTCGTCCCCAAAGTTCAGCCTGCCCAGCTCCTTGAACACCTGTTCGTTGAGGGCTTCCTCTAATCGTTTGCTATCCGCATGTAGTGTCCAGAAAAATGCCTTGACTTGCACATTGCTCTGACTGAACGACCTGGTCTGCCCAGCAGGGGTGATGCCCATCAGGTTAGGAACCAACAGCGCCTTGGCGATGGACAGGTCGTGCGTCTCCATCGCCTCTTTGAAGGCCACGTTGTTGGCGGGGAACTCTACGTTCATCTCTACATTACTCGGCAACAACATGCCCGCGCCATTGACGGAGTTGTCCATCACGTTTTTCAAGGAAATGTATTCCGAGGAGTTCTGCTGTAGGGTCTTGCCGCCTACGGGCACGATCCACTTAAACCCACTCGCATGACGCTCAAGCCACATGTTCCAGAACTTGATAGCTGCGTCTTTACTCAGCCACGAACGATAACACTCTCGCAGTTCTGATTGGCCATAATGCTCATCATACTCTGGGTTATGTACGAAGTGGATGAACTTGTCGAGGTCTATTGTCTGCTCAAGCGCACCTATCTTTTGAGTGACCTCCTCTGTGCTTCCATGATTGTCGGTATTGAATTGGAAGGTGTCGAAGGGCCTTAGTTTTAAGGCGTCCAACCCCCAGTATGTCTTACCTTCATAGTTAAACTGGCCGAATATCTTCTCCGTCATGGAGAAGCCTTGATACATGCTTGACAGAATACCGTTCAGCCCATCAGTAAAGCTACCTTGAATGTTGTCTACCAAAGCGTCGCATATAGCCTCTCGTCTGTCGGCCTCTTTGTCGCCGAGCTTCGCCCGGTCTACATCGAACAGGAAACTCCGAGACGTGATGGCATCGCGCTTGAATCTAACCACTGCCTTGATCTGCTCGTCCAACATCATCTTGCGGTAGATAGCAAAGCCCTTCTTGCCTATCAGGTCATCTGGGTTGTACTTGGGAAAGTCTGCAAAGTTGAACAGGGCATCTTGCGCCCACGCTACTTCCGCAGCGATCGGCACCTTTGGTTCAGCTGGTAGCTTCCTTAATCTCAGTTCTCTACCAAATAGTTTCATCAGTTAGCCCTGCGTCATAGGTCGAAGCCATGGTCTCGCCAACGACAGTCGGTTCGATGTTCATATATTGGGTCGGAGCTTGGGTCGCATGCTGCATCATCCAAGATTCCGCCATATCGGGGGACTTGATGCCCCGCTTCTTCATGTGTTCTTTGGTCTCAAGATCTTCAACTCGCTCGTTGCTTGGGTTGGTATGGATGGAGCACATCTGTGCGCAGAAATCTTCCCAGTCGTTCTCATCTGCGAAGTCCTCAGCGAACACCGCCCTGCCATCTCTTAATTCGTCGCGGCCTACCATATGCGTCTGCACTCTACGGTTGCGCCACATATCTTTATTGTCGCTAGCCTCTCCGCCCTTGTACACAACCACAGGGTATTTCTTGATTGTGCCGTCCTTCTGCGGGACACCGACTACAAGATGGCCAGCGCACCCAGCGCCTACGCCTATACTATCAACTACCAGGTCATCATCACCATCCAACCTACCACCATACTCATCAAACATGCGGGCAGCAGCCTGCGCAGACAGGATAGGGGATTCCGCAGCTGGAAAAGAGAACCGTGCTTGCTTGAGGTAGTGCGTGAAGCTGGTGTAGTGTCGCGCTACGGTGATGACCGTTTCATCCTCACCGCCATCTGCAACGTCAACGGATACACGGAGCCAAGGCAATGACCCATCTTCGGCAAAGTCCTGCTCCTTGGCGTCCATCAACCATGGCAGGGAGATGAGTTGGTTCTCATTTGCGTCAGCGAAGTTGCCATAGCAGCGGATCTGTACGATGGGGCTGTCCTTGCCATACTTCTCCTCCATCTGTCGCACCCAGTCTTTATTCACTCGTTTGGTCTTGCTGAGATCAACGTGAATCTGGTAGTAGTTCTTGGCCACTCTCTTAGTCATGTGGCTATCGTAAAACGTGCCAATGTTCTTGGTGGGGTTGCCTATGAGGATGATGATGACCAGCTTGCCCGTAGACACCGCGCCTTCAATTACAGGGTACATATCTTCCTTAACGCCAGTGGCCTCGTCTACGATGAATAGCAGGTAGTCTGAATGGTATCCGGCGAGGTTTTCGGGCTCACTTGCTGTCTCTGCATGCGCCACCCAGTCTTCGTCGTTTGCCCAAACAATCTTTGAAGCGTCCACTTTAATCAGTTCCTGATAGCCTGGATTGGCCTTGGAGTTGATCTTGCGGAAGGCTGGCCAAAGGCGTGTCCGCAGCTGCTTCTCCTTTGGCGCTGTGCAAACAATGGTGCCGTAGAAACAGAAGTTGAACCAGTGCATAATGCCAGCGACACCGTACGTATTATGCGTAACAACGTAATCTCTCGTGATATAGAGATGCTCTGGGTGTTCCACCGTGATGCAAACGCTTTCTTCCCAGCCATCAGGCTCAATGGATACGACGAAACGACTTAGGGCGCGTCGACGATTAATGTTGAAATCATCAATAGGCATCAATCGATTCGCCTTTGTTTTCGCGCGGAAGGGCGGGAATCGTGCGGGCAGCGTAATTTTGAGAAGGTATGCTGGCAACCCAATTTTGTGCTCCCCATTATGCAAATACTTCGGTGATTTATTTGTGCACCATCTAATCTGCCCGCCGAGAGAGCGCACAATGTCAACTACACCCCAGGCTAATTTTTTTGATGCCGTCGAATAGTACACAGATGCACCATTGTCTTCTACCCAGCCGTCAGTGTCGAGTAGACCTTGCAGGAGTGAATGCCGTGAGGACACTTCTGCAAGGAGATAACAATCGGGGATAAATCGTTCGGGGGATTTTTTATCCAAAAGGTCAAGACCGACTAGCGCGTGGCGCAATCCTCCAATTGTCTTTGCCTTATTCCTCCCCCACTCTGCACAGCCTAATTCGGCCCATAATCCTGCATCTGGTTTGCATATAGATCCTGTCCCCACGATACCATCACCGAGCCATGCCCCCAGCGCATATGGATCAAAGGGCACTTCCCCGTTGAATTCAACAGCGCCACATGTCGGTAATTTATAACGATATGTGCTGCTGTCTTTGATGCCCCGTTGCAGCATTTCAGCAGTAGTTACAATCCTCCATCTTCTATTGCCTCCAATTCGTTCGTGTACTTTCCACAAATGATCAAGACCTGCCCGAACATAACTACCATCTGATAAGACGAAACGAAAAACGGGTTTTACCCCTTGCGGATGGGTCATCTTTACAAGAGTATTCGTACCGTCTCCCGCAATAACAGAATCACCTGGGCGTAAATCTCCCATTGTTCGCCACCCGGCAGGTGTTAGGACTGGCTCACTGATTGGCTGCTCTTTCCCAGGGCCATGCATGGCTCTAACAGTTATCTTATTCAGCCCTTCGTGATTGTACTTGGTGGGCAGCCCGGCCTTATGGCGATAGACGTCAGCAACAGCTTCGTACATTTCTTCTTGCCACTGATCGTTCTCTGTTGAGTTAAGGATGTTGCGATGGAACCACATCGGGTTATCGCGGGCGATGGCCGATGCCTGTGCTATGTCGTCTTTGGCTACTACCAGGCTAGAGTGCATCTTGCGCAGATTCCCGTAGTGCTGCTGCTAATGTTTCAAATGGGTTCTTGCCATCCGGGTCGGATATCCCTACAGATTCACGTAGTCCCATTCGCGTTTTGCTATAGAAAATCGCTGCCGTCAGACAATCCCGATACGATGCGCCAGTGCCCTGCTTGAGAGCCGCTCCAGTGGCGGCACTGGCCAGAAATGATCCAACTCGGGCATGGACCTTGAGCACCGACTTATCAATCTCGTCCCGATAATATTTTCTCAATGTTTTGGGATCAATCCCGATATACTCGGCGATCTCTTCCTGGGGAACACCGAATGTGGCCAAGGCGCGCACTTCGGCAATAGTTTCAGCTGTTGGGTTGTGAGGTTTACGCGCCATGACAATATGCTCCAGAAGGCATTGATTTTCCTACGATTATTCTGCTTGAAAAACCAAAGCAGCTTAGGTTAACATAACAATGCATATCAACAACAGAGGAAAGTAAAATGTTATTGGATCCAAAAAAAATCGGAAAAATAGGTGGTTTAACAAAGACCCCCAAAAAAGCGGCTGCCGCTAAAATAAACGGAACGGCCGGAGGAAGGCCCTTAAAAATAACGCTTAATGATGACGGCATATCCATCAAAGGTTGCTCATATATCTATGCACCAAAGGGACAGGCGGGGGAATATGCCCCACTTGCGGCTAATCCCTATCGCGGATGCGGGCATGGTTGTGCATATTGCTACGTCCCTCGTGTTCTCAAGATGCGCCGGACTGAATTTGATCGCCCCGCGATAATGCGCCCCAACTTCCTCGAGAACCTCGCGAAAGACGCGCACAAATATCAGCTTGCCAGAATTACGGAACAGGTCATGCTTAGCTTTACGTCCGATCCCTATCACCCAGGCGACAATAGCTTGACTCGCCACGTAATTGAAATATTGCAGCGCCACGGACTCGGTGTTTGCACTTTGACCAAGGGGGGATCCCGAGCATTGCGCGATATCGATCTGTTCCGCCCTGATCGTGATGCTTTTGCTAGCACACTCACCAGCCTTGACGATGCTTTTTCGCTGAAGTGGGAGCGCCATGCCGCATTGCCTGGCGATCGTATAGCAACTATTAAAAAATTTCACGACGCCGGTATTTATACATGGGTAAGCCTTGAACCAACGCTTGATGTGGAATCGTCTCTTGCAATAGTTAAGGCCACGCATGAGTTTGTCGATTTGTATAAAGTTGGGCGTGTTAATTACTTGCCCATGACTAAAACAACTGACTGGAAAAATTACACCCTTCAGATGATTGAATTGCTTAACACGGTCGGCGCACAACATTACATTAAGCATGATTTACAACCTTATTTGCCTGAAAAGTATGTGAATGTTCTGCGCAGGGAACAGCATCATTAACATTGAAGAAAAAGTAATGCTTCCTGTTCTTTGACCTGTGCGTTATTTTTTTTACCCCTTTTAACGCAAGCCATTCTTTCATCAGAGCCCACCCTTTTCTAGCCGGAAGGGAGGGCGCTTTTTTTGTTATCTCCCCAGGGAAGCCCAAATCAATAAGCATTTTTTTGGGTATTGCTCCGGTCATTGTTTGGATCATAGTTACAAAAACACGACCCTTAAAGCCTGAAGCGAATATAGCCTCCAGTTGATCAATGGGCACTCCATATGCATCAAGATCGATTACATCGTACACCGACAAATCTAGCCCCCGCATCACACTCACGTTATCTCCGTGCATATGAAAATCAATAAGGTCATCTCTTTTGTCAATCGCCGTTCGCCGAATCTTTTTACCCGTTTTACGCTCAACCCCCGCCCAGACAATCCCGCGCCCCCCAAAACAATCCAAGACATGCAATTCATGCTCGTTTTGTGCACATGGTAGGTTATCCGCCCGGAGCAGAATTTTATCCCCAAGAAAATCGTTATCCGTTTTTTTAGTTGCCACCATAATCCACTTCACCGCCCATAACCACAATAGATTTTAAAACAGCATCAATCCCCACTATTTCAAGCCCTGCGGGAATTGATAACAAAATCCGGGTCATCCGTATTGGTGTAATAACAACATCCTTTTCCCGCAATTTTTGAGGGGCCTCCAAAATAGCATCTATTTCGTCATCCTCAAATCCCGTCAAATCCAGATCGAAATCCAGCCCGGCCAGCTCGTCGAACTCCAGTCGCAGCAACTCCTCGTCCCAGCCCGCGTCCAGGGCCAGCTTGTTGTCAGCGATGATGTAGGCGCGTTTCTGGGCCTCGGATAGATGGGCCGCCTCGACGCAGGGCACGTCATCCATGCCCAGCTTGCGGGCCGCCA
>Ga0114931_10006199_pt1 | contig 14720 bp, 12 predicted proteins | sample 2SBtaG_FD_89579 | JGI IMG/M metagenome (GOLD analysis project Ga0114931, IMG submission 89579) | Deep subsurface microbial communities from Kolumbo volcano to uncover new lineages of life (NeLLi) - 2SBTROV14_V59a metaG | ecosystem: Environmental > Aquatic > Marine > Volcanic | place: Kolumbo...
CGATCCGCACGTTCAGCATGATGATCCCCTCTTCCTCCGGGTAGTTCGCCATCGAATAGGCGCGCGTCACCGTCTCGTCCACCTTCGAGACGAAGCGCCACAGGTCGACCAACTCCAGCGGATCTGCGTGGGTCTGCGCCTCGAGTGCGCGGGCGATCCGGCGATGCAGGTCGCGCGACTCCTCCGCGGACAGGTCCGCGGTCACGGTCTGTCGGATGCGGTCGTGATACGACTCGACGCGCCGGCTGTCACCGAGCTGGCGAAGCCGCACGAGCCTGCCCGACATCAGCAACTCCAGCGCGGTCGCGTGGTCGGTCACGCCGGCCGCTCGCATGGCGACGCCGACCGCGATCGGCTGGCCGGCTACGGCGACGGTGCGCATGAGCTGCTGGGCCTCGCGCGGCAGGTGATCGAGCCGTTCGCGCAACACCGTATCCAGGCGCACCTCGGTGTTTTCGCCATCCAGCCCGGCGAGGGTGAGCTCGCACAGGAACAGCGGGTTTCCACCCGATTCCCGGACGATGCTATCGACGGTCTCCTCTCCCAGGCGCTTCCCCGGGGCGAGCTCGCGAACCAGAGAGCGCGCCTGTTCGTCGGACAGCACGTCGATGGCAATCTCGCGCTGGTTGCCGGTGTCGATGGTACTGGACGGCGCGCGCAGCGCCTGCACCAGCGCGCTCGATTGCGCCTCGTCGCGCCGGTAGGTGGCGACGAACAGCAGGGCGGGTGACTCGTGGCTGTGGAGCAGCTCGCGGAGGAACCCCGCGCTGTCGAGGTCGCCCCATTGCAGGTCGTCGATGAACAGCACGACCGGGCGTCGCTCGCACAGGCGGCCGAGCAGCGCGCGCAGTGCGGCGAAGCCGCGGCGGCGCGACTCGTGCGGGTCGGCGACCTCGAACCGGAGCTCGGCGGCTTCGGCGACGGCGGGGACGCGATCCAGCACCGGGAACAGCCGCGCGAGCGTGGAGATCTCGGGTGGGATCAGCGGCTCCACCTCGGCGTTCGGTTGCCGGGCCAGATAGTTGGACAGCACATCGACCAGCGCGTCCAGTGCCTTGTACGGCACCGATTCCCGCTCGTAGCAGCGCCCCTGCAGCACGATGGTCCGCTCGTCGGCGCGCAGGCGGTCGAGGAACTGCAGCACCACCGCCGACTTGCCCACCCCGGAGGCTCCGTGGAGGAAAACCGAGATGGTGCGTTGTTGCTCGCGGCTGTCGGCGAGAGCCTGCTCGAGGCGGCGCAGGACGTCCTCTCGCCCGACCAGGAGATCCTCGGTCGCGGGCGCTCCGTCGGCGACCGCGTGAGTCGCGACGGCGACGGCCGGCTGTTTGCCCAACACGCGCACGATCTCCTCGCCGCTCGGGCGTTGCTCGGGCGTGTGCGAGAGCAGGTCGACGGCGAGTTGATCCAGATTTTCCGGAATCGTGTCGTCGAAGTCGCGCGGCCGAGAGCGCAGGGGTCGTTGTTTCTGCTGCAGCACTTCCCGCGCCGGGCCGGAAAACGGGATGCGACCACACAGCGCCTCGTACAGCATGACGCCGACGGCGTACCAGTCGCTGGCTTCGCTGACGGTGCCGGCTACGGCTTGCTCCGGCGACATATAGGTCGGGGTGCCGAGCACGCGCTTGTCGACTGTTCGGTCTTCGTGAGTCGATCCGGTGATGAGGCCGAAGTCGCACAGCACGACGCGCCCTTGTCGGGTGACCAGTACGTTCGACGGCTTGATGTCGCGGTGCAGCTTGCCGGCGCTGTGAAGGAACTGAATGGCGCCGACGAGCTGGGAGAAACTCTCGCGAAGTCGATCGAGGTCGAGTTTGCCGGCGATTACGCGACGGCGCTTGGCCGACAGAGGAATCTCCAACGGCGTCTTGGGAAAGATGTCGGAATCGCTGGTTGCCGTGGGCGGCCCGCCGCGATTTGCGGTCGAGTGGGTCCCGGAGTCGTCGCCCTCGATCCGCGCGGGGCGCGGAACTTCGACGCTGATCTGGCGAACGTATTCGAGCAGCGATCCTCCGTCGATGAGCTCCATCGTGAAGAACCACTCGGCCCCGGTCGAGGTGAGCTCGTACAGCGTTACCAGGTTCGGGTGGACCAGGTTGGCCAGCGACCGGAACTCGCGCTTGAAGCGGTAGAGCGCGGATCCGTCGAATCGCCGCAGGATCTTGAGTGCGACGTCGAAGTCGCGCTCGAGGTCGTGGGCGCAGTAGACCACGCCCATGCCGCCGGTACCGAGCTTTTCCTTGAGCGCGTAGCGCTCGTTGCGCGCATTCGACTGCGAATGCGGCGCTCCGTCGTTGTTCCCAGGCGCTCCCAACCCGACCCCGAAAAACCGCCACGCGCGGCCACTCTACAGTCCTCAGAATAGCACGCGGGTCTTGCCGACGCCCCGTGCTGATCCACGGCGCGCCGCGGTGGTCGTTGGTGGGGCGATGTGTGCCGGCGATCCCGTCTGGCTCAGGGCGCAGGAGCACCGGCCCGACGCGCGAAGAACCAGTACACCGGGGCGCCGGAGGCAATCAGCGCCAGGCCGCCCAGGCGGCGGCCCGGAGTCGCCACCAGCGTGTTGATCACCCGGTAGATCGCGACCAGGAACTACAGCGCCGGCACAAGCGGGTAGCCCCACACGCGGTACGGACGCGGGGCGTCGGGCTGCCGCCGGCGCAGGACGAAGACCGTCGCGTGCCACCGAGCAAGAGGCCGGGACGCTGGCGATCTGCGCTCACCGCGGGCGCGAGATCCAACGCAAGACCTGATCGACGGCCGCGGGCGCGTCGGAGCGGCGAGCCTTCAGCCGGGCCACAGCCGCGCGGTAGTCGTCGGTCGAGGTGCGGCCGGTCTCGTAGAGGAACAGCACCACCATGACGGAGGTGCGCACGTCGTCGGGAGCTGCGGCCTGGACCCGCCGCAGCTCTCGCTCGATCACCGGCAGGAGGGCCGGGTTGCGCTTGCTCGCCGCCAGCGCGGTCATCAGCGAGGTGTCGAAGTCGCGCGGACGCAAGATGTGGAACGCCAGCCGGACGGCGATGGCCCGGTTCGGTCCGTCGCGGCGGACGTACAGCCGCGACGCGGTGTCCCAGTAGATCAGCGCCCAATGTGGGTCGACGTCGAGGAAGTCGAGCGCGTACCGGGCGTCGGGCCGGCGTGACGGCCCGCGGCGATTGTGCGCCAGCACCCACTGCAGGTCGTAGCGTGCGGCGTAGCGGGCAAACGCCTGCGGATCGCGCTCGACGCGGACGCACGATTCGACCACTCCGGGCGGGTAGACGGTGTCGTAGCGCCCGTCGCACAGGACGTGCTTGTCCGGCCACAGGTGATAGATGACGTAGCCGGCAAAGGTGTACGTGGTGTAGCCCTCGCCGGCGATCGGCAGGTCGCGGATCATCGACACCGCGACGTCCGGGTAGTGATCCTCGGCGAAGCCGGGCGTGTGCGGTTCGAACGACGGGTGGTTGGCCGCGCGCCACGCGAGCGCGAGCGCGATGACGATCGTCAGCCCGGCGAGCAACCGGCCGGTGCGCGGGCGGCGGGGTGCGATGGCGACGATGCCGGACAGGCCGGCGCCGACCGGCAGAAACAGCGCCAGCGCCGACGGTGCCAGCAGTCGGGCCGCGGACAGCCCGGACCAGACCAGGCCGGCGGCGAGACCGACGTACAGGAGGTGTCCGTGGCGGGGGCGCGGGTCGGCGTCGCTCGCCCGCGATGACAGCGCCACGCACAGCGCCACCGGCACCGCGATCGCGAACACGATCGCGGCTACCGGGAAGGTAGAGAACAGCGCGCCCGCGCTCAGCCGTTCCCACTCGGAGCTCGCGGTCAGTGCCTGGGCGCCGCCGAACGACACGCGGATCGCCCCGATGACGCTGCCGGGGCCGAACGGGTTGGCGCCCGCGGCCAGCGTCGCGACGGCGGCGCCGGCGAGCGCGAGCCCGACGCGGCGCGGGCTGGCAGGTCGGATCCATCCGCCGTCCACCAGGCGGCGCACCCGAGCCAATGCCCACTCGCCGGCGGTGTACGCGGCGAAGCCCCACAGCAGCATGACCCCGATCAGCACGCCGCGGTGGAGGTTGGTCCACACCACGACCAGGCCCCAGATCGGCGCCCAGGCGCGGAGGAATCCCCGCGCAGCCGTCGCCTCCCGCCATCGCGACAACCGCTCGATCAGCAGCACCATCACGACGATGCCGACCAGGCTGAAACTGCTGGGGCGGACGATGATGCGAAACGACGCGACCCAGAACACCGCCGGCGCGATCAGCCACCCGGCCACGCGGCCGAACAGCCGTCGTGTGGCAGTCGCGAGCAGCGCAGCGAGCCCGATCGAGACGGCCAGCTTGAACGCGATCAGCCCGCCCTCGCCCAGATGCTGGTAGAGGAACGACAGCACCACCTCGGCGCCGAGGTCCTTGTAGTGCCACGGCTGGCCGGCCGCCGTCAGGCTGAACTGGTCGACCGGCAGGGTCGACAGGCGGTCGAGCGCGAGCTGCCCCGTCTTCAGGTGCCACCACAGATCCCACGAGGCGATCGGCGCCAGCCCGACCACCAGGGCGATCGCCGCCATGCAGGCCGCAGGGATCGCCTCCCACCGCGCGAACCGCTCACTCACGCCTTCATTCTACCCTCCCGAGGTGTAAGGTTCTCCGTGGTGACCCCCGACGACGTACTGGCGTTCTGGTTCGGGCCCAACGGTCCGCAAGGTCCGATCCCCGACGAGGTGAGGTCGCGCTGGTGGAAGAAGGACTCCGCGTTCGACGACGAGATCCGCCGGCGCTTCGCCGAGGCGCACGCAGAGGCGTGTGCTGGCGAGCTCGACGGATGGTGCGAGACAGCGCGAGGGCGGTTGGCGGTGGTCATCGTGCTCGATCAGTTCTCGCGCAACCTGCACCGCGGCGATCCGCGCTCGTGGGCGTACGATGGCGCGGCGCAGAAACATTGCCTCGCGCTGATCGGCGCGGGCGGCGACCGGGAGCTTCCGCCCGAGGGACGCGCGTTCCTGTACATGCCGCTGATGCACGCCGAAGATCGCGAGCTGCAGGCCCGGTCGGTGGCGGCGTTCGAGGCGCTGGGCCGCGAGCATCCCGACCTCGCCGGACTGCAGCGCTACGCGGTTCAGCACGCCGCCATCGTCGACCGCTTCGGCCGCTTCCCCCACCGCAACGCGATCCTCGATCGCGACAGCACCGACGAAGAGCTGGCGTTCCTCGAGCAGCCCGGCTCCTCGTTCTAGCGATGTCGCGATCGTCGTCGCGAGCTCCGTGGTGGCTGTACGTGGCGGTTTCCGGGGTGATCATCGCTGTGATCGGGATCTTCGTATGGGCCTTCCACGGCGTCGTCGTCGGCAAGCGCGTGTTCGAGAACACGCGGCTCGAGGGCGAGTTCGACTCGTCGAACGAGACCCTGGGCTCATGGCAGGTCAGCCCCAATCGCTGCCTCGACGGCCGTGAGCTGGGGTTCGAAGGACTCGCGTTCTTCTTCCCCACCGGTTCGCCGGTCGATAGCATCCGCATCGACACTGCGCGCGACGGCGACAACCTCATCGAGGTTCGTCTCGACGACCGGACCGGTACGACGTATCGGGTGCACGAGGCCGAGTGCGAGGCCATCGACGGCACCTCGTCGGCGACCCACGTCGAGATCAACCACCGGCGGATGTACCGGCTGAAGGGCAAGATTCACTTCTCGTGCCCGAAGCACCGGATCGAGGGCTGGGCGAGCTTCTCGGGCTGCCTCCCGGAGTCGCCCGGGAGCAAGAACGGCTAGCCGGCGCATGCCGCCGATACCGTCGAGACCTGGGAACCGGGCGCCGACGATATCGACTTCTACCTCGGCTTGGACCGGTTGCGCGGCGTCGATCGGACGATGTTTGCCGACCTCAGGCTCGGAGCGTTCCCACAGGCGCGGTAGGATTGGGCGCCATGACCGCGACCGGAACGCTCGGAATCCTCGTGGGCGGTGGGCCCGCGCCCGGCATCAACTCGGTGATCTCGGCAGCGACGATCGAGGCGCGCAACCGCGGCTTTCGCGTGCTCGGCATCCAGGAGGGGTTTCGCTGGCTGATGCAGGGCAACACGGAGCACGTGCGCGAGCTGTCGTACGACGACGTCAGTCGCATCCACCTGACCGGCGGCTCGGTGCTGGGCACGGCGCGCGACAACCCGACCAAGCGCGACGAAGCGATGGCCGCGGTGGTCGACACGCTGACCGGGCTCGGCGTCACCCACCTGGTCACCATCGGCGGCGACGACACCGCGCTGTCGTCGAGTCACGTCGACCGGCGCACGGGCAAGGGCATCCGCACGGCGCACGTGCCCAAGACCATCGACAACGATCTGCCGCTGCCGGACCACGTGCCGACCTTCGGCTTTCAGACCGCGCGCCACGTCGGCGCCGAGGCGGTGCACAGCTTCGCCGAGGATGCGCGGTCGACGCGCCGCTGGTACGTGGTCGTGGCGATGGGGCGCCACGCCGGCCACCTGGCGCTGGGCATCGGCAAGGCCGCCGGCGCCACGCTCACCATCATCGCCGAGGAGCTCGTGGCCCCGGTGGTTCCGTTCGGCGACATCTGCGACATCGTCGAGGGCGCCATCATCAAGCGGCGGGCGATGGGGCTGCACCACGGCGTCGCGGTGCTGGCCGAGGGGTTGATCGGCAAGCTCGATCCGGACGAGCTCGCCGAGCTGCAGGACATCGAGCGCGACGACCACGGCCACATCCGCATGGCCGAGGTCGACCTCGCGCGCAAGGTCAAGGTCGAGCTGCAGGGGCGCTTCTTGCGCCGCGGCATCAAGATGCAGATCACCAACAAGAAGATCGGCTACGAGCTGCGCTGCGCCGACCCGATCGCCTTCGATGCCGCCTACTGTCGCGACCTCGGCTACCACGCGGTTCGCTTCCTCGCCGAGGGCGGCTCGGGCGCCATGGTCACGGTGCAGGACGGGCGCATGGTGCCGATCCCGTTCGCGGAGATGCGTACCCCCGAGGGACGAACCCGCGTGCGCATGGTCAATCCACTATCGGAGAGCTACCGGGTCGCGCGCGAGTACATGTTGCGGTTGGATCCGGAGGACTTCGACGACCCGGCCTGGGTCGAGAAGCTGGCCGAGGCCGGCGGGACCACGGCTGATGAGCTGCGGGCGCGCTTTGCCGGGGCGGAGGTGCGCTGATGGCGATGAAGCGCATCGGAATCATCGTTGGTGGCGGCCCGGCTCCGGGGACCAACGCGGTGATCTCGTCGGCCGCGATTGCCGCCATCCGGCGGGACTGCGTCCCGGTCGGGTTTCACGACGGCTTCTACTGGTTGGCCCAGCGCTACACCGACGAGCAGCACGAGATGACCATCGCCGAGGTGTCGCGCGCCCATCTGATGGGCGGCGTCATGCTCCGCTCGTCGCGCGCCGATCCGGCCGCCGATCCGACGCGATTGGGCAACACCGTCGACGCGCTGCGCAAGCTGGCCATCGACGGGCTGGTGGCCATCGGTGGCGACGACCTGGTGCGCAGTGCGCTGGCCATCGAGCGCGAGTCAGCTGGACGGATCCGCGTCGTCCTCGTGCCCAAGACCATCGACAATGACCTGGCGCTGTCGGCGCCGGTCGACACCCTCGGCTACGAGACCGCGCGCCACGTCGGCGTCCAGCTGGTCAAGAACCTGATGGAGGACGCCCGCACCACCGGCCGTTGGTACCTGGGGGTGACCATGGGTCGCCCGACCGGGCACCTGACCCTGGGCATCGGCAAGGCGGCCAGCGCCACCTGTACGATCATCCCCGAGGAGTTCGGACCGGGGCCGGTGCGGCTGGCCGACATCGCCGACATCGTCGAGGGATCGATCATCAAGCGCCGGGTCCAGGGCAAGCCGCACGGCGTGGCGCTGCTCAGCGAGGCGCTGGTCGAGCGGTTCGACCCGGCCGAGGTCGAAGAGCTCCAGGACGTCGACCGCGACGCCCAGGGCAACATTCGCGTGACCGAGATCGACCTCGGCCGCAAGGTACTCAACGAGGTGTCGATGCGCCTCGAGCGGCGCGGCATCAAGGTGTCGATCGTCGACAAGACCATCGGCTACGAGCTGCGCTGCGCGACGCCGTTGCCGATGGAGGTCGCCTACGCGCGCGATCTCGGCTACGCCGCCGTGCACCATCTGATCGACGGCGGTGGCGGCGCGGCCATCACCATCCAGGCCGGCGCACCGCGCCCGGTGGCACTGGCCGACTGCGTCGACCCCGCGACCGGGCGTGGCCGCCAGCGCGCCGTCGACGTGACTCGCGAGGAGTACCAGGTCGCGCGCGCCTACATGATCCGAATCGAGCCGTCGGACTTCGCCGATGACCACCGGGTGGCGTCGCTGGCCCGCGCCGGCGGCCTCGACCCGGACGCCTTCCGCAGCCACTTTGCTGGCCTCGCCGGCGCGCCGGCGTAGCGGTCAGGGGCAGGCCAGCCCGGCGGTGGCGGTGCCGCCGGGCGCGATTGGCTGGCATACTCCACGCGACGAGCAACGGCGACGACCCCTGGACTGGCGCAGATCCCAACGCGCCCGATTCCTGGGGCCCGTCGGTCTTCCGCATCCCCGGCGAGCTGTGGGTGACGCGGGCTGGTCGCCGAGGGGCGTTCCCGTTGGACGAACCCCACGGCGGAGTCCGGGCTCACGACAGGAACGGCGGCACGCGATCGCGCGGGCGGCCGATGATGGCGCGGTCACCGCGGACGATCACCGGGCGCTGGAGCAGCTGGCCGTGCTGCTCCAGGATGTCGACCACCGCCCTGGGATTGCCGACGTAATCCTCGGCGCGCAGGCCCAGCTTCTTGAACTGGGAGTCCTTGCGCACCAGGTCTTCGACCGGGTCCTCGATGATCGCGACCAGGTGCTCGAGCGCGGCGCGATCCGGACGCTCGGCCTTTTTCATGTACAGAACCGGAGTGAAGCTGATCCCTTTTTCCTCGGCGACCGCCGTGGCGTAGACCGAGGTGCTTCAATTCGGGTTGTGATAGATGGTGACGGACGCGTTGGTCCGCGGCTTCAGGCCCATGCCCCGTTCGTACCTCGGCCGCGGCCGGCTTCACAAGTGAATCCACTGGCGAGACCTGCCAGAACGGATCTGGGTACCCGCTCGCCCTGAGCGCGCTGAGCGCGCGCAGCGTGCTCAGTCCTGAGCGTGCCGAAGGGTCGAAGGGCGCAGCGTGCAGCACCGGAGCCCTCGTTGGCTGTGGCGTGAGGCGCTTGGGATGCGTCCTTCGACTCCGCCCGCGCGTTGCGCGGGCTCCGGTCTGCTCGGCTGTCCACGACGCGTCCGCACGGGTCAGCGCATGCGGTGGCCGGAGATCGGGACGTCGACGCCGATGCAGGTCCAGATGTTCTCGCCGTCGGTGCCGTCCTAGACGATCTGATACGAGGTCGTCGCGGCCGTGCCGGCGATCTCGTCGCCGCGGAATGTCAGCTGCAGGGTCGCGGAGGTCATGCCGTCGCCGAGGTCGACGACCGCGGTGCACGGGCCGCCGCGGGTCACCGTGGAGTCGGCCTACGCCTCCTCGTACGGCGCTTGCGGCTCGCGCAGGGTGACGGCCAGCTCATGGCCGAACGGCTCCACGCGGACGTACAGCGGCGACGCCAGCTCGGGTGCCGCGTTGCAGTCGCGGTCGTCGTCGTGGTCTTCGTTGATCCAGGCGACCTGGGGATCGAAGGTCAGGGTGTAGATGCCGGGGACGATGCAGGCCGCGTCCGAATGGGGCGGGCCGTCGTCGCGCACGCCGCGAATCGTCTGCTGCTTCTCGTCGGCGACCAGCGCGCGCGTGCGCGTCAGCGTGCCGGCAACGGTGCTGGTCTGCGGGTCGAGGTCGAGGTCGACGGCGATATCGCCTCCGGCCGCGGTGGTGGCGCGCAGCGCCAGTGTGCACTGCTTGGGATCGGCGGTGACGGCGATCGGCCCGGCTGAGAGGCCGAGCATGTCGACCCCCTCGAGGAGCGTTGCCGACGTCCCGGCGACCTCGACGCGAAACCACCAACCGTCGTGGCCGTTGGAGCGAAAGCGAAAACGATAGGTCCCGTCGACGGTGCATCCCGTTGCCGCCGGCGCTGGTTTTTCGGCACGCGGCGGCGGGGCGGGGTGTCGCGCGGGAGGTGGGCCGCAGCCGATCGCGACGGCGGCGGCGACGGCGGCGGCGACGCGCATCTAGAACAGGTCGGTGACCTTGTCGAGGCCGGGGACCTTGTCGGCCAGGCCGCTCTTGCCGATCCAGCCGGGGATGTCGTCGGCGTGCTCGACGATGAAGTCGGCCACCTTCTTGGCCTGCTCCTCGCTGAGGCCACACTTGTCGACGATTTTCGCGATCATCTCTTCCATGGGCGAGGAGTCTAGCCCACGGAGCGAGGCGGCGATCTAGCTTTCGCGCAGAATCCGTCCCGCTCCCGGTATCGTCACGGCGATGCCGCGAATGGCCATCGCGACGATCTCGGCGACGGGGAGATCTCGGTGTTCGATCCAGTCGAGGGCGAGGGCTTCGACCAGCCCGATCCAACCGCGCAGTGCGGCGCGCAGTTGCGCCGGCTCGGCGCCGCCGGGGGCCCCGGCGATCAGCGGCTCGATGTGCTCGCGAATGGTGTCGACGAAGCGGCGGCGCGTGCTCTCGACCAGCTCTTGCACCACCGGATCGAAGCCGACGCCGCCGCGGAGCAGGGTGGCGTAGGCGCCTGCGTGCTGATCGACGAAGCGGAAGTAGGCGTGCAGACCGGCCTCCAGTCGCTCGGCCGGCGGGCCGTCGCCCTCGGTCACGGTCTGCTCGAGCAGCGCCTCGGCGGCGCGGCCAAGGATGGCTACGTAGTAGTCGTGCTTGCTGGCGAAGTAGTGGAACAACAGGCTGCGCGAGATGCCCGCCTGCTCGGCGATCTCATCGATCGACACAGCGTCGTACGACCGGTCGGCGAACGCCCGCAGCCCCAGATCGAGCAGCTGGCGGCGTCGATCGGCGACGCTCAGGCGAACCCTCGTGCGGTGGCGCCGGGGACGCTTTCTCTGGGCTTTCGCCGATTTGGGTGCCATACGCAGCGCCAGTCTACAAAACTATTGACTCATGCTCAATAGTGCCGGCATCTTATTGAGCATGAGTCAATACGAAGTCCCACACTCCACCGTAGCCATTCTCGGCAGCGGCTTCTCCGGCCTGGCCATGGCCGTCGAGCTCTCGCGCGCCGGCATCGACGACTTCGTCATCCTCGAGCGCGCCGCCACCCTCGGTGGCACGTGGCGCGACAACCACTACCCCGGCTGCGTCTGCGACGTGCCGTCGCATCTCTATTCGTTTTCATTCGCGCCCAAGTCGGACTGGTCGTGCGTCTTCGCCCCGCAGGTCGAGATCCGCGCCTACCTCGAGAAGTGCGCCGACGACTTCGACGTGCGCCGGCACATTCGGTTCGAGACCAACCTCGCCGAAGCGCGGTGGGACGAGATCGACATGCGCTGGCACCTGCGCACGGGCGACGGTCGCGAGCGCACGGCCAACGCGGTGGTGCTGGGCATCGGCGCGCTGTCCAACCCGGCCATCCCCGCGCTGCCCGGCATCGACCGGTTCCGCGGCGCCCAGTTCCACTCGGCCGAGTGGGACCACGACTACGATCTCGCCGGCAAGCGCGTCGCTGTTATCGGCACCGGCGCCAGCGCGATCCAGTTCGTGCCGCAGATTCAGCCCGAGGTCGAACAGCTGTACGTCGTCCAGCGCACGCCGCCGTGGATCTTGCCCAAGCCGGACCGCCCCTACACCGACCGCGAGAAGCGCGCCTTCGGCTCCGTCCCCGGCCTGCGCTGGCTGTACCGGCAGTCGATCTACGCGCGCCTCGAGGGGCGGGTGATCGGCCTGCGTCACCCGGCGCTGCTCGGCGTGGTCGAGCGCGAGGGCAAGCGCCACATCGCCCGCCACATCGACGACCCGGAGCTGCGCGCCAGGGTCACGCCGACCTACAAGCCGGGCTGCAAGCGGGTGTTGTTGTCCAACGACTACTACCCGGCGCTGGCGGCGCCCAACTTCGAGGTGATCGACGAGGGGGTCTCCGAGGTGGGCAAGCGGTCGATCACGTTCGCCGACGGCCGAACGGTCGAGGTCGACGCCATCATCTACGGCACCGGCTTCAAGGTGCACGACTACCTCGGCGGGATCCGCATCTTCGGCACCGGGGGCGAGGACGTGGGCGAGCGCTGGACCGAGACCGGCGCGCAGGCATACCTGGGCACGACGGTCGCCGGCTGCCCCAACCTGTTCTTCCTGATGGGACCCAACACCGGACTCGGACACAATTCGATGATCGCCATGATCGAGGGGCAGGCCCACTACGCCCGGCAGGCGATCGAGATGATCCACAGCGGTCGCGCCGACGCGATCGAGCCGCGGCGCCAGCGGCAGGACGACTACAACCAGTGGATCAACCAGCGCAACTCGACCACCGTCTGGGCGTCGGGCTGCCGCAGCTGGTACCTCGACGATCAGGGGCGCAACACCACCCTGTGGCCGAGCTTCGTCACCTCGTTCCGCGCGCGGACCGTGCGCCTGCGCCCGGGCGACTACGAGCTGCGCAAGCGTCCGGTCGGGACGTTGGCCGGCAAGGTGGTGCTGATCACCGGCGCGGCACGCGGAATCGGCGCCGAGACCGCCCGGCGGGTGGCGGCGCGCGGCGCCCGAGTGGCGCTGCTCGGGCTCGAGCCGGAGCGCCTGGCCGAGGTCGCCCGCGAATTGGGCCCGCAGCACGCCTGGTTCGAGTGCGACGTCACCGACCAGGCGGCGCTGGAGCGCGCGGTCGACGGCGCCGTCCGCCAGTTCGGCGGCATCGACGTCGTCGTGGCCAACGCCGGCGTCGCCAACAACGGCACCGTCGCCGTCAATCCGGCCGACGCCCTGGCGTGGACTATCGACGTCAACCTGACCGGCGTCATTCGCACCGTCAGCGTCACGTTGCCCCACGTCACCGAGCGGCGCGGCTACTACCTGATCGTGTCGTCGGCCTCGGCGCTGCGCCCGCTGCCCGGGCTGTCGGCGTACGCCGCGTCCAAGGTCGGGGTCGAATACTTCGCCTCGTCGCTGCGCCTCGAGCTGGCGCACAAGGGCGTCGCGGTCGGCGTCGGCGTGCCGTGCTGGATCGACACCGATCTCGTGCGCGATCAGCAGCAGGAGCTCGACAGCTTCAACGAGCTGCTCCGCCGCCTGCCCGGGCCGTTCGGCACCGTGACGTCGGTCGAGGAGTGCGCCGACGCCTTTGCCCGTGCCATCGAGGGGCGCGAGCGGGCCACCTACGTGCCCAAATCCCTGCGCTGGTTCGCGCCGATTCGCTCGCTGCTGTCGACCGGGCCGGTCGACTGGCTGATGGCCCGCCAGATGCGGAGCTTCATCCCCCGCCTGGAGGCCGACGTTCGCGCTCTCGGCCGCGCCTTCGGCCGGCAGAGCGTCGGGGCCCGGCGCGACCAGGCCGCGTGATCGTCAGACCCGGCCGGCCAGCAGGCGATCGATGCTGTCGAACAGCGACTGGTTGCGGTCGTGCTCGAACGTGGCCAGCCGCTCCTCGTACGCCGGCAGGTGCGCGATGAAGTCGGCGACGACGTCGCGGTCGGCCAGGGCCTCCGCGGCGCGGCCGTAGCCCTCGAGCTCGAGGTAGCGGGCATTGAGGGTCTGCTCGAACTGGTTGCCCAGCGGGATCGCCAGCATTGGCACGCCCAGGTAGATCGCCTCGCCCATGAGCGTGAAGCCGGCAGAGGCGATCACGGCGCGAGCCGACGCCAGGTCGTCGACGAAGCCTGTCTCGCTGAACGGCCGATGGCGGACGTTGCCGTCGACGACGTCGTCGGTGATGTCGCGGCGCATGCCGTAGACCCGGCACTCGAAGCCGCTGTCCTCGAGCAGGCCGGCCAGGGTGTCGAACCCCTCGCCGGTCTGGTAGACCAGCACGTGGTCACAGCGGCGCCTCTCGGCATCGAGCACCTCCTGGCGCAAGATGGGTGGGAACAGGGTTGTCCGCTCCTTGCGGATCGGCGGCCGGACGATCGACGTGATCAGGTAGTGCTCGCAGAACGGCAGCTTGCTCTTGACGAACGCCTTGGTCACTTCGAAGTCGACCCGCGCATCCTCGATGATCTCCGGCGGATGCTCGCAGCGGTTGATGATCTGCATGTTGTCGATGCTGAAGATCGGCAGATCATGCAGCTTGCCGTAGTAGTAGGTCCACGACTCGAAGTCGCTGATCACCACCTGCGGCTCGAAGTCGTCGATCAGATCGAAGTAGGCCTTGATGTTCTTGGGCAGGCCGGCCAGGCCCTTGACAATGTTCGACACCAGCGTCTTGCCCCGGCGGACCCGGTTCTCCTCGCTGACCATGTGCAGGCCGTGGATCTCGTTGACCCTCGAGAACTGGGCGCCGAGGAACTTCTCGGCCCGTCCGGATGCGATGATCTCGACCACGTGACCGCGCTCGATCAGGTGTTGCAGCACCACCCTCGAGCGGATGGCGTGCCCCATCCCCTCGCCCACGACGCCGTACAGGATCCGCATGCCGGGTAAGGTACCGCTTGTGCGCCGCTACGTCTTCAGCGAGCTGTTGTCGATCGACCGGCTGCTGGCGGCCGAGACGCTGGCGCTGCTGTCGTCGCGTCGGATCCAGCTCTACGTCGCCATCACTCCGCGGGTGCGCCGCCGGGCGATCGAGATCGTCGACGCCTGCGGTGCCGCCGGGGTCGCGGTCGGGGTCTGGCCGATGA
>Ga0114931_10006200_pt1 | contig 14720 bp, 13 predicted proteins | sample 2SBtaG_FD_89579 | JGI IMG/M metagenome (GOLD analysis project Ga0114931, IMG submission 89579) | Deep subsurface microbial communities from Kolumbo volcano to uncover new lineages of life (NeLLi) - 2SBTROV14_V59a metaG | ecosystem: Environmental > Aquatic > Marine > Volcanic | place: Kolumbo...
CACGAAAATGAAATCGCGCAGAGCTGTTGCGCCCATCCCGGGGAAAACTTCGTTCGTTACTGGATGCATAACGGTTACGTGACGCTGGACGGCGAGAAGATGTCCAAGTCGGAGGGTAATTTTTTCACGCTGCGTGACGTGCTGGCCAAGTATCCCGGTGAGGTGATCCGCTATGCATTGTTAAGCGGGCACTATCGAAAACCGTTGGATTGGTGCGAGGCAACGCTTTGCCAGGCGCGGGCCGCACTGGACCGTTTATACCAAGTGCTAAGGGACTGTGCTGCGGAGCAGGGCGGCCGGACGGCCGAGCCAGACCCGGAAGTGTTGCACGCACTCGAGGATGACCTCAATTCGCCACGGGCCTTGGCGCGCCTGCACGAGATTGCCGGAGAGATCAATCGCGGCACGGGTGATCGCGCGATGTTACTGGAAACCCTGCAAAGTTCCGCCGGCTTGCTTGGCCTCATGCTGCAACCGCCGGAGTTGTGGTTCCAGGGGGCCGGCGCGAATGAGGATGCCGATGAAGAACAAATTGTGTGCTTGATTGCCGAGCGTGAAGCGGCTCGAAAAGCCCGGGACTACGCGCGCGCGGATGCCATACGCGATCAATTGCAGGCGATGGGCGTGGCTCTGGAAGACGGGACGGGTGGAACCCGCTGGCGGCGCGCGGTGGGTACGCGCTAATGCTGGCCAAAGCTTGGACATTGGCGGCATTGTTCGGCTTGCTTGGCGTTGCGCTGGGCGCTTTCGGAGCGCACGGATTGCACACCGTTCTGGATGATCGCGCCTTGTCACTGTTTCAAACCGCTGTGCGCTACCAGTTCTATCATGTCGTCGCCCTGTTGATGTGTGGTGCGTTCGACCGCAGCGGGATGAACCGACGCCTGTTGGCTTTCGCCACGGCTTCTTTTAGCCTTGGCATCATTCTTTTTTGCGGTTCCTTATACCTCTTGGCACTCACTTCACGGCATGGGTTGGGCTGGGTGACTCCGCTGGGTGGCGCGGCCTTGATTGTCGGCTGGTTGCTGTTGCTGGTCAGTGCACTGCAAGGGGATGCTTCCAGGAAACAGGACCATCAGGTATGAGTGAAAACACTCCACCTCAGGGACTGTTGCATACGCTTGCGCCACACCTGCGCAAGTATCGCGGGCAGGTGGTTGCGGCGCTGGTGGCGCTATTGGTCGCCGCAACCGCAACCTTGAGTATGCCGGTGGCGGTGCGCTATATGCTCGATGCCGGGTTCGACCCCCGTCACGCGGCCACCATCGATCGTTATTTCCTGGCTTTTCTGGGGGTTGCCTCGGTGATGGCGGGCGCGGCGGCGACGCGTTTTTTTCTGGTCAGCCGCCTCGGTGAGCGAGTGGTGGCAGACATCCGCAAACGGGTTTATGACCACGTGCTGGGCATGAGCCCGGCTTTTTTCGAGACCACCAAACCGGGGGAGTTGCTGTCTCGCTTGACCACCGATACAAGCCTGGTACAGACCGTGGTTGGTTCCAGCGCTTCCATCGCCCTGCGCAGCAGCGTGATGTCGATGGGAGCGGCGGTGATGCTGGTGGTGACCAGTCCGCGCCTGGCCGGCCTGGCGGCGTTGGGAATTCCATTGGTCGTGGTACCCATTGTGTTGTTCGGGCGGCGCGTCAAGCGTTTGTCGCGCAGCAGCCAGGACAAGATCGCGGACTTCAGTGGCATGGCGGGTGAGGTGCTCAACGCCATGCGCCTGGTTACGGCTTTTGGACAACAACCGCACGAGCGGGCGCGTTTCGCTGCGGCGGTGGATACCTCGTATGCGGTGGCCATGCGCCGCGTGGTAATGCGTGCCGCCATGTCGGCAACGCTGGTGTTTTTGGTGTTTGGCGCCGTGATTTTTGTACTGTGGATGGGCGCGAAATCGGTCATGGCAGGCGCCATGAGCAATGGGGACCTGGGGCAATTTGTTTTGTATGCGGTAATTGCCGCTGGATCGATGGGCGCGATTACCGAGGTTTGGGGCGACGTGCAGCGCGCAAGCGGCGCCATGGAGCGCATCAACGAGCTGCTGGCGACGCGCTCTGAAATTGTTGATCCACCTGAACCGGTTGGCATTCCGGAACCGCAACGGGTGCGGGTGGCGTTTGAACATGTGGAATTTCGCTACCCGGCGCGTCCGGAAACCGCTGCATTGCATGATTTTTCACTGACCGTGGAACCCGGAGACGTGGTTGCGTTGGTCGGAGCATCCGGTGCGGGCAAGAGTACGGTGATGTCCTTGCTGCTTCGCTTTTATGACCCGGCGGCCGGTCAAATCACGCTCAACGGTGTGGATATACGTGCCACGAGCCTCGCCGAACTGCGCAGTTTGATTGCCTTGGTACCGCAGGAAAGCATCATGTTCGCCGCCAGTGCCATGGAAAACATCCGCTACGGCCGTCCCGGTGCCAGCGATGCCGAGGTGATGGATGCCGCAATCGCTGCGGTTGCGGACTCTTTCTTGCAGGAGTTACCCGAACAATATCGGACCTTTCTTGGTGAACAAGGTGTGCGCTTGTCTGGAGGACAAAAGCAGCGCGTCAGCCTGGCGCGGGCGGTATTGAAGAATGCGCCTGTGTTATTGTTGGATGAAGCGACCAGCGCCCTGGATGCGGAAAGTGAGCGCTTGGTGCAATCGGCCATGGCGCGGTTGATGACCGATCGAACCACGCTGGTGATTGCCCACCGTTTGGCGACGGTGCGTGCGGCCGACCAGATTGTTGTGATGGATCAAGGGCACATCGTGGCGGTTGGCAAGTTCGATGAATTACGGCGCGACAATGCCTTGTTCCAACACTGGACCAACCTACAATTCGACGCGGAGCAGGGTGGTAGCGACGCAATGCAGATCGTGGCCCGGTAATAGTTTTGGTTGGGAAAAAAGGGAGATTCAGGGAAGTGACCGGGGTTGATCGCGACAATGCACAACGGGTCGCCGAGCAACTGCGTATCGTGTTGCCGCAACTGGCGCAGCACTCTCTGGCGGTGACGCCGACTAATTACGCCGTTTTTTTTGAACACATTACGCAGTCAAACGCAGCATTGTGTGCCGAGTTCGATACCCTGACAACGGACGGGCGTCACGTTTCCAGCACGGATTGCAGACGCCTGTTCGAGCAACATCTGGCGCCATTCAGCCACCAACGTCTGGAGGAAATTCGCAGCGCCATACATGCGGTGATTCTGGAGCTGGCGGGTAGCTTGGCCAGTGCGGATTCCGGGATGGCCAGTTTTGGTGATTCGCTGGCGAAATTCCGCAAAAGCCTCGGTAGAGCCACAACAAGCCACGCTACGCGAAACGGTCGATGCATTGGTTGCCGAAACCGAGGCCATGCGCAGCATGTCGCTACGTTTGCAGAACGACCTGGATGATAATCGGCGTGAAACCGATCGCTTGCGAAATGAATTGGAACTCGTTCGCCAAGAGGCGCGTCGCGATCCGCTGACCGGTCTCGCCAACCGCGTTACCTTGTTCGATGCAATCGATGAGCTACTGAAGGGTTCGGAGGATTGGGGACAAGAATTTTGTTTGCTGATGCTGGATATCGATTTCTTTAAGAAAGTGAACGATACCTATGGGCATCTCATCGGCGACAAGGTGATCTGTTTTATTGCCGACGTGATGCGTAAGAGCATCAAAGGTAAGGACGTTGCCGTTCGCTATGGCGGTGAGGAATTTGTCGTATTGCTTCCAGAAACCCCGTACGTCGGCGGCGTGCACGTGGCCGAGCAGCTACGTCACGCCGTGGAACGGGGCAAATTGGTGCGATCGAAATCCAGAGAAAATCTCGGCACGGTGACCATTTCCTTGGGCGTGGCCTGCAGCCGCAAGAATGACCGTCGCGATGATCTCATCGGCAGGGCCGACAAGGCCCTGTACATGGCCAAGAAAAGTGGTCGCAACCGGGTCATTGGAGAACGCGACCTATCCTCCTGATTGGTCGGTCATTCAGACCCGTTCGTAGATCCCAGCCGCACCCATCCCCGTGCCGATACACATGGTGACCATGGCGTATTTGGACTGATCCCGTCGAATGCCGTGCAAGGCCGTGGCCGTGCGCACCGCACCGGTTGCGCCCAAGGCATGGCCGAGTGCGATTGCGCCACCCAACGGGTTGACTTTTTCCGGATCGAGTTCCAATTCATTGATGACCGCTTGCGCCTGCGCGGCGAACGCTTCGTTGAGTTCGATCCAGTCCAAATCGGCAATGGAGATGCCCGCTTTTTCGCAGGCTTTGGGGATGGCCGCAATCGGCCCGATACCCATAACTTCCGGCGCCACACCGGCCACCGCAAAACTTACAAAACGGCCCATGGGAGTGAGATCAAAACGTTTGATCGCCGCCTCACTGGCTACCAATACGGCGCCTGCGCCGTCGCTCATTTGCGAGCTGTTGCCCGCGGTCACGGAGCCTTTGTTGCGGAATACTGGTCGTAGTTTCGCCAATCCCTCCGCACTGGTATCCGGCCGTGGACACTCATCGTGTGTGGCTTCGATGTGCGATACCAGTACTTCACCGTTTGTGGGATCGGGTTGCTTGTGGGTGATTTCATAGGGCGCGATTTCGTCGCGAAACTTGCCGTCGCGGGTCGCCTGCAGCGCACGTTGGTGGCTGCGCAAGGCCATGGCGTCCTGTGCCTCGCGGCTGATATGAAAGCGTTCCGCGACCTTTTCCGCGGTGATACCCATGCCATAGGCGATGCCGATGTTTTCGTCGTTGAATATGGCCGGGTTGGTGGCTACCTTGTGGCCCATCATGGGGATCATGGACATGCTTTCCGTGCCGCCGGCAATGATCAGATCGGCATCGCCAACGCGAATCCGGTCCGCGGCCATGGCGATGCTCTGTACTCCAGACGAACAAAACCGGTTGACGGTTACCGCTGGAATCGTGTCCGGAAAACCCGCCAACAACACCCCCACCCGGGCCACGTTGATGCCTGCTCTGCTTCCGGCATGGCGCAACCGATGATGACGTCTTCGATATCGGTATCATCAACCGCGGGTACGCTGTCCATTACTCGCCGCAACACATGGGCGAGCAGGTCATCCGGCCGCGTGTTCCGGAACATTCCGCGCGGCGCCTTGCCCACCGGTGTCCGCAACGCAGTTACGATATAAGCATCTTGTACTTGTCTGGTCATGATCTTGTTCCTGGTTGGATAATGCGGTGCGAGCATGGCTCGTACGTTGTGGGTACGGTGCGACACTGTGTGATATTGATACCGTTCACGGGCTCACCACACCCGACGAGGTCGATGTGGCCGCGCAGTTTGCGTAGCATGTGGTGAGGTACGAACTGCATCTATGGATCTAATTTCTCAAGGGTTTGCCGGTTTTCAGCATGTGCGCAATGCGTTCCTGCGTTTTCTTTGTCTCGGCCAGCGCGATGAAATGCTCACGCTCCAGACGCAGCAGCCAGTCCTCGTCGACAGGACTACCTCGATCGACGTCACCACCGGCCATGACCTGTGCGATTCGCGTGGCAATGGCGTAGTCGTGGTCGCTGATGAAACGGCCTTCGCGCATGTTTTCCAGCAACATGCGTAGTGACGCGATCGCGATGTCGCCTCCCGCGGGTATGCGAATACCCGGCATCGGCGGTCGGTACCCGCAGCCGGCCATGGCCAATGCCTTGCGTTTCGCCACGTACAGCAATTCGCGCTCGTGGAAAATGATTTGATCTGCGGGCCGCAGGTATCCCAGCTCTCGCGCGTGTGCGGCGCTGCTGCTTACGGTGGCCTTGGCGACCTGCTCAAAGTAGCGCTGCAGGTGCGGGAAACTGTCCGTGCCTTTTGCGTCGCTCACACAACGCAGGGCCAGTTCTTTCAGGCCCCCGCCGGCCGGTAGCAGGCCGACGCCGATTTCCACTAGGCCCAGGTAGCTTTCCAGGGCAGCCACGACGGCCGCGCAGTGCATGACGATTTCACAGCCACCGCCGAGCGCCATGCCGCGTACCGCTGCAACCGTGGGTACCATGGCGTATTTCAGTGCCCCGGTGGCCTGTTGAAAGCGCGTCACCAGTTGCAAGACTTCGTCACTTCGGCCTTCCTTGAGCGCCAGTCCCGCGGCTTTTAGGTCCGCGCCAACGCTGAAATGCGGGCCGGGTTGCCAGATCACCAATGCCTGAAAGTGATCTTCCGCTTCGCGCACGGCACGTTCCAAACCATCCAGTACGCCGATGCCCACGCAATTCATCTTGGTCTTAAAGCTGCTGATGAGCACGCCGTCGCCCTGATGCCAGCAACGCATGTCATCGGACTCAAATACGGTATCGCCATCACTGCGGGGATTCTTGCCCGATTCTCCGAGCACCCGTAGCGGAAAAATCTGGCGCTCGTACACAGAAAGTTGGGAGGGTGGGAGAAAGCGACCTGTGGCCGGGGCAAAAGACCCCTCACCGTGGTGCACGCCGTCGCCACATTGGTCCACCCACGCGGGCAGAGGCGCCGAGCTCATGGCGTGTCCGGCTTGCACATCCTCGCGGATCCAATCCAGCACCTGGCTCCATCCCGCCGCCTGCCACGATTCAAAGGGACCGGATTTCCAGCCGTAACCCCAGCGCATGGCCAAATCCACATCGCGGGCGCAATCCGCGATCGATTCCAATTGCACGGCACAATAATGAAACAAATCGCGAAACATGGACCATAAAAACTGCGCCTGGATGTGCTTGCAGTCATGCAATTGGCGCATGCGTTCGGCCGGATCGCGCTGCGACAAGATGGCTTGCACTTCTTCGGCTACGGTGTTGTCCAAGTCCGTGTATTGGCCACTGTTCCGGTCCAAGACTTGGATCGCCTTGGCTTTTTTGCGGTACAGCCCGGCGCCGGTTTTTTGCCCCAAAGCGCCGTTTTTGATCAGCTTATTCAGCCAGTCCGGGGTGTGAAAATGGGTGCGCCAAGGATCCTCCGGCAAGGTGTCCGCCATGGTGCTGACCACGAGCGCGAAGGTGTCGAGACCGACCACGTCGGCGGTGCGAAAGGTGGCGCTTTTGGGGCGCCCGATGGCAGGACCGGTAAGTGCATCGACCACATCGAAACCGAGTTTGTACTGTTCGGTGTGGTGCAGGGTGGCGAGCATGGAAAACACGCCGATCCGGTTGCCGATAAAGTTCGGCGTATCGCGGGCGATGACGACGCCTTTGCCCAGGTCGCTGGTGAGAAATGCTTCGAGCTGTGCGAGCACCTCTTGGCGAGTGTCGGTGCTAGGAATCAGTTCGGCTAGATGCATGTAACGGGGTGGATTGAAAAAGTGCACACCGCAAAAGCGCGGGCGCAGGTCGGCGGGTAGTACTGCCGCCAGCGCATTGATGCTCAAACCGGACGTGTTGCTGGCAAAAATCGCATCCGCCTTGATGTGCGGCGCTACTTGTGCATACAGGGATTGTTTCCAGTCCATGCGCTCCGCGATGGCTTCAACAACCAGCTCGCACGAGGACAATCGCTCCAGGTGCTGCGCGTAATTGCAGGGTACGATGCGATCCGCGACAGCCTTGCACGCGAGCGGGCTGGGTTTGAGTTTGCGCAGGCGCTTGATGGCTGCCTGGGTATTGGCATTCTTGTTCTTGCCGTGGGCAGACAATTCGAACAAGTACGTTGGAATTCCGGCGTTCACCAAATGCGCGGCAATCTGTGCGCCCATGACGCCGGCGCCGAGCACGGCGGCTTGTCGAATATGCTTTTGTTGTGATTGGTTCATGCGTACTTCTCTGGTTTGTGTATGGCGTATTTTTTATTGCTGGTCACACCAGCGTTTGCGATCGGCGGGTGGAATGGTCGTAGGCGGAACCGCGGTTAACTTGCCTCCTGTAAGGCTGTATCCACTGCCGGCATGGGCGCGCGTTGCGTCATTTGTTGCGGCGTAAATTCATCCACGGCAATCAACCGCGCCCGCGCCGCTTCGGCATCGCGTACTTGGGTGGCCTGTTGTTCCGTGATCACACCGGCCGACAATCCGCGCCGCAGCAGCGCGTCGAAATTTTGTTCCGTGACGGTTTCATTGAGGGCGTTGCGTAGCGCCCGATAAGCGCCTGCGGCCGCGATTACCTTGTCGAAGGCGGCGCGCAGCAAGCGAAAACCGCGTTCAGGATCCTGGCCCATGAACATGCCCGCGGTCAGCCGGTCGCGTGCCGAGCCCGGGTTTAATAGCACCCGCGCCACCTGCTTGCCGAGTGCGTCGCTGGGCGCGCGGTAGCTGCGTCCGGTTGGAAACACCCAACGCTTGAGCAGATGGCCCAACAGCGGTGACGGGAAATTTTCCAGGATGCCGAACAACTGCTCCTGACCGGTGTGCAAGCTGTCCGTGACCGCCCATTGTAGCAAGGGCAGGTCTTCTTCAGGCTGGCCGTCATCGTGAAATTGCTTGAGTGCGGCCGAGGCCAGATACAGGTGCCCAAAAACATCGGCAAAACGACCGGAAAGACGCTCCATGAACTTGAGCTTTCCACCCAGCAAGAATAACGTCAGGTCGGACACCAAACTGAACGCAGCGCTCATGCGGGCCAGTTTCCGGAACAACGTTCCCGTTTTCCCCACAACCGGGGCGCTGGCAAGGCGGGCGCCAGTTAAGCCCAGCACTAGGCTGCGGACGGCATTGCTTATGGTATAGCCGACATGGGCCCAAAGCGCACGATCAAATCGGTGTAAGCCGGTCATGGGATCGGTGTCCCTGGCTGCGCGCATTTCCTGCAGCAAAAACGGGTGGCAGCGAATGGCTCCCTGGCCAAAAATAATAAGGCTGCGGGTAAGAATATTGGCGCCCTCGACGGTAATGGAAACCGGGATCGCCTGATAAGACCCGGCAAGATAATTGCCGGGCCCCTCGATAAGGCCCTTGCCGCCGTGGATGTCCATGGCCGCATTCAGAACCCGGCGATTGCCCTCGGTAAGCTGATACTTGAGTATTGCCGATAACACCACGGGTTTTTCACCCATGTCGAGGGCCGCCATGGTCAGTCGTCGCGCGGCATCCATGCGATACGTCTCACCGGCAATGGTGGTAAGTTTTTCCTCCACGCCCTCAAAATAGCCGATGGGCATTTTGAATTGTTGACGCACACGTGCATAGCAACCGCTGGACAAACTGGCTACTTTAGCGCCCGCCGTGCCCAACGCTGGTAGTGATACAGCGCGTCCCGCTGCCAGACAGCCCATCAGCATGCGCCAACCCTGTCCGATTCGCGCCTGGCCGCCAATGACATGATCCATGGGAATAAATACATCCTTCCCACGCGTCGGGCCATTCATGAATACCGATCCCGCCGGCAGATGGCGATTGCCGATTTCCACCCCGGGTGTATCGGTGGGAATCAAAGCACAGGTGATACCCAACTCCTCCTGATCGCCGATCAGGCGATCCGGGTCAACGACCTTGAACGCCAAACCGAGGACAGTCGCCACGGGCGCCAAGGTGATATAGCGTTTTTCCCAGTTCATTCGCAGGCCCAGTGTGGGCTTTCCATCGACCACCTTCCTGCAAACCACACCGCGATCCGGAATGGAGGCGGCGTCTGAGCCGGCAGTGGGGCCGGTGAGGGCAAAACAGGGTATTTCACGGCCGTCGGCAAGACGCGGCAGGTAATGTTCGCATTGCTCCGGGGTTCCGTAGTGCAGTAATAATTCCCCCGGACCCAGTGAATTCGGTACCATGATGGTAACTGCCGCGGTGATGTTGGCGCTGGAAAGCTTCATCACCACGGCCGATTGGGCCTGGGCGGAAAACCCCAATCCACCGTGCTCTTCCGGGATGATCATGCTCAAGAATCCATTCTGGCGGATGAACGTCCACACCGATTCCGGCAAGTCTTGGTCCCGCTGAATCTGCCAGTCGTCGAGCATGCTGCACAAGGTCTCCACAGGGCCGTCGAGAAAGGCTTGTTCCCTGGCGCTGAGCGCCGTCTTCCGCGCGGCCAGCAAGTGATTGAAATCGGATCGACCGGAAAACAGTTCCGCGTCCCACCACACGCCGCCGGCATCAATGGCCTCTTGTTCCGTTTCGGAAACCGGTGGCAACAGCTTTCGAAACCATGCCAGGATGCCGGAGCTTAGTAGTGTTCGGCGTAACGCGGGTATATTCAGGGGAATCAGGATCGTCAAAAAGACTACCCCGGAAACGATAGCGATGGGTAGCGTGAGCCACCACACGGCCGCGGCTAACCACGTGGCGGTGAGGACTGCCGAGGTTTGCCACAGGCGCCACCGAAACCAACTGGCTACAGTGGCCACGGCAATAAGAAAAAATAATCCCGCCAACAGGTTCATGATGCAATGTCCTCACGGTTATCAAAATGGTCAATCATCGGCGTATGGATTGCTGCCGACACTTGGTGTGGCGCCATGAGCCCGGCGACGGCAAAATGGACCAGGCGCTCGATCACCGCTTCTTGCTGCGCATGGTCCGCGATGGCAGCAGATTTTTTCACCCCGCGAAAATCGGCCATGGTGTAGGTCATGGCGCCGATGATGAAATCGAATCGCCAATATAATTCTTCGGGATGAAGGTGCGGGAGTTCGGTTGCAATGGCTGCCGAAAACCGCCGCATAACGTGGCCGTAATGGCGGGAAATGAAATTGCGCAGTTCCTCGCTGTTTTCCACATACGTCCGCGCGAGCAAGCGCACGAAGGATGGACCACCACCACGGGTCGAATGCCCGATCAAGATCGCGGGCCGTATAAAGGCATCCAGGATCTCCGCCAGACGTTGTTCGGTGCTGTCGTGTTTGGCAGAAGAAAGGGAGGCAAGCGCCGTCAAACGCTGGTTGTTGAGCAAATCCAGGCGACGCTCCAGAATGACTTCGATGAGCCGCGTTTTGGACTGAAAATGATAGTTGACCGCGGCCAGATTCACGCCTGCGTGCCGGGTCAAGAGACGCAACGAAGTGCCGGCAAAGCCGTGCTCGGCAAATAGCCGTTCCGCGGTCTGCAGGATTCGTTCTCGCGTTTTTGTCATGGTGGTATTGGGTAAGGCTTTGCTTATTCGCGCCGCTATAGTTCAAACGTTTGTTTCAATTGTCAAGGATACGCGCGCGGTTGTTTTGCAACTGTAAAGCACTGCGCATCGACGCCCCTGGTCCGCGTTAAAAAGCAGCCGTTAAGGCATGGTCAAACGTGGTACAATCCCGCGCTTTTTGCCGCGGCACGTCCCCGTTTGCGCCGATTGGCGTTTAAGAATCCCGCGGTATGTTTTAATATCAATTAAATCCAGAGACTTAGCATGGCAATTGAAAGAACCTTATCCATCATAAAACCCGACGCAGTGGCGAAAAATGTGATCGGTCAAATTTTGCAGCGATTTGAGACGGCCGGTTTACGTGTGGTCGCCGCACGCATGCTGCAGCTCAGCCGGTCCCAGGCGGAAGCGTTTTACGCGGTTCACAAAGAGCGTCCGTTTTTTGCGCCGCTGGTCGAGTTCATGACATCCGGACCGGTGATGGTGCAAACGCTGGAAGGCGAAAATGCCATCGCTCGGAACCGAGAGTTGATGGGCGCAACCAATCCAGCGGAGGCCGCTCCCGGCACCATTCGCGCCGATTTTGCCGATTCTATTGACGCCAATGCGGTACACGGTTCCGATGCTCGGGAAACCGCCCAAGCTGAAATAGCATTCTTTTTCCCCAACGACGAAATTTGTCCGCGCTGAGCAGCATGTCCCAGGCCACCGCAATCAAACAACCCTCGCAACCGCTTACCCAGCCGGTAAACTTGATGGGGCTAACTGCCGCCGGCCTGTGCGATTTTTTTCTTGGCTTGGGCGAAAAATCGTTTCGCGGCCAGCAGATCATGCGCTGGCTTTACCATCAGTTGGAAGCCGATTTTTCCAACATGCTCAACATAAGCCGGGCATTGCGGGAACGTCTGTCACAACATTGCGAAATCCGCCCGCCTGCCGTGATTACCGAGCAGCATGCGGCGGACGGCACACGTAAGTGGCTTTTGGGTCTACCGGGCGGTAATGCGGTGGAAACGGTCTTTATTCCGGAAGCCACGCGTGGCACCTTGTGTGTTTCCTCGCAGATTGGTTGCGCTCTGAATTGCAGCTTTTGTTCTACGGGGGCACAGGGCTTTAATCGCAATCTGACCGCGGCCGAGATTATCGGCCAGGTGTGGATTGCCGCCCGGTCTCTGGGCCATACCCCGGCCAAGCGAGTGATTACCAACGTGGTAATGATGGGCATGGGCGAACCGCTATTAAATTTTGAGCCGGTCGTCGCGGCCACGGAAATCATGCGCGACGATCTCGGCTTCGGGCTTGCGGGCAGACGGGTCACGGTCAGCACGGCGGGATTGGTTCCCAAGATTCGTGAACTCAAGTCTGCTGCCGATGTCGCATTTGCGGTTTCCCTGCACGCACCCACCGATGAGCTTCGGAATATTCTGGTTCCCCTGAACAAGAAATATAAGCTGGCACAGCTACTCGATGCCTGCGCGTTTTACGTGGAAGGCAAACGCGGCGCGCGCGTCACTTTTGAATATACTCTGATCGATGGGGTGAACGACCACCCGGACCAGGCCCGCAAACTCGCGCGGCTCTTGCGTTGTGTGCCCGCAAAGATTAATCTCATTCCCTTCAATCCGTTTCCCGGTACCAGATATCGGCGCGCCAAGGACCCGGCGATTGAACAATTTCGCCAGATTCTGGTCGGGCGCGGGTATGTTGCGACCGTGCGTCGTACGCGCGGGGGCGACATTGACGCGGCGTGTGGTCAACTGGTGGGCCGCGTCATGGATCGGACGCGCAGGCAGGCGCTGAACAAGGCGCGCATGGAGCAGATCGAACAACGAGAATCAAGCGATTCAGGCGAGAAGCTTGAATCGACTGGACGGGGCTGAATTGCGGCAACGAGTGGCATGGCGGGCAGATTTTCGCGTGAGCATACGCGGTTGGTATCGTGTTGCGTGGGGGCTCGGTGTTGTGCTTTTTTCAGTCGTGCTGGCCGGCTGTGCGTCCACACCCAAGCGTTATCAGCCTCCGGGTCAGTTCAGCCCGGCCGCGGTAAATATGAAACTGGGCGTGGCCTACCTGAAACAGGGCAAAATGGAAGTGGCCCTGGAAAAATTGCAGAAAAGCCTGGCTTACGATCCAAATTACGTGGAAGCCCACGTTACTATTGCAGTGCTTTACGAGCGCATCGGCGACACCAAGAACGCGGAAACGCATTTTTTAAAAGCGGTCCAACTGGCACCCAACAATCCCATGGCGCGCAATAACTACGGGACTTATCTGTGCCGTATTGGGCGCGTGGAAGAAGCACAAAAAAACTTCTTGGCGGCGGTCGAAAACCCGTTTTATGACACACCGGAAGTGGCCTACACCAACGCTGCCATATGTGCCTGGCAGCATGACCGGGACGCCAGTGCTGAACATCTGTTTCGCGAGGCGCTGGATCGAAATCCAAATTTTGCAAGTGCCCTGATTTCTCTCGCGGAGTTGCTGGAAAGTAACGGTACACCGTTCAAAGCCAGTGCGTTTTTGCAGCGTTACGAATCGGTGGGCTCACCAACGGCACAGTCGTTGTGGCTCGGTTGGCGCATTGAAGCGGCGCTGGGTGCAAATGATTCCTCACAGGAATATCGGCAAAAACTACTGAGCATGTTTCCGGACTCAACACAGGCTCGGCAAATGAAGAAAGGGGGTGCAGGGTGAGCAATCAATCCCTGGATGAAAAAGATTTGAATCGCATCGGTGAAAAACTCCGCTTGGCGCGCGAAGCGCGTGGCTGGACACGACGCGATGTTTCACAACGCATCAAAGTGACGCGACGTACGGTGGCGGATCTTGAAAGCGACACAGGTCAGTTTCATGACGCCAATGTGTACTTGAACGGCTACAGTCAAAATTACGCGCGCTTGCTCGGATTGTCTATCGAGCTTGAAACGGATGCGGGACTACGAGATGCGTCCGAACTCGTGGCGCCCAATCGACGCAACAAGCGCATACATCGTAAGTTTGTTGAGAGGTACACGCACACGGCCACCTACCTAATTGCTACTGTACTGGTCGTGTTATCGGTTGCAGCGTGGTTTCAGCAGCCACTTCTGGTCGAGCCGGACCAGAGCATCGCCGCTGCTGTACCGACGCACGCGCAACCCAGTACGCCGGTCGAAGGCGACATGGTCAAGAACGACCGCGCCGAACTGCCAGCGCTGCCCGCCGCGTTGACACCCCTCCACCTGGGCGCTGTTCAGGAGGCGTCCATTCTGAACACCGGTGTGGCAACGATCGGTGCCAACGCTGCGAGTGTCGCAGCACCCGGTGCAACTCAATCTCATCTTTCGCTGGCCGTTGCGGCGGATTGCTGGGTGGAAATACGCGACGAAACAGGTCGCCGCCTGGAATATGATTTGCTGCGGGCAGGTGAACATCGTCGTTATACGGCAAGCGGGAAATTGCATGTTCTATTGGGAAATGCAGCGGCAGTCGTGCTTAGCGTAGACGATAAAGCGTATGACGTCGGCCCCTATGTCAATGACAATCTGGCCAGCTTCGATATCGATCTGCACGCCGGATCGTGAGTCTCGTTTGCTGTTTTTTGCCCCAAGGCTGATGGGGCAAATCGGTGGCCAGCGCTAGTAATCCCGGGAGTCCGGCGGATTCCGGGCGACCCCGCCGGGACGGTTGCGCAGCGAAGCGGAGCAGAGGGACGAGCGGTAGATGGAGATATGTTGTCGCCGTGGCCGCTTTCGTGATCGTAGGGAACGATCACGAATG